>Ga0209292_1005133_pt1 | contig 13484 bp, 13 predicted proteins | sample GOMGulsemesocosm_2_FD_184634 | JGI IMG/M metagenome (GOLD analysis project Ga0209292, IMG submission 184634) | Methane-oxidizing microbial communities from mesocosms in the Gulf of Mexico - GOM9C Gulf of Mexico (SPAdes) (version 2) | ecosystem: Environmental > Aquatic > Marine > Cold seeps... | reverse complement strand
AAAAAATGGTGATGTTGCAATCGTTGCATTAACTAAAGTAACTGCAGCAGCAGAAACGACAGTTGAGCCACAAGTTAAGCAAAACTTTGCAACACAACAAATTAATAAGAACTACCTCGTTTTTGTTAATTCATTAAAAGCTGATGCTGAAGTTGTTGCTGCCAACCTAACCGTTGCAGAGCAAAACTAACGTTAGATTTTTGATATAGAAAAGGCGCATATTATGCGCCTTTTTGCTTTTTGTTATTTTTAAACCAGAAACTAGCAGTTCAATAATCTTTGAGTTACTTTGCATTTATGCTGTTTAAATAACTCTAGTGTTTTACCAGATTCAATCACTTTACCTTGGTCTAATACTAATGTTTGGTCACTCATATGTTTGACTAAACTCAAATGATGAGTGATAAGCACATAACTTAATCCGGTTTCTTGCTGTAGTTTAAGTAATAAATTAACTGTTTGCGCACGTACAGAAGGGTCTAAGGAAGATAAAGCTTCATCTAACACCAAAACCTTAGGTTCTAAAATTAAAGCACGAGCAAGCGCTACACGCTGTAATTGGCCGCCAGAAAACATATGAGGATAATAATGCTGGTGCTCTGCTAATAAACCCACTTTTAATAAAATTTTGTCTATCGTGTCTTTGCATTGTAAATCATCAAAATCAGTATTCATTAATAGTATTTCTTTTAATGTTTTTCCGATTGTAATGCCAGGATTAAGTGATTTTGATGCATCTTGGAATATTAAGCGAATATCACGACAGCTGGTTTTTCGTTTTCCGTCGTCTTCAATTATATTGCCTTCAAGTAAAATTTGTCCTTTTTGGCTTATTTCAGCGCCAGCTAGTATTTTTGCTAAAGTACTTTTTCCTGAACCGGTTTCACCAATAATGGCAATAGTCTCGCCTTTTGCTAAACAAAAAGAGATGTTATCTAACACTTGAAATTTTTTACGTAAAAAATATTTATCACGGATTTTAAACGCTTTAGATAATGCCTGTACTTTTAGGATTGGTTGCATTTTGTATTCCTTTTATTTTTATCTATCGGAATTAAAGGAAAATGGCATGAAAAACTATGCTCCTGTTGTGAATTGAGTTTGGGTGTTTTTACACAATCTCTTTGAGCTTGAGGACATCGAGGGCCCAAACGACAACCTATTGGTAAATGCTGTAACGTCGGGATAGTCCCTTTTAAAGCGTAAATTTCATGTTTATGACTTAAGCCCTTACTATAATCAGGCAGGCTTTTTAGCAAGGCACTCGTATAGGGGTGATAGGGCGTTTTATATAATATTTTAGTAGGTCCAGCTTCAACCATTTGTCCACAGTAAAGCACATGTAAACCATGAGTCCAGCTCGATAACTCTTCTAATTCATGACTGATCATCAGAATAGACATATTTTTAAGTAAATTAAGGCTTTTTAATAACCTAAAAACTTGGGCGCGTGTTGTACTTTCAAGTGCGGTTGTCGGTTCATCTGCGATAAGTAATTTAGGTGAGCGTGCAATGGCCATCGCTATCATGACTTTTTGGCAAATACCGTCTGATAATTCATGGGGGTAACTGGTTAATATTTTAGTATGATCTCTAATACCCACTTTATGCAATAAAGCGATTGCTCTTTCATTTCTTTGTTTGTTTTTTTGCCAAAAATATCCTTTTAAACCTTTATCGGGAATACTCTCGGCTATTTGATCTGCTATTTTTGCTGTAGGGTCTAAGCAACTACTTGGATCTTGATAAATCATCGCAATCTCTTGGCCAATAAGTTTTCTTCTTTTTTCAGGAGAAAGTCTCATTAAATCGATACCTTGCCAATGCATTCTATCTGCTGTTACACGCCAGCGAGAGTTTAATACACCTACAATTGCCTTCGCAATTAAACTTTTACCAGACCCTGATTCACCTACAAGCGCATGAACTTCGCCTTCTTTTAAACTTAAGCTAATTTTATCTACTGCGCGAATAATACCATCAGGGGTTTCTAATTCGATTGTAAGATTGCGGATATCTAATAATTGCATTTAATGTCACTCCAATCGAGTAAGGCGTTATTATTTTTTATAAATACGCTATTAAATAAGTGTTTCATATTAAATAACCCCATTAAATAGCTTTTCTTTTTTTCAATGCACTTCGTAAACCATCACCGACTAGATTAGTAGCCAATACGCTAAAAAATAATAAAATCCCGGGTAATGCAACTGTCCAAGGGGCTAAATAAATAAATGCTAAATTTTCAGATAAAATAGCGCCCCATTCAGCGGTTGGTGGCTGTGCTCCGAGCTTTAAAAACCCTAATGCAGAGATATCAAGAATGGCTGTCGAAAGTGACATGGTAAATATAACGACTATGTGTTCGTAAATATTAGGAAAAATGCCACGACTTAAAATATGCCAACTGTTTGCACCATCGAGCCATTGCGCAATAATATAATCTTTTGATAGTTCTTGAACGACTAAGTTTCTTACCGAGTGAATATATTGTGGTAATAAAGCTAAAATGATTGCCCATACAGTGTTCAATAAACCAGGACCTAATATTGCAATTATGATAATTGCTAATAATAACGAGGGAATAGATAGCGTCACATCGAGTAAGTGATTTAAAATACTAGAACGCACACCTTTACTCATGCCTGCAAAAACACCTAAAACAACACCCAGTAGTGTCGTTATTAAAGCGGTTAGAATTGCTAAACCAAACGTATAAGTGGTGCCATTTATCAAACGAGATAAAACATCTCTACCTAAATCATCGGTGCCTAAAATAAACCTTACATCTCCAGCATCATCCCATGATGGCGGCAATAATAAAGCATCGGTATGTTGCTGATTAACGCCATAAGGCGCAATCACGGGTGCTAAAGTTGCGAGTATTGTTAAACCAATAAAAAACCACAATCCAACTAAAGCAACATGATTTTCCTTAAAATGCCGCCAAAGTTGGCGTAATGGCGATTTATTAAGTTCTTCAGAGCTGATGTCTGTATTAATATTAAATTTTGCCATGAGTTTGGTTCCGGCTAATTGGGTCGAACAAAGAGTGCATTAAATCAGCTGTAACTGTGGCTAAAATAATAAAAGTCGAAACGGCTAATAATCCGCCTTGGATAGCCGGAAAGTCTCTTTGATAAATACTGTCGATTAACCAACGGCCAATACCGGGCCAAGAGAAAATAACTTCTGTGATCATAGCTAAAGTGATCAAAGTACTAAATTGTAAACCGATTTGCTTTATTACCGGTAAAAGTGCATTTCTCAGTGCGTGGCGAAAAATAAGCTGACTTCTGCTTAAGCCTTTAGCTCTGGCTGTTTTGATATAATTTTTTTCAAGCACTTCTAGCATGGAATCTCGCGTAAATCTGATAAGCACCATAGTTGGATAGGTCGATAGTACAATCGTGGGCAATAATAAATGTTTAATCGCATCTATAAATGCATTAAATTTATAACTCACATCGCTTAATAAAATATCTATTAAAATAAAACCTGTTACATCAGGTATTTCATATAATAAACTGACTCGACCAGACATTGGTAATAAGCCTAACTGTAAACAAAAAAACATGATCATCAATAATGCGAGCCAAAAAACAGGTGTTGAATAGCCTAACAAAGTCAGGGTATTAATGATTTTATCGGGCCACTTTTTATAATAGGCCGCAGAGGTAATTCCTGCTGGGATGCCAAAAATAATAGAGGCTAATAATGCATATAATGCTAATTCTAAGGTCGCAGGAAATAATGCAACAATATGATCAAAAATAGGCTCTTGAGAAGCAAAAGAGATTCCCCAGTCACCATGACTGATCCTTTCAATAAACGAGAAATACTGAGTTAGAATACTGTGCCCTAACTTATACTTTTCAGATAAAGCATCTGATTCATGAAATGATATATTTTGAACACCGCTTAAATTATTTAATGGATCTCCTGGGAATAAAAAACTTAAAGAGAAGGTGAAAATGGATAAAAGCAGTAGCATAAAACAGAGTAAAATTATTCGACGGAATATATATTCTAAAGCCATTATCGTTTCCTTGCCTTAGCCAGCGATACACCACCAAAAGACTTTATTTCTATGTTTTCTACATTAGTCGAACTTGCCTGAAAGCGCATTCCTTGTGCGATAGGTAACAGCGGTAGCTCTTGAATCACCATTTGTTGAGCTTGAAAATAAAACTCTTTTCTCTGTTCTATTTCAATTGTATCTAAGGCCTTAGATAGCAATAAATCAAATTCTGGGTCACACCAGTTGGCAGCATTTTTACCATTAAGTGCAGCTGCACAGCTCAATAGTGGGCTAAAGAAATTATCAGGATCAGGTGTATCTGCTGACCAACCAAGCAATACGGTATCGTGGGCATGCTCTTCAAGTTTTTTAATAAAGGTATTCCATTCATATTCAACAATATTTACGGTTATGCCAATCTTCTTTAAATCACTTTGTATTAACTCTGCCATTTTTCGTGCATTAGGGTTGTATATTCTCGCTACAGGCATAGCCCAAAGGTCCATTTTAAAACCTTCAATTAATCCTGCTTGTTGTAATAAACGTCTGGCGAGTTCAGGATTGTAGTTTGGCATATTGACTTGGGCTTGGTATGCCCATGAGGTATTTGGCAAAATTGACTCTAGTCGCTTACCATTATCTAGATATACAGCATGCATTATTTTTTCAATATCAATCGCATGGGCGAGAGCTCTTCGTACACGACTATCATCAAATGGGGCCTTTTGAGTATTGAATGCCCAAAATCCAATATTCAGATTGGTTTCTTTTTGTACTGTAATATCTGTTCTGCTAGCTAAAATAGATAATTGGGATGAATTTGGGTGAGGTGTTACATCACACTCATGGGTTAACATTTTGGCGATACGTGTTGTACTGTTGGGTGTTATATCATAAACAAGTTGTTCTAATTCAACTGGATGTTTCCAGTATTGCTCATGTTTGTAATAGCGGATCAGTATATCGCGTTTGTAATCTTTAAATTTATAAGGGCCTGTTCCAACTGGATAGTTGTCTAAATTTTCTAAGGTTTCACTAATTTCTAAATTTTTGGCATATTCAGCGGATAAAATAATCGCAAAATCTGTCGCTATGTTTGATAAAAAGCTGCTTTGTGCATCAAATAGCTCAAATGATACGCGATAATCAGACTCTTTGATGATAGATTTAATTAACTGATCTAAACCGATACTTTGAAAGTAGGGGTATTGGCCACCGCCTACAAAGTGATATGGATTATAGGCATCAAATAAACGGCTAAAGGTAAATACAACATCATCTGCATTAAAGTTTCTAGTGGGAGTAAAATAATCTGTTTGATGAAATTGCACATCTTCTCTTAAATCAAATGTGATTTTTTTTCTATCTTTTGATATTTCCCAAGATTTCGCTAACTCAGGTAAAAACTCGCCAGTATTAGCATCGATACTAATCAGTCGGTTATATAGCTGGTTTGAAGTTAAATCTATTGTTGAACCTAAAGTTGTGATCTGTGGGTTGAAGCTAACAGGGTTAGCTTCAGCACAGTAGATCAAGCCATGGCTATTTTGATTTTTAAGGGCTTGTTCAGTACAGCCTGTAAGCATAAGTATCGCTATGCCAAAGATGAATTTATTCACTCACCATGCCTCTTTATTTTTATGTTTATTGAGCATTTTCTAATAAATTATATTTTTTCAGATATCCTCTAAGCTGATGATACGTTAAACCTAGCATTTCTGCAGTTTTCTTTTGATTAAATTGGCTATTTTTCAGGGCGTTTTTTATTAAGTCAATTTCAAATTGATTTGATAATGTTTTTAAATCGCATGGAAAGTTATTTATGTTAATTTCAGGTACAGTATTTACAGGTGGACTATGGGCAAGTTCGGGAGAAACAGAATCAACATTAACAACGCGATCTTGTGTTTTTATTCGATTCACAGGGCGGTACGGGCTTTTAAAAGGGTCCAGAATAATATTGTGTACCGGAATGTGCGCATTGGCACTGCGGTATACGCTTCTTTCAACCGTATTTTTTAGCTCTCGAATATTACCTGGCCAAGGATAATCCAATAATGTTTCTTGTGCTGCTCGGGTAAAACCACTAAATAATTCCCACTCTAAATCTCGTGCCATATTAATCGCAAAGTTTTCGGCTAGTAACAAAATATCATCTTTGCGTTCTCGTAGTGGAGGTAATGTAATAACATCAAATGCTAATCTATCGAGTAAATCGCTTCTAAATTCGCCTCTTTCGGCTAATGTCGGTAAATCTTCATTTGTTGCACAAATTAATCGTGTATCTACTTTTACAGTACTTTTACCTCCAACACGTTCAAATTCACCGTATTCAATAACTCGAAGCAGTTTTTCTTGTACTAACCCTGAGGTGTTTGCTAATTCATCTAGAAATAAACTGCCGCCATCAGCGCGTTCAAAGCGACCTTCATGGCGCTTACTTGCACCAGTAAAAGCTCCAGACTCATGACCAAAAAGTTCACTTTCTAATAAATTTTCGCTTAATGCTGCACAATTAAGCTTTACATAGCTTTGATCCCATCGCTTTGATAAATAGTGTAAACGAGCTGCAATAAGCTCTTTACCAGTACCTCGTTCACCTATAATCATCACAGGTTTATGTAATGAGGCCACTTGTGAAACATGCTCAAGCACTTCTAAAAAACTATTTGACTGTCCAAGTAAATTATCTTGTCGGCGAAACCGGCTCATCTATGATCCTAATATTTAGTCATTTACACTATTAAGTAGTGTATTTTAAATAATGTGCTAACAACAGTTATTTCTTAAAGTAATTATTAATTCCATTAAAACAATGTGTTATATTAATTTTAAAAGTTGGCAGGTATCTTGAAGTGTTAAGTTAGAAGCAAACTAAGTTAGATAAATACGATAATCAATTAGAGGTATATAGTATGGGTATTTTTTCACGTTTTACAGATATCGTTAATTCTAATATTAACGCAATTTTAGATAAGGCCGAAGATCCAGAAAAAATGGTACGCCTTATCATCCAAGAGATGGAAGATACGTTAGTTGAAGTACGTTCAACGTCAGCTAAAACAATTGCAGAAAAAAAAGAGCTTGCACGTCGTGTTGAAAGATTAAATGCACAAGCCGATGAGTGGCAAACAAAAGCTGAGCTTGCTTTATCTAAAGATCGTGAAGATTTAGCAAGAGCTGCACTTGTTGAAAAGAAAAAAGCAACTGAAACGGCAACTGCTGCTGAAAATGAACTTAATCATGTAGAAGAGCATATTGGTAAGCTACAAGTCGAAGTAACAACTTTACAGGAAAAGCTTGCAGATGCAAAAGCGAGACAAAAGGCGATAGTATTACGCCAGCGCTCTGCTGAATCGCGTCTTGAAGTAAAACGTACATTAGATAGTTCTAAAGTAGATGATGCGCTTAGTCGTTTTGATAGATTTGAAACTAAAATAGATGGTTTAGAGTCTCAGATTGAAGCTTATGATTTAGGTAAAAAGTCTTTATCTGATGAAATTGCACAATTACAACAAGAAGATAAAGTGGATGATGAGCTTGCTGCACTTAAAAAGAAAATGTCAGCTAAATCTGAAAAGTAAGCAATACGCATTAAAAGTAGTGCCAAAGTTAACCTAGTATATATAAAAATAAAAGTGAACTTTGGTACTAATATCAAGGGATATAGGAGAGTGATATGAACGAAATGATAATGGTACCATTTATTTTATTTATGATATTTGTGGCACCTTTATGGCTAATTTTGCACTACAAAAGTAAAAAGCAAGTTAGCCAAGGTTTAAGTGAACATGAACATCGCCAATTAATTGAATTATCGACTAAAGCTGAAAAAATGGCAGAAAGAGTGCAAACTCTTGAATCTATTTTAGATGCGGAGGCACCACAATGGAGGAATAAAGTATGAGTAACATAAAGCGTGAACTTTATCGTGATCCAAGCCGTGGAAAAATAGCTGGCGTATGTGCAGGTTTAAGTGACTACTTCAATATGGAACTGTGGTTAGTACGCATTATACTTATCTCAGCAGTATTACTTTCTGGTGGCCCTCTTTTTGTAGTCGCTTATATTGCATGTTGGTTTATTCTAGATAAAAAAGAACTTTCAACGGATGAAGTCTTAAAATCAAAAGATCAGGAAGAGCGACCTGTTGAAGTTAAATTTAAAGTTTGGCAGGCTGGTGAGCCACCAAGACGTGCATTACAGGATTTAAAAGAGCAACTTTCTCGTGTCGATATCAGAATTCAAACAATGGAAAAGTATGTTACTTCACCAGAGTTTACGGTAAGTCATGAAATTAATAAACTTTAAGGAATTTGATGCCATTGGGGGATATAGCCTAATGGCATCAACTATTTATGTTAGATAAATTACTCAATACAGTTAGTTCGTCAATCAATTCACAACTTAATTCTAATAGTGCCAAAAAGCTTAAACATCAAGCGCATCAAATGTTACACCGTAGTTTAGATCAACATATCACATTAGCTGTTACTGGGTTTAGCCGAAGTGGCAAAACAGCATTTATAACTGCTTTAGTAGAACAACTGACTATGAGAGCAGATAAAGAAAACTTGCCATTTTTTGATGTGATTCAAAGTGATCGATTAATAGCAGCGAAAACTGTTCCACAAGATGCATTGGCATTGCCTACATTTCCTTATCAGCAGGCATTAACATCAATTAAAGATGCGCAACCAAATTGGCCTGACTCAACACAAAGAATCAATACACTAAGGTTAGCCCTAAAATATCAACCAAATTCAGGTATTCGTAGGCAAATTACCGACACTTCTACATTGATAATAGATTTAATTGATTACCCAGGTGAATGGTTAATGGATTTACCTATGCTTTCGCTTAGCTTTGAGCAGTGGTGTAAGCAGCAATTTGAATTATTAAATCAAAACCCTAGAGCACAATATACTAATGAATTATTAGCTAAGTTAGATGCTTTAAATTTAGATGCACCGGTAAATGAATCAGAATTATCTCAAATAGCAGATATGTACAAAGTATTATTACAACGCTTTAAAAAAGAATCTAAACTGACAATTTTACAACCCGGTCGTATGCTGATCCCTGGTGACTTAGAAGGTGCACCCCTATTAATGTTTTTCCCTGTAAATATTAATAATGAGGATGAAATTGTTGAAGGCTCTAATTTAGCACATCTTAATAAACGTTATCAGGCGTATATTAAAGAAGTGGTAACACCTTTTTATCAAAACTATTTTTGTCGATTTGATCGTCAAATCATATTAGTGGATTTACTAACAGCTTTAACGCAAGGTTCAAATGTATTGGCAGAGCAAGGCAGGGCGATAGAGCAGCTGCTTGCACATTTTAATTATGGTCAATCGAGTTTTATAAAACGTTTATTTTCACCCAAAATAGACAAATTATTATTTGCAGCAAATAAGTCTGATCACTTAAGTACAGAGCACCACAAAGATCTTGCTATATTGCTCAATAGCATAGTACAACAGGCGCAAAATGCGCTTAAATTTGATGGTGTTCAGGTTGAAACGATGGCGATGTCATCAATTTGTGCAACTAAAGCGGTCGCAGTCAAAGATAAAAATAATAAACAGATTAAATGTATTTATGGAAAAGAAATACAAAGTGGACAATGGATGACTTACTTGCCTGCGCAACCGCCAATGAGGGCACTTAGTCAGCATGAATGGCCCAAAGAAGGCTTTTCATTTCCAGAGTTCTATCCACAATTAACAGCTGATAATAATTTAAGGCATGTGCGTTTAGATCATGTTTGTGAATTTTTATTAGGAGATAAATTAAAGTAATACTTTTATTAGCTTGAGCAAAAAATGCATTATTTAAAGGAAAACTAGGTGAATTCAAATAAAACCGATTATCAACAAGGTCGAGTGATAGAAACTTTAGCGCAAGACGATGTAGCGCAATTACTAGAATCGACACAAGCGTTGCGTTCTGGAGAAAAGCTTGATGATGCGACAGAGCATCACAATGAAAGCGAGTCACTTGATACAGAAGTTGAGTTTAATGAGGAAGATACACCAAAGTTAGACAGTTTATATCAAAACAAACCTAGCTCAGTGCTTAAAAAGGTATTTGTATTGAGCTTAGCAAGTTTAATGATTGCTGAACTTGGTTTAACTGTATATCAAAGTTTTAATAGTTCTATGATATTAGGCGGTTTATATAGTGTACTGATTGTAAGTGCCCTAGGACTGATTTCAAAAACGTGTTTACATGAGTATCGACAGCTTAAAAGATTAAAATCAAATCAACTACAGCGTACTGATGCAAATAGATTACTTCATTCACAACAAATAGGTGAAGCCATAATATGGCTAAATAAATTAAATCAGCATCAAGAAATAGCAGGATTTACTGAATTTAAAAATACACTAGAATCGCATCATACTGATAAAGAAGTGATGACGCTTTATAGTAATACTGTATTAACGACACAAGATCAAAAAGCACAGAAACTGATAAATAAATATGCATTAGAGTCTGGATTAATGGTGGCATTAAGCCCTATAGCCTTGGTTGATATGGCTGCAGTTTTATGGCGAGGCACTAAATTAATTGAAGATATCGCAAAGGTATATGGCATTCCATTAGGTTATCTTAGTCGTATAAAGCTTTATCGTTTATTAGCCAAACAAATGTTATTTGCAGGTAGTGCAGAATTAGTTTCAGACTTAGCAACAACTGCGATGGGTGCAGAATTGGCAGGAAAAATATCTGCAAGAGCAGGTCAGGGAATAAGTGCGGGTATTTTAACCGCTAGAATAGGCTATAAAGCAATGGAGTTAAGCCGTCCAATTCCTAGGTTAGATAATAAAAGAAAACTACTCGCAAGTTCAATGAGCTTATTAGTCAAAGGGATAAGTAAAAGGGATTAGTAAAAAATTTTAATTAATATTGTGACAATTTTAATTCATTGATAACGCTCCTTTCAGATTGGTAGGAGCGTTTTTTGTTTTTGATGTAAGCCATTGTTTACTGTTTGGTGCTCTGTAGGTGTTGATTTTGTTGCTTGTTGTGTTTTCCTTCCTTCGCTGTATTTTATTCTTTACGTTTGGTGGTGTTTTTTGGTTTGTAAATTAACTCTTAGGGGTTAATAATTTCTTAGCTTTAAAATAATATGTTCTTAACAAGTTGGCGTGCTTTTAAATTATAAGCACTGCCAAAAAAAGAATTATTAAAAAGGCTGAACATGTCTAAAGTAAGTCAATATATCTCTAAAGAACCAGATCAAAATGGTTACATTAAATGGAGTGATGAAGAGAATTCAATTTGGTCAGAATTGATCTCTCGTCAATTAAAATGTATCGAAGGGAAAGCCTGTGATGAATTTATGGCTGGCTTACAGCTACTCGAGTTACCAACAGATAGAATTCCACAATTAGAAGATGTAAGTAAAGTTTTACGTCAATCGACTGGCTGGCAATGTGAACCTGTTCCGGCATTAATAAGCTTTGATAAGTTTTTTGAATTGTTAGCGAATAAAAAATTCCCTGTTGCTACTTTTATTCGAAGCCGTGAAGAGTTTGATTATTTAAAAGAACCTGATATTTTTCACGAGATATTTGGTCACTGTGGCATGCTAACAAACAAATCATTTGCTGACTTTACTCATAAATATGGCCAAATTGGATTACAAGCCAATAAAAAAGATCGTGTTTATTTAGCGCGTTTATACTGGTTCACAATTGAATTTGGTTTAATGATGGTCAATGATAAAATACGGATTTATGGTGGAGGTGTGCTATCGAGCCCAGGTGAAACACAATATGTTTATTCTGGCGAAGCTGTAATCGAAGCATTAGATGTTGTAAATGTATTTAGAACACCATATCGCATTGATATTATGCAGCCGATTTACCACACTATAAATTCGATTGATGACCTATTTGATATATCAAATATGGATTTAATGTCATTAGTTGAAAAAGCAAAAGCATTAGGGCTACATAAGCCATTATTTGAACCAAAAGAAAAACTAGCAAGTTAAAGGATAAAAAATGTCTGATTTAAGTGCACAAAAATGTGAAGCGTGTCGTGCTGACGCACCTCAAGTTTCAGATGAAGAATTAGCAACATTAATTAAAATGATCCCTGATTGGGTACCGGTTGTAAAAGATGGCGTAATGCAGCTTGAACGTGAATTCAAATTTAAAAACTTTAAACTCGCATTAGCATTTACAAATAAAGTAGCTGAACTCGCAGAAGCAGAGTTTCATCATCCAGGTATTTTAACTGAATGGGGTAAAGTAACCGTTACTTATTGGACTCATGCGATAAATGGTCTACATAAAAATGACTTTATCTGTGCAGCCAAAACAGATGCATTGTTAGAAGATTAAGTATTTAATACTTAAAATGTAATTACTTTTAAAAGACTCCTTATGGGGTCTTTTTTGTTTGTGAATTTACACAGTGTCAAAGTGCGCTTACAGTCATTTCTTAGTAATAATGTAAACAGATGTGTTTTCCTATGGTAATTAGGTCGGCGCCTCATTATGATAAATTGTTAAATAAATGTTTTAATAATTAAAAACTCCATGGGAATCGTAATGAAAACTATAATAACAGGTGCATTATGCACATCTTTATTATTTGTTGCTGCTTGTAACGAAACAAGTACTTCAACGAAGACAGCTGAAAAAGCGCCAATAGAAATAAAAAAAACAGCTTTAGCTTCCGGTATTGAAAAAGCAAATATGGACACAAGTGTTCGCCCTCAAGATAATTTTTATCAGCATATTAATGGTGGTTGGTTAAAAAATACTGAAATACCAGGTGATAAAACTGCAATAGGCTCTTTTTACGATTTACGTGATAAAGCCGATGATGATGTAAAAGCAATTATTGAAGAGCTGGCTGTAACTAAAGATTTAAAAAATGGTTCAGATGAACAAAAAGTGGCTGATTTATTCCGCTCTTATATGGATACAGAAGCAAGAAATGCTGCAGGCATTAAACCAATTCAAGCTATTTTAGATCAAATTACAAATCTAAAAGATAAAAATGCATTAGCAACATTCTTTGGTGAAACACAAAAGATAGGCATTAATAACCCATTAGCATTTTATATTAGTGTTGATGCAAAAGACTCTAGCCGTTATGCCACTCATATTTGGCAAAATGGTTTAGGTTTACCGGATAAAGATTATTACTTTAATGAAACAGAACGTTATGTGAAATTACGTGATGGATATGTTGCACATATTGAAAAAATGTTTAACTTAGCTGGACTAAAAGAGGGGGCAGCTGCAGCAAAATCCATTATGGCGCTTGAAACTAAATTAGCTGATTTTCATTGGACACGTGTTCAAACTCGTGACAGCGAAAAACGCTATAATAAATTTGAAACTGCAAACTTAAATACCATTACAGATAAGTTTAACTGGGACCTTTACCTAGAAGCACAAGGTGTTGCAGCACAAAAAGATATCATTATAAA
>Ga0209292_1005123_pt1 | contig 13495 bp, 15 predicted proteins | sample GOMGulsemesocosm_2_FD_184634 | JGI IMG/M metagenome (GOLD analysis project Ga0209292, IMG submission 184634) | Methane-oxidizing microbial communities from mesocosms in the Gulf of Mexico - GOM9C Gulf of Mexico (SPAdes) (version 2) | ecosystem: Environmental > Aquatic > Marine > Cold seeps... | reverse complement strand
TCCCGCAGGTGGTTTTATGCGGGATCTGGTGAGTTGCGTGTGCGCTTTATGAGATCCCCGATAAAAGACTTCGGGGATGACGAGGCTTGTCGCCCCAGTCGTCATCCCGCAGGTGTTTTGATGCGGGATCTGGTGAGTTGCGTGTGCGCTTTATGAGATCCCCGATAAGAGACTTCGGGGATGACGGTTCTGTGGACTTCGGGGATGACGGTTCTGTGGACTTCGGGGATGACGGTTCTGTGGACTTCGGGGATGACGGTTCTGTGGACTTCGGGGATGACGGTTTTGTGGACTTCGGGGATGACGAGGGCTTTGTTGACTTCGGGGGTGACGAGGGTCCGTTGGCTTCGGCGGTGACGAGGCTTGTCGCCCAGTCGTCATCCCGCAAGTGGCTTTATGCCGAAGTGTTGGTGATGCTGGTTATTTTATCCATGTCGCAGGTGATGACTGTTACGTTTTCATAGCCAATTCGTTGTAGTTGTTCGGCGGCTAAAGTAGCGCGCACTGCCGTTGCGCAGTGAATGTAGATGGGGCGCTGCGGATCTTTCTCCATTGCTGTTAGCTTCATTTCAAGCACACCGCGTGGAATGTTAATCGCGCCTGTTGCTGGTTTGGCGGCGTGTTCTGCTGGTTCTCTTACGTCGATTAATAAGCCGCTATTTTGCTGGATTTCTTGCAAGGCTAACTGTGCCTCGATGCGTCTGATGTGTGGGGAAATCTCTTTGATCAGATCAGGAATTGGCTTTAGCATAGTTTACTCTCTTGCTGGGATATATTGAGGTGGTGGCGGTCAAGCTGAGCGCCACGTCTTTAGTGAGTGTAACGCGACTGAAGGCATCATGCCAATCGTGTCACGATATGACTATTTTTAGCTAGTTAGCCCCTATCGCTGTGCCTGATGTAAAGATATCGACAAGCAATGGGTTGTTGCTAGTGTCTAACGATGCAAGCGCGCTATTGTTTTGTACGCTAAGCGTGTGTAATAAAGTATTGCTACTAATGTCGAGGCTGCTTATTTGATTGTCACCAAGGTATAACATTTTCAATGCCGTGTTGGTCGCTAGCGTGATGAACGGTATATTGTTTTCACTTAAATTTAGTTCCTCAAGCAAGGTGTTGTTGGCGAAATTGACAATGGATAGCTGATTCTTAAATAAGGTGAGCCTTGTTAGCGCCGTATTATTAGTAACATCAACGTTGGTGAGTTGATTGGTACTTAAGTTTAGATCCACTAAGGCCGTGTTGTTACTTACATCGATGGTGCTAATTTGATTCATCGCAGCATTAAGGTGGGTCAATGCCACGTTGTTGCTCACATCTAGCGTGGTTAATTGATTGAGCAATATAGTTAAGTTGGTTAATGCGGTGTTTGCGCTAAGGTCGACGGTGGTTAGTAGGTTGCCGTATACACTTAAGGTTTTTAATGCTGTGTTGCTGGTGAGGTCAATGTTAGGCAACTTGTTCTCGTTAAGCTCAAGCTCAACTAATGCCGTATTCCCTGTAACATTAAGGCTGGTTAATGCATTTTCTCGTGCGCCAAGGTGAGTTAGCTTAACGTTACTGCTGGTATCCAAACTGGTTAGTTGGTTCTTATGCAAGTATAGCGTTCTTAGGTCTGCCAATGCGCTAGTGTCGATACTTGTCAGTTGATTGGTTCCCGCCCCAATACCTTTCAATGCGATGTTATTGCTCACGTCTAATATTGTGAGGCTATTTGAATACACATTTAGGCTAGTTAATGCGGTATTTTGGCTAACATCAATGTCAGTTAGTGTGTTGCTACTCAGGTCTAGGTTGGTTAATGTCGTATTTTGGCTAACATCAACGCTGGTGAGTGCGTTGTTATTAAGGTTAAGGGTGGTTAGGTTGGTCAGTTGCTCAATGCCTTGCGCCGAGGCGATGTTTCTGGCCGTGCAATCCAAATAAGTAATGTCGAGTGCTGTAACTGCGCTGGTGGCAGCGATGCGCTCGTTAACACAGTCGGTTAGGTTTTGGTCGCTAAAGGTGATTTCGACTGGTTCTGGCAAGGCGTCGATAACGATATTTACCACATCGGTGTAGGTATCGCTGGCGCTGTCGGTAACTGAGAAAGTAAAGCTAAGGGTGGTTGTTTCGCTAACGTCTGGCGTTGCAAATGTTGGTGTGAGGCCATCGCTGTTTAACAAATTAACACTCAATGCAGAGCCGTCAGTTTGTGTCCAGCTGTAGATAAGCGGTGCATCACCCGCTTGCCAGTCTGAGGTGAAGCTACCAGACAGGGCGACTGTCGCGCCTTCAGTAACTTGCTGGTCTAATCCGGCATCTATTTCACTTTGGCTGGTAATTTCACAACCTGTGACTAATACTGCTGTGGCTAAAAATAATGCGCTCTTGGTTTTCTGATAACGGTTTAACATCAATTTTCCTTAATCTTTGAAACGGCTAACTAGTTGGTTGAGCCGATGAACTCGTGGCCAAACATATGATTGCTTGGCAATGCTTTTGTATTGTTAGTCACACATAAGTGTAACTTTGTAATTATGGTCGCTATGATAAACGACTAATTATTGTACGCAAGCGATAAGTTGTTTTATTTGTGCTGAAGGCGTTGAATATGAAAGGGAATTGATGCCAGTCAATGGTAGAGCGTGCAGCAATTTAGTGTGGTGCTGCAAGGTTTTTTAAATAGCGTTCAACCTGGTGAGCTAATAGGATTTTATAATTACGGCGTTTGACGCAGAGCTTTTTTAAGCTATTATAAATCCGCAATGTGTGTGAGTGTTTCAGGGTGGCGCTGTACTAATTTTAAGAGGGTAATCGCTTGTCCGTTTGGGGCGCTGCGCCCCTGCTCCCAGTTTTCTAGAGTACGAGAAGATGTATGAAGCAAACGAGCAAATACACCACGCGACATATTAAATTTTTCTCGGATACTTACTATTTCATGGGGTGAAATATCGAGTTCGCTTACATCGTCTACCTGATGTGTTTTAAGGGTAAGTTTGCCCTCTGAATGTTCTTTTGCTTCAACAAGAGCTGAACTTAATTCTGAAAATAGATCACGATTGCTCATTACACCATACCTCCATAAAGGTCTTTAACTGTTTCTTTTGATCTGCTGTTAAATCAGACATTTCGCTCTTTGAATAAATTGTCAGTAAGTAGCAACGTCGTTTTTTGTCAAGGAAGTAGTAGATCACTCGGGAGCCACCACGCTTTCCTTTCCCCTAGTTGCGACTCGAATTTTTCGCAAACCGCCTGTACCTTGAATCACGTCACCCTGCTTTGGGTTTGACATAAGCTCAGATTGAAAAAGCCTAAATTCTTCATCTTTGAAGTGATCATCACGGTACTTTTCAAATATGCTTGATTCAACAAATATACACTTCATCAGCAAAGTATACGCAATTAGCGTATAGACGGCAAGGTAGGGTATGATTTGAGCTGTAACGGGAATTAATGCGCACTTGTAGCGCAGGTTTTACTTTGAAAGCTCGATTGTCAGTGATGACTAATCCAGTTACGGTCTATTGTGGCTAATTGTCGATCACTATTGTTGGTCACGGTGTAGTCAGCCCGCTAAGGTAGGCATTAACCTGGCGTTGGTTGTTGAGTTCAACAACTGTGATGCCAAGTTCGCGCTGGTGGGCTAATAGCTTTTGGTAATTGCGGCGTTTACTGTGGAATGTTCTTAGTACCCACCATGGAATGGCTTCGCTGCTGAAAAAGGAATGGAAAAAGGTTTCGACATTGCCGGCAAAGAGTTTTTTCTTGGTGGCGACTCGCACAATGGTGCGGGTAATGGCGCGATAAAACACCAGGCTAAAGGAGTGGTTTAGCCAGATGATGGTGGTGGCGCGCGGCCACAGGACATCGCGAGCGGCAGAATAGTTACCGTCGACTACCCATTGTGATTGCGCCGCTTTTTGGGCGACTAGGTCTCTAAAGTCACTGTCATCACGTTCTTGCCAGTTTGGTAGCCAATGTAATTCGTCGAGTTCTATGTATTGCTGGTTGAGGTTGTTGGCGAGCTGTTTGGCGAAGGTCGATTTTCCACTGCAACTTGAGCCGATGACGATGATGCGATCCATGTGGTTCTCTTATTTTCAGTAGCCGCTGTGGCTGCTAATGATAACTCACTAATTAGCATCTAAAAAGACATGTTGGTGTCCGGAATGTTATATTCTGGTTGTGATGAGGTTGTTGTGTCATTCGTCATCCCGCCTGTGCTCTATGGTGACGTTCGCTACCCTTTTAATAGGGATTTGTTTTCTAAGTATGTATCATTAAGCTTTCGATTAATAAGTTTGATTGTTCGTTGGTCTACATCCATTTCAACCGCCACACTTCTAATTGACTGACTTGAGTATAGTTCATCCTCTGAGTACCTCTTCAATTGATTGTGGTGCTTTAGCTATTTGTAATGACTGTTTAGTTAGATTATTTAATCGTGCTAGCTCGTCTAAGCTTTGCCATAGTTGTAAGAATTGGCGTAGCGATATTTGACTGGTGTTTTCAAATTTTTTAATGGTTGAGGCCGGCACGGTACTGAGCTGTGCAAGTTTTTCTCTCGATAGGTTAGCTGCCTTTCTTTGTGCCTTAAGCCACTGGCACATGTTCGTTTGTACATCAGCAGTTGATAGTAATGATAATTTGCTCATAAAACACCTAAATAGACACAGTAGTGTCTATTTTATCACTTTTAGATGGAAAATGGATACTATTGTGTCTTTTTTATTCGCGGTTTGAGGGGGTGGTCGTGAGATTAAAATGATGGACTAGCTGTCGTATACGTTCGATCGATGTCCGACTCTAACAACTTGTACTACTAATCTAGTATCGATTATTTCATAGACAATTCTATATAAGCCTTGCCTTACTCGGTATCGGTCTAATCCCGAAAGTTTAATACAGCCCTCAGCTCTTGGGTTATCTGCTAATTTATCAATACGAGTAAGTATTTTCGCTATTTGTGCATTTGGGATGGCGCGAAAATCTTTTGCGACCGACTTTTTGAAGGTGATTTTATATTTTGCCATTGTTCTTCAGGTCATTTAGTAATTCTTCATAGCTTAATTCTGGCTCACCTTTACGGTCTAAGAACACTTGTAAATCTTCTTGTTCTTCACGCATGAATAATTTTAGCGCTTCATTAATTAGTTCAGATACGGATTGTTCACAGGTAGCTGACTTTATTTTTAAAGCTTGATGAATTGCCGGATCAAAATAGACCGTAGAGCGTTTTGATAAATGTGCCATTGCTAACCTCTATTTACACTTGATATAACGTTATAACACTATAGCACCAAAACTCCATGGTGCCATAATGTTATATTGCGTAGTTACATGGGAGTTTTGGTTGGATTTGGCAGATCGCCGATAAAAGACTTTGGGGGTGACGAAATCAGTCGTCATCCCGTAGGTGTCTTATGCGGGATCTGGTGAATTGGATATGCGCTTTGTGAGATCTCCGATAAAAGACTTCGGGGATGACGGGGTTTGTTGACTTCGGGGGTGACGAAATCAGTCGTCATCCCGCAGGTGTCTTATGCGGGATCTAGTGAAGTTGCTGACTAACACTATAACGAGCTAATCCCGCAAGCTTGATACAACGTTCGGCTCTTGCGTTATCTGCCAGTTTATTAAGACGAGTAAGAGTTTCAGCCATTTGTGTATTTTCGATTTGTAATGGGTGGTATTTTAAATTCTTTGATAATATTATTTTGCTGGCTTAGGGAGCGTTTTTTTGTGCAACAAGTTATGACAGATTACCCAAAAGTTTACTTTTTTAGCCTTACCTAATTTATTTGGTAACGGATAGGCACTTTCAACATGGAAACGCATTTTTCCTCGTTCTTTCCACACTCGATAAATGACCTGATAGTGAGTTTCACCGCCATCTTTGTTTGATATTTTTCACGTACAGTACCGACTGTGTCCGCCGTGATAACAAAACTGTTGAGGTAGATTTTTTAAAATTTCAGGTAAATATAAAGAGTAATGGTATCTTTCTTCACTAAATGCTCTTAAGTCTGATGCCTTGTGAGGGTAGATTTGTTTTTCTGTTAGATGGTCTGCTTTGCTCATATCAACAGTAAATACATGGTGCGATATAGTGAAGTAAAGGGTGTATGATTCTTGACGTGTCGGATGGTTAAATGTATGTTTCTTGGCAACTAAGTGCTAAAACCCCCATTCTCTTCCATTACAGGTGAAGGGTTTCCAGAATTGACACTCTCTATCGGCTAAATTAAATAGTTTCTTATTTGCCATACGCCAATCAACGATTTTTTAAGGGCTAGAAATAACAAAGGCTCCAACAAGGGAGCCTTCGCCAAGATTACTCTTGGATTCAGAACGTCATCACCGGGCACTGCCTCGACCTATAGGTTACGTGGTGTCATGTTAAGACATGTCTGCTGCACCATCGGTTAATATGCAGCATTATACCCATAATGTCAATTAATAGTAGCCAGGACTCCACTGCAAGATCATTATAAATTGAACTTCACTTTAGTCGCGATCAGATCTCAATATAATACATTGCGGTAACCAACATGAGCGCGACTTTTTTGATTCCATTTCAGACCCACGCATTGAGCATTGTAAAAAACACAACCTGATGGATATTCTGTTACTCGCGATAAATGCCGTTATGTCTGGCTCTGAGGGTAACAGTAGCTATCCTGATTAACGCCATATTTATCGCGCATACTTGAGCTTTAGCTCTTTGATGGATTTCCCTACGTTATCTTCTTTTACTGCTAATCCTTCATAAGCTAAGCTAGTCAAAAAATTTTTCATATTAGGTTTGAATTCCGATGCGCTTTTATTCCTATTTTGAGATTCAGATTTGATCATAACGTTCTCCTTTAATGTTAAATGATAAACCACGTTTTCTCAGCTTTCTATAAAATATCCACAAATGGAAGCGGTTCTAATTGTTGAGAGGGCACAATTAGTCGTCATCCCGCAGGTGTCCTCAGTCGTCATCCCGCAAGTGGTTTATGCGGGATCTTGTTAGTTGGGCGTGCGCTTGGTGAGATCCCCGACAAGAGACTTCGGGGATGACGAGGTTTTTGTTGGCTTCGGCGGTGACGAGGGTTTGTTGTCTTCAAGGGTGACGAGGTTTGGTGGCTTCGGGGAGCAGGTTCGTCATTTATTACATTTTCATATTAAAGTTAGTGCTCTGGCTTGGGCCTTGGAGCTCTTGCTGAAGATAGCGCACTTCATCTTTGATCACATTGGTAAGGTAGTCCCAGAATACTGATTGTTCTATTGTTCGCTTGGTGAGATCTTGTGGCAAGAATCGCTTCATTTCGTTATGAAAATTAATTTTTGTATCGGTATCATTTTCAACAAGTAATGCATGTTTACTAATTTTTTCATTAAAATCTTCTAAAGGCTTTTTTCTGACATCTAGTTTCTTCAAGACTAACTCGGGCATTTGATTTACCCCCTGTTGCTTTAGCCAGACAATGTCCCATACATCTCTTGGTTTTATACGCCTCTCTCGATACGCAAAAGCGATCATTTTGTCGGCAAGTATTTCTTGCATACTTTGTACTGGTATCGGTAAGCCTGCCATAGGGGAATTAATACCGTAATGATCCATTATCGGCCTATTTAGGATATCAAATGAAGGTAAAGAGCAGACGTCTATATGCATTTTTTGCGATGGTAAATCGGGCCTGTTATTGTGTTTCTCGATCGTGATTTTCCAGGTGGATGTATCTGTATTGGTTAGTTTGGGCTCTCGAACCGTTACACTTAACCCGTATTTGTTGACTAGGTAGTTCTGCAATTCATCACCAAGGCCAGCAAATTCTTTAGGCTCAAAGTCTAAACCGGCTGTGAAGTCTAAATCTTCTGACAATCTGCTTGAGTTGTAGCAAAGACGCAGCGAAGTACCCCCGATAAAGGTTAATCGCTGTAAAATACCCGCTCGATGAAGAACTGTCATAATATCATGATGAAGTATTTCTTTTTCAATGACATCCTCTAGTCCTAAAAGATGTTCTTTGTTGCTCAGTACCTGATTAACTAGGATGTTTAGCATCAAAATATTCCTCTAACATTTGAACGTTTCGTCCAACTCTTTTTAGGTCTCTAATCGCCTTTTCTTCCGTCGCCCTAAAAATTCCAGCGTCGGGATCATAATACACTTCGTTAGTCAGTAGGTTGATGAGGCGCTTGGTATGAGTGAACTCGATAGTGCCGTAAGTCGTTGCCACTTTCCCACTTCGTCCAGTGGTCATAACGGTAAGGCGATTCATAACAACTTGAGATATACAGCCTAAATAACTGAGTTGGGACTCTAGGCTAACGTAGACAAATTTGTCCCAATGTAGCAGTAGCGCTATCTTTGCCAAAACACTGCGCCCATCAGGCAGTGCTAGGCTATTAACGTATATATTTCTGCAGACCGATTGCAGCTCTCCAGTCTTTGTAGCCTTATGTAAAAATTTGTAAAAGCTGGGGGACAACGGTGTGTCGAGCATAAGTGCTAAATCATTGGCTGTAAAAACCCCACAGTGGCCATTGTTTCTAGCCCTGATGGTTACGTCTGTAATATCTCTTAATTTTCCCATAAGTTATCATTCGCCATCTCTTCAATTAATCATTGTTGATGCATTAAGTATACACATATTCGCCCATAAGGCGAATATGTGTATACTTAGGTGTCGGGTTTGGTGTGTTTTATGAGGTTAGGGGATGACTAAATCAGTCGTCATCCCGCAAGTGATTTATGCGGGATCTTGTTAGTTGGGCGTGCGCTTTGTGAGATCCCCGATAAAAGACTTCGGGGATGACGGGGTTAGTTGACTTGGGGAATGACGACTTCTAGCTTAAGCTTGGCTGGCCACTAGCGCTTGAGTCACGTCGGCGAGGATGTCGTCGATGTGTTCGATGCCAATCGATAGGCGTACCATTTCTTGTTTAACCCCTGATCTTTCCAGCTCTTGTGCATTGAGTTGGCGATGGGTGGTGGACGCTGGGTGACAGGCTAACGATTTGGCGTCACCGATGTTTACTAGGCGTACTATTAGATCCAGGGCGTCAATAAACTTTGTGCCGGCGGCTTGGCCACCTTTGATGCCAAAACTAAGGATGGCGCTGGGTTGGCCATCATAGTATTTTTGGGCTAAGGCATAATCTGGGGATGTTTCGAGCCCCGCGTAATTTACCCATTCGACCGCACTGTGGTTTTCTAAGTATTGAGCAACAATAATAGCGTTTTCACAATGGCGTTCCATGCGCAGCGCTAGTGTTTCTAATCCCTGCATTATTTGGAAGGCATTAAATGGGGTGATTGCCGCGCCCATGTTGCGTAGTGGTACGACGCGCGCACGTGCGATAAACGCCGCTGCGCCAAATGTCTCGACGTAGTTGACGCCGTGGTATGACGGATCTGGCTGGTTGAGTTGGTCAAAGCGAGTGGCATTGTCACCCCATGGGAACTTGCCTGAGTCGACGATGATGCCACCAATTGAGGTGCCATGGCCGCCAATATACTTTGTTAGTGAATGCACGATAATGTCGGCACCGTGCTCAAACGGGCGACACAATGCTGGTGTACCCACTGTGTGGTCAACGATGAGTGGCACGCCATGGCGGTGGGCAATTTCTGCCAGTTTTTCGATGTCTGCGATGTTGCCAGACGGATTGCCGATGGATTCACAAAAAACGGCCTTGGTGTTGTCGTCGATTAGTGCGTCGATGGCGGCAAAGTCATCGTGTGAGGCAAAGCGTACCTCGATGCCTTGTTTAGGCAGCGTATGAGCAAAGAGATTGTAGGTGCCGCCATATAGTTTGTTAATACTGACGATGTTGTCACCGACACTGGCTAAGGTTTGAATGGTCGCGGTAATGGCGGCCATGCCTGATGCCATTGCAAGACTTGCGATACCACCTTCGAGTGCTGCAATGCGTTGTTCTAATACAGACTGAGTCGGATTGCCGATGCGGGTATAGATGTTGCCTTCTACTTTAAGGTCGAACAAGTCTGCGCCGTGCTGGGTATTGTCAAAGGCATAGCTAGAGGTTTGATAGATAGGTACCGCGACTGCTTTGGTGGTTGCTTCTGGCGTGTATCCTGCGTGAATTGCGAGTGTTTCTCTTTTCATCGTGCTCTTCCTGTTTAGACGTCTATACTTCCATCCTATCATTTGTTGTTGTTTATTCAATCGGTTTGTCGCGTAAAAAGAACAAATTTAGACAAAAGTATAGTTTGAAGTAGTGAAAGGCATTATCAGAATGGGAGATAGAGCGGAATGCTTACTTGGATAAATATGTAGTAATCTACAATGTACTTATTTCATTAATTGCTGCTGCTATAGCGTTGGCGCTTTCTTTTGAATATCCGCCACCTCCGAGAAATACTGCTGGAATGTTTAAGTCCATCAATGTTGTTAGGGTGAGCTTCTCTCGTTGGACTACATCATCTTGGGTCAGTAACATGCCGCCTAGTTTATCTGTTGCGAGCACATCGGTACCAGCAACAACAAAGGCAAGCTTGAACTGCCCATCAAGTTTGTCCAATGCTAGTTTAAACTTTCTAAGATACTCATTGCCTGTAACGTCACTTTGCAGTTGTACTGGGTAATTTACGCGATTGCGAGTACTGTGTGTTCTCGGATATAGGTCGCTATTGTAAACATCCAAAATAGTTACCTTTGAATTATCCATGAAAGTGCGCGCATTACCGTTGCCATGGTGTGCATCTGTATCAATAATCAGTATCTTGTCTTGGTCGGTAAGCTCCCCAGTTTTGAGTAGCTCCTGATAGGTAATGCCAATATCGTTATAAATACAAAAGCCTTCAATGCTGTGTTGACTGGCGTGATGATAGCCACCAGCTAAATTCCAACAGTTCTCACCTGTTAGTGCGACTTTTGACGCCGCTAGCGTGTTACCCACCCCTAAACGCATCGGTTTAAGTATTTTCTTGTCTAAATAATTAAGTGAAACTAATGGGATTTTCGGTATTTCAATTGCTCTAAATATATGTTCTTTATGCTGTAAAAAGCGTTGAATTAGTTCATTTACAAATTCGTCTATCTGAACTTGGTTTATTTCTGCAGGAGGTGTTGAGAATAATACGTTTTTATTGTTTTTTATTTGTTGGTAGACCTTTCTAAACTTTAAACCGTCAAAAGGATGCAAATAATTAAGCACTCCTAAATCAATATTTAGTTCATCATCATAAAAGACGTGAATCATACAAGCTCCCGTGCATATCTTAATACTTGATCTGGCGTCCAGATTCCCCAACCTAATATAGCGCCCCATTTACTATAAGCGCTAGCATTTGGTGTAAATGATGGTTTATTTGCACCAGCTTGTAAACAACTAGCAACCACATGAGAGCAATTGTTTCTCGCAAGTTGATAGCGAGGGTTCGCACGCCTAAGCTCTTCAATATAATCCAATATAGCATTTTCGTTGAGAGTGCTGAGGGTAACAGTAATTGGATTCCGGTTACCCTCATTATATATATCATCGTTAAGGCTAGTCATAAACTCACCGGGTTGGCTAGTTTTGATCTTTAAATCTTTCTTCCCGGCTTCTCCTTGTGGCCAAAAGCTCACATAGATGTTGCCAATCGTTAATGCAGTATGACCCACATGCTTATCATTGCGTGTCCAAACGTGTACTTTTACCATCATTTCATCGCTTATTTTTTTAGTGTTAATAAAGCGTAGTCTAAAATTTAATGTCCTTGCTCTAAGCTTCCATTTCAATGACAATTGGCTGAACCGCTCTAAAGGATAAACAAAATGTTTGAACTCGATGCACGATTAAACAACGATACGTTAACGCTGGGCAGTTTCGGGGTGTCACGGTTATTACTGATGAAAGATAAGCGTTATCCGTGGTGTATTTTGGTGCCACAGATGGTGGGGATCACCGAGGCTTATCAGTTGAGTGAGGCGCAGCAATTAGCATTGGCTAAAGAGTCTAGTTTATTGGGCCAAACTTTGATGGAGTTGTATCAAGGTGACAGCTTAAATGTCGCGGCGCTGGGTAATGTTGTGTCGCAATTGCATGTTCATCATGTGGTTCGCTTTCATGACGATGCAACTTGGCCAAGCCCTGTGTGGGGTGTTGGTAGCGCCGAGGCTTACCAGGAGTCAGCGCTTAACGAGATAGCACAAACTATTGTGCAACGCTTAGCGGGTCAATTGAGCTTTGTTGCAGCTTGATGTGTTTGCTGTTTGCCAGTTGGCCGTGTTGATCATAACTGGCTTCGTAAAAATCGATATGGCCGTGCTGGTCAAATAATAAGACGCTGGTGCAGCGGGTGCCATAGTGTTTCTCTTGGTTATGGATAAACAGTGGTGATAGCGCGCGCTCGAATTGTATTGGAATGCCGGTGTCGGGCAGTTGATCGTCTTTCGCCAGTTGGCTATTGGTTAATAGCTGGGCCAGTTTGATGCACTCGATGGGGCGATCTTGCTTGAGGTAGTCTGCGAGTAGTTTTTTACCTAGGGTTACTTTTGGCCAGGGGGTGTTAAATGCTGCGTTGGACAAGCCATGAATACCCGGGCTAACGAGCGAGAATTCTAGGGTCGCACTGTTGAATACTTCGAGGTGTTTGGCATCACCAAATAGTAGATTATAACCGTTGTAGTGCGATGCGCTGTCGAGTAGTTGTTGTTTAATCTGGTGGTCGTTTAGTTTGGCAGTGAGAAAGTTGGTGACCAAATCGCCCCTCGAAATAGCCTGTGGGTTTAGCTGCAGGGGATTGCGAATGTTGGTCAGTGCTGCGATTTTTCCGCTGGCTGAAATGCCAAGCCAGGTGCCACCCGCTTGCAAGTCTTGTCCGGCGACAATTGGCGAGTCTGGCCATTGATGGATTGCTGTGGCTGGCCGTGCGTAAAACTCATCGCGGTTAGCTATGATGATTAATGGGTATCGGTTGGAAACTTGTTTAGCAATAAATAGCACGCACATAGACATTCCTTCTGACAATTAGCCGTTTACTGTAGCAGGAGCGTTCACTCGCGTCACCCTTCCGGTGTGCGGACATCGTCATACTGCTGGTGTGCGGACATCGTCATCCCGCAAGTGTTGAGATCAACCTCGTCATCCCGCAAGTGTTGAGATCAACCTCGTCATCCCGCAAGTGTTGAGATCAACCTCGTCATCCCGCAGGTGTTTTATGCGGGATCTTGTGGGTTGGCTGGTGGCCTTAATGAGATCCCCGATAAGAGACTTCGGGGATGACGGGGTTTGTTAGCGTCGGGGATGACGAGGGTTTGTTAGCGTCGGTGATGACGAAATAAAACGTCATCCCGCAGGTAATGCTGGTCGGTTAAGCTAATAATTATAGCTTCAGTGAATTTTTTGATGTGCTTTTTAACGTTGTCGTATTAATTGAGCAATACGCATGCACACCAGTTACTTTTCTTTGCTTCGCCAAAGAAAAGTAACCAAAAGAAAGGCGACCCGTAAATTTATCGCTGATCTTAAATGATAAATTGTCTATTCAATACCGTATTTGATCCGCATCCCT
>Ga0209292_1005119_pt1 | contig 13506 bp, 14 predicted proteins | sample GOMGulsemesocosm_2_FD_184634 | JGI IMG/M metagenome (GOLD analysis project Ga0209292, IMG submission 184634) | Methane-oxidizing microbial communities from mesocosms in the Gulf of Mexico - GOM9C Gulf of Mexico (SPAdes) (version 2) | ecosystem: Environmental > Aquatic > Marine > Cold seeps... | reverse complement strand
CATTCTCAGCGCTATTAATGGCTGGCCTTGACGGCATCAAAAACAAGATCCATCCTGGCGATGCTATGGATAAAGATTTATACGACCTTCCTGCTGAAGAAGCGGCTGAAATCCCAACAGTTGCTGAGTCATTTGCTGAAGCGCTTGAAGCACTTAAAGCAGATAACGACTACCTAACAGTTGGCGGCGTATTCTCTCAAGATGCTATCGATGCTTACATCGATCTTAAGAGTCAAGAAGTTGAGCGTTTGAACCTTGCTGTATCTCCAGTAGAATTCGAAATGTACTACAGCGTTTAATCGCGAGTATTCGAAAAGTAAGCCCGCTTTGAGCGGGCTTTTTTTTGCCTACGTCGCCACCAAATAAACGAAACACAACCGATTATCATTTACATTTCGATTACAATTGATAATTTATTCATTGCCAATTATCATGCTGACTATCTTTAGAACACTCAGTAGTTAAGTTTTTATGGCTAAAATTAGTAATCGTTTTTGGTTTCAACTCCACGGGTGGTTTTCTTTACCCATCTGGATTATTTTCTGTTTTGTTTGCTTAACGGGAACCGTATCAGTCATTAGCCACGAGCTAACTTGGTTAACTAATGAAAATGCTCGCGCAAACAATCCGCAAGCGCTTTCAGAAAAATCGACAGCAGAGCTCATCGCTCTTGTCGAAAAAGCCTATCCGACAGCAAAAGTTACGCTGGATATGACTTTTGAGTCTTATTTAGTTCACGCCATAACCTTCACCGATAAAGACCATCCCTTTGCCGTTGCCTATGTCAATCAATATACCGGCGTAATACAAGAAGTTAACAGTGGGTTAACCTTTATTGGCTTTATGCGTTCGCTTCATGGTTGGTTGCTGTTTCCTTGGCAAAGCAGTTATAGCATTGGCTATTACTTGGTCTGTGCTATGGCCATTGTTATGCTCGGTGCTTTAGTGACAGGCTTAATTGTTTACAAAAGGTTTTGGCGCGCATTTTTTCAACCAAAACTGAGACTACGACAAGGCAAGAAAACCTTATTAGCTGATTTACATCGATTATCTGGTGTTTGGTCGATTTGGTTCTTAACGCTCATGAGTCTTACAGGTATATGGTACTTAGTACAGGCCATCTTGTGGCATGCTGATGTCGACTTAGAGCCACATGCTCCGTTAATCCCGGTCTCACAATTACCTTTAGCAACAGGTAACCAGCCCACTGTTCCTGTATCTTTGGATGACGCGCTTGTGATTGCTAAAGAACGATTTCCTGACTTTAAGGGCACTTACATCATGCTGCCCGAGCACAATCGTGATACTTATAAACTATATGGCGAGGGTGATTTTATATTTCATGATCAATATGCATATGGTGTACTTGTTAACCCTTGGACAGGCACCATAGAAAGTGAACGTTCACCGGCGAAGATGACAACGCTGCAAACCCTTTCACACATTGCAGATCCTCTGCACTACGGTACTATTGGTGGCATTTGGACTAAGATTATTTGGTTTATTTTTGGCTTAATCCTAACTGGAATGTCAATCACTGGCTTCTTAATGTGGGGAGGACGCACCGTTAAGGCAATTAGGAATAAACCAGTAACAACAATAAACGAGACACCGCTTACCGAGCAAATAGCAATACAGGAGTCGAAATAATGGCCGCGCGAGAAAATACTTTTTATCAACGAAATAAATATAAAATTAACGGGTTGGTACTATTACTGCCTATTTATTTCCTGTATCAATCGCTGTTTCCTGTGTTCCCTGACCCGCTACAATCTAAACTAATTGGCGCTTATGAGGTAACACCAACCCCTTATAATCTCGAGCCACCTTATCGACACGATGGTCATTATACCAAGGACTTCATGCTTACATTCAGTCGCGGAGATATTCATAACATTCGCCAAGCCTATCTAAATATTGGCAAGACGGCTCTACCACTAGCAGTGCTAGCAGCGAACGACGAGGGAATATTACACGGCAGCCAACACGGTCAGGAAGTCCACGCCATCGCGCCAATATCATTTAATTCAGAACACAAAATATGGCTGACTATCGAAGATTGGCAAGGCCAGATATACACGACACATTGGCCACTGCCTGACTCATTCATCTAACCTGCGAGTACCTATAATGGTACTCCCCCCCTGCCATAATTCCCTTACGACTAAAAGATAATAATTATCATTCGCACTTGATGGTTTTATTCACTATACTGTTGCCAATTTTTAAAATAAGTTATGAAACTCCAAGGATTAACATGAAGAAACTGCCAGTATTTACCCTATCATCACTCGTTATCGCGATGGGGTTTCAAGCCCACGCACAAGAAGCGATCGCAGACACTAAACAGATTGACGAAAAAATTGAAAAAATCCACATCGTTGGCGTACGTCAAGATCGTGTTAGCCAGGGCGCAACCGGGTTAACTATGGAGCTCAACGAAACACCACAATCGATCAGTGTTGTTTCAGCACAGCAAATTGCTAACTTTGGCGCCAATAATCTTAACGATGCACTAAAAATAGCCACCGGTATCACAGTAGAAGAGTGGGAAACTAACCGTACAAATTATACCTCTCGTGGATTTGACATAAAGAGCACTCAAATTGATGGCGTTGGTCTTCCTAACGACTGGGGGATTGTCACTGGCGCTATGGAAGCCTACGGTTACGAAGAAATAGAAGTAATTCGTGGCGCCAATGGTCAGTTAACGGGTGTTGGTAACGCCGCTGGTACCATCAATTATGTTCGTAAACGTCCAACCAATGAGAATGAAGGTGAAGTTGGACTAACGCTTGGCTCTTTTGACTTTAAACGCATAGAAGCTGACTACTCGACCTTACTGACCGAAAACGGTAGCTGGGCGGCGCGTGTTGTGGTTGCCGTTGAAGACAAAGAATCTTATCTTGATGGCTTAGAAAATGATCGCAGCTACATATATGCCGTCGTTGATGGTCAGTTGACTGACAGTTCAACGCTAACAGCAGGGTTTTCACATCAAGATGCTAATACTGATGGTAATATGTGGGGTGGCTTAGTATTTAACTATACTGACGGTACTCAAGCGGAGTGGAAAGATAGTGCTAGCCCAACACAAGAATGGACGATGTGGGATACATTAGATACCAAGGCATTCATAGAGTATGCACACACGTTTGATAATGACTGGGAAATAAAAGCTACTTACAATCGCCAAAGCTTTGAGTCAAAAAGTAAGTTATTTTATGTCTATGGTGCAATTGATAAGGATTCGGGACTTGGACTGGCAGGTTGGCCAGGTCGATACGACAACGATTTTTCAGCAGACATTTTCGACATTTCGACGCGTGGTAACTACACACTCTTTGGCCAAGATCATGAACTTACCCTTGGATTAAGTCGTGCAACAAGCAACAAAGTGTCGCACACCTACCCGTTCGACTATGCTAATACGCCTGCGTATGGTGGATTAACCGTTGCCTTCCCTTATGCATTAGACGCATTTCCAGAACCTGTTTGGGGCGATAAAACAGCCTATGCGGACCTAGACGTTAACTTATCTCGCATATTTGGCTCGACTAAACTCAACGTTAGCGATGACCTTTTCTTAGTTCTCGGCTTTAACGCTATCGATTATACCCGCGAAGGTGTTAATAGCGGCGTTGTTATCGACAATGATGAAAGTGAAATCAGTCCATATGCTGCAGCGACATATGCCGTCACCAAAGATATTAATGCTTATGTGAGTTATTCAGATATTTATCAACCACAAGAGCAGTATGATTACGATGGTCATTTCTTAGCGCCAACTAAAGGGGTTAACTTTGAAGCGGGTGTTAAAACACAATGGCTTGATGATAGCCTACTCGCTACTTTCGCCATTTTTAGCGCAGAGCAACAAGGTCTGCCAAAATTTGCCGGACTTAATGCCACTGGCCAGTATTACTATGAAGGTACCGATGTAAAGTCCAAAGGATTTGAAGTTGAGATCGCCGGTCAGGTAACAGACAACCTGAATGCTTTATTTGCTTATACCCGTCTTGATATTGAAGACTTTGCGGGCGAAGATACAAGTGAATGGGCTGCTCGTAACGTCATTAATTTCAACGTCGGATACACATTTGATAACTTGCCACAATTGACGGTCGGTTTAGGCGGTAAATGGCAATCTGAAACCCAAAATACTGATTCAAATGTTAAGCAGGGTGCCTACTTATTAGCGAATGCATTCGCTCGTTGGGATATCGCTGACAATCTCAATCTCCAAGCGAACCTTAACAACATAACCGATAAAAAATACATCAATAGCTTAAGTACAATTGGGTATTATGGCGCGCCAATGCATGGCAATATAAGCTTGACTTATAGCTTCTAAATTTATGTAACTTTTTTGACAAGGCACATTAAACTTTAACCGAGTTTGATGTTCCTTTCATTATTTCCTGTTATAAAAGCCACATAATTTCGCTCACTTACCGCCCTTTTTCCTGCCACATCACAGCACTTGCAAACAGATCGTTTTTTTTATAAATTAACATCATACATTTATAATAATTCAGGTATTCATCCATGCGTAGCTTAGTCTCCATTGTCATTGTTTGCTGTCTCCTCGCTACATCGATGCTTTACGCAGGTACCGTCTATAAAAAAGTCAACAAAGATGGCTCTGTCGAATATTCCGATAGCCCCTTTCCTGGCGCTAGTGAAGTTAAACTTAAAGACATTGACAAACAAAACACCCTACCCGCCTTTAAGAAGCCACAGTCTTTAATAAATAAACCAAGTAATAAAAGCAGCACAGTGGAACCTGACATTCATATTGTTAGCCCATTAAACGGTGATACTCTCCGCGATAACGAAGGGAATATCACCATTGTGGTGCAAAAAGAAGGTAAGCAGAAGAAGAAATATAAAACGCAAATACTAGTCAATGGAGTGCCCGTAGGAAAACCATCACAAGCTTCTGTTATTTCACTAAAAAATATCAACAGAGGAGAACTAAAAATTAAAGCACAACTTTTATCACGCACTGGCAACATTCTTGCAACTACTCCAGAAACGGTAGTTTATATGCATAGGGTGTCTGTGATCCGCAGTAATTAAGCGATTTAATGCTAGTTCAGACATTATTTTCTGTGCAACCGTTCGACTACCTTAGACCTAAATAGCACTCGCACCAACATGGTGCGCGTGCTATTGTTCTTTCAATACGTCAGCTGGAGCACCTGTGCCTTCAATAACTAATAGTGATATTTTCGATAATATGGTGACCAGCATCGTTGTGGTTGACCAATCGTTTATCGTTAAGGCGAATAACTTCGCCGCAGAACAATTATTTGAGCTTGGCGCCAAACGGATGCAAGGAAGTCATTTCGCTTCCCTATATAAAAACCTCAGCTCCGACATAACGCTTTTGCAACAAGCGTTAGAAACCAATCAAGGGTTTACCGATAATTTAGCGACACTAGTCTGTCACGATTTAAGGTCAATTACGGTTGATGTCTGCGTGACACCGACCCTTTATCACGACCAACCGCATTTACTGCTAGAGCTGCGTCAGGTTGATCAGCAACAACGTATCTCAACGGAAATGCAACAACTTACGCAGCAGCAACTCGCTAAAGACTTAGTTAAAGGCTTAGCGCATGAAATAAAGAATCCTCTCGGCGGCCTTCGCGGCGCAGCACAATTACTGCACCGCCAGCTTGATCAAGAAAATCAAGAATATACCCAGATGATCATCGAGCAAGCCGACCGACTCAACAATCTTGTTGAACGCTTACTCGGTCCAAATAAACACCAGCAGCATAACTTGCATAATATTCACAAGATCCTCGAAACAATTATTAAACTCGTGTCGTTCGAACTACCAGAGAGTATTAGTATTGAACGAGATTACGATCCGAGTATTCCGGACGTTAATCTCGATGCCGAACAAATACAGCAAGCATTATTAAATATTATTCAAAATGCGATTCAAGCACTTAAAGACAAGGGGAAAATCAAGATTGTCACCCGTGTATCGAATCAAGTAACGATTAATGGCCAGCGTTATCGTTTAGCTCTCGATATTAAGATTATTGATAATGGTCCTGGTATTCCCGATGAGCTTAGAAATACGTTATTTTACCCGATGGTAACCGGTCGTGCAGAAGGCACTGGCTTAGGGCTATCCATTACTCAAACATTAATTCAACAACATAAAGGTAGAGTCGACTTCTCCTCGACGCCTGGTCACACCGAATTTCACGTGACCATCCCAGTAGAACATATAAAGGAAACATCATGACCGAACAAGTTTGGGTCCTCGACGACGACAGCTCTATCCGTTGGGTGCTAGAAAAAGCACTAAGTAGTGCCAAGATATCCTGTGCATGTTTTGCCGCAGCGGAAAGCCTATGGGAAGCGTTAGCACATGAACAACCTAATGCAATTGTGTCTGATGTACGAATGCCTGATACCGATGGTATGGAACTGTTACAAAGGGTCCAGAAGCACTTTCCTGAAATTCCGGTTATCATTATTACCGCTCATTCAGATTTAGATAGTGCGGTTAGAGCCTACCAAAAGGGCGCCTTTGAATATTTACCAAAACCTTTTGATATTGACGAAGCAACCAACCTAATACAGCGCGCCATAGATCATAGTATTGAGCAAAGCAAACGCCGTAAGAAGTCCACCGAAGTTATTTCATCGACGCCAGAAATTATCGGTGAAGCGCCAGCGATGCAGGAAGTATTTAGAGCGATAGGACGTTTATCGTCATCGAGTATCAGTGTTTTAATTAATGGTCATTCTGGCACCGGTAAAGAACTTGTCGCTAAAGCATTGCATAAACACAGTCCTCGTAAAGAAGAGAACTTCATTGCGCTGAATATGGCAGCTATCCCAAAGGATTTAATCGAATCCGAATTGTTTGGTCATGAGAAGGGAGCCTTTACCGGCGCCAATAGCGTGCGCGAAGGCCGCTTTGAGCAAGCGAACGGCGGTACCTTATTCCTTGATGAAATAGGTGACATGCCACTCGATGTACAAACGCGTTTATTACGGGTACTGGCCGATGGCCAGTTTTATCGGGTCGGTGGTCATCAAGCCGTCACTGTCGATGTTCGAATCATTGCCGCAACCCATCAAAATCTTGAGCAATTGGTCAATAGCGGCGAGTTCCGTGAGGATTTATTCCATCGTCTTAATGTGATACGGATCCATATTCCATCCTTAAGTGAACGTCGTGAAGATATCCCTACACTCGCTAAACATTTTCTAACCTTGGCGGCTAAAGAGCTGAATGTTGAAGCGAAGAAAATGAGCAAAGAAGTGCAAGATTATCTAGCCAAGCTTGAATGGCCTGGTAACGTCCGCCAACTAGAGAACACCTGTCGCTGGTTAACGGTGATGGCCTCAGGGCAAGAGATTTTAGTTAATGACCTGCCACAAGAGTTAACGGACGTTAAAAGCAGACTAGTAGAACATGGTGATTGGCAACAAGCTTTAAAACATTGGTGTAATGAGCAATTGAGCCAAGGCAATGAAGCCATTCTAGAACAAGCGATACCGGCATTTGAACGCACTGTGATTGATTGTGCACTCACCGCAACATCAGGCCACAAACAAGCCGCCGCTAAAAAGCTAGGCTGGGGTAGGAATACCTTAACTCGTAAACTGAAAGAATTAAATATCCAGTAGCGCGACAGATTGTGTTGCGGCTACCGACCGTAACGCATCTAATCGTTATACCAATGACACTAAATGAATGTAAATAGACACACACTATCAATTTTATGCAAAGGTCAGGAGCAGTAAGCGTCACCTCCTACCTAATGAAGTGATTACTTGTTTATATGCTTAATCAACCAATTCAAAAGCACGGTCACCGAGTCGATTTAGCACCGAGACATCGCCGGCACACACCATCATTATAATTCGCCCCTCTTTAAAAGATTCAGGGATTTCGACTCTATTATCGCCTTTAACCTCGAGCTCAATCACCTCATGTCGTACCTGAAATGAAGATTCACAACTATAAATGACCGTAAATTTGCTAAACACTTGTCCCTGCATAAATTTCACCCACCACTTAAAAAGAGTTATCACATTAATGTAGTAATACTGGTCCGTTAAAGATAAATAGCGAAACTTTAAGCGCGGCGATCCTCGATATTTACCGCCTTAAATTTAAAATTAACCAATGAAAAATCACGGATGATTTTTAGTATTTGCCGCAGGCGACTGCATGGATGCAGGAATTAGAGCAACGCAGGAGCAATTGCTGGGATGCGGATAAAATACAGTATTGATTAGTTAATTTATCATTTAAGATCAGCGATAAAGCTTAAATACTTCTCTTAACTGACTGGCATGACACATTAACGTAGCGCTTTTTTGATGGTTTTTATAGCAACAAATGATTAATTAATAACAAATACTCATAATTAAGCATCATCGTACCGCAAACTCACATCTCTTAGTTCGCGGCCCAATGATCGTTTCCTTAACTTTGATTTACGTCATCGCCATGCTGATGAGCATTACGCTTGTGCATTTTCCCTTTCATCTTACGCATTTTCTTCGCGACCATTTTCAAATACTTTGGCTGCTGTTCGACAGTCAACTGTTGATAAATAGCGTGTTGCAGCTTTAGCATATTAATTTTACGGGCTTTATGCTGTTGCGCCTGCTCAGTAAAATGTTGAGAAACTGCCGCTTCATCAAACTGCTCGCTCGCCATTAATGTTTGAAAATGTTGTTGCATCGCGACATGCTTGGCCTTCATTTCCGCTTTATTTGGGCGGGAATGACTGACTTTAAATTCATTAACAATGACAGCAATACTATCTTGCTGTGCTTGGCTCAAGTCTAATTTCTTGGCCATGCGCTTAACCATATGTTCGCCTTTTATGCCATCATGATTATGGTTACTTTTACGGTCTCCTGCGTATACACTTGTAACGGCTAGCGTACCTGCAAGTACAATCATTGAAATAACTGTTTTATTTAATCTCATGGTTATGTTCCTTTTGTCTGAAGTTCGAATATATATTAACTTCCCCTACGTAAAGTAGTGCTCTCGCTATGTAAAACAGTGTAAATTAAATGTGTTTAGATATTTGATTGGTTAAAATAGCCGTATGAATAAATATAAAATACTACTCGTTGAAGACGACCAAGACCTTTGTCAGCTATTAAAGCAATTACTGATGATGGAAGGTTACGATGTAACGACTCGCCATGATGGTGCTGCTGGATTAGCAACAGCGCAACAAGAGCAGCATGACATACTCTTACTTGATGTCATGCTACCTCAACTTAATGGCTTTGATGTCCTAAAACAGTTGCGCCAAACGAGTGAGCTGCCTGTACTTATGCTCACGGCAAAAGGCGATGAAATCGATCGCGTTATAGGCTTGGAATTCGGTGCCGATGACTACCTTGCTAAACCATTTAACGATCGCGAGTTACTTGCGCGTATTAAAGCTATTTTGCGACGGACCAGCCAAAACAAGCAGCAAGAAATCCAGCAAAAATTAGCACTTGGCGACATTACTCTCAACCAAGGTTGTCAAGAAGCACGCTGCGGCGAAGATATTCTCGATTTAACCGGCACCGAGTTTATGCTGTTGGTTGAACTCGTCAATAACGTCGGCGAGTTGCTTAATAAGAATGACTTAAATCAGAAAGTGCTAGGTAAACGTTTACAAGCATTTGATCGCAGTTTAGATATGCACATGTCTAATTTACGTAAAAAACTCCCGCCTCGTACCGACGGCCGACCAAGAATTAAAACGGTGCGTGGTCATGGCTACATCTGGATCGAGAATTAATAATGCCTAAAAAGCTGTTTGTAAAATTATTACTTGGTTTTTGGTTAATCACAGTATTAATTGCAGGGACTATTGTGGCATTGCCCGCAATAATCGATGCGTCCGGTCAACGAAGCCCTGAACAAGCACGCCACCATAAACGCCTAATCGAGTTAATTCAATCAGCACCGACACTTGAGCAAGGTATTAACATGGCGCAAAAAATGCTCGATTCGCTGCCAACACCTGGCGAAGGAAAGAATCGAAAAAAGCGCCGTCGCTTCAAGAACCTATTTGTCGTCGATCAAGAGAACAACGCTGTAATACATCGTAAACTACCTAAAGATATCCATGTCGCGATGCTTAAGTTTCAGGAAAACCCGATGCGTTCCGGTTATCATTTAAAGCATTGGACGGTGTATGGTCCCTACCCTTTATCATTTGGTGATAACAGCTATCAGCTCTATGTACGAGACGGTGCTAGAATGCATCGAATATCAATATTATGGACACTACGGGAGAATCGCTGGCTACTGTTAGGGCTAGCCATGCTCGTCAGCGCGGTTAGTTGTGCGTTGTTATCATGGCATATCGTTAAACCAATAAAGTCGTTAGACCGTAGCGCGAAACAACTGGCACAGGGTGATTTAAGCACACGCGCAGAGAAAAGTGCGCTAGCTCACCGCGATGAAATCGGCCATCTGGCCAAATCATTTAATATCATGGCCGATTCAGTCGAAGATATGATGCAAGGGCAACAGCGTTTACTCGGTGATATCTCACACGAACTACGAACGCCATTAACCCGTCTCCAATTGGCCAATGCGATCAGCCGTCGAAAGAATGGGGAAAGTGAAGAACTTGAAAGAATAGAACAAGAAACTCAAACCATCGACAAAATGCTACAACAGCTATTAATGCTCTCTCGTTACCAATTAGCGAACGAGCACCCATTTGAGGAATGTCAGTTCGACCAATTCATGGATGACATTATCGACAATGCGACCTTTGAGGCTAAAGAGCACAATATTGAGCTTTCGAGCACTATCGATTCGGGGTTAACGATTAAAGTACAATGGGATCCATTGGCGAGTGCGATTGAAAACATCATTCGTAACGCCATTAGATATGCGACTACCACAATAAATTTTAGCGCCCATGCCGATGAAGATACGCTCATTGTGACGATTAGCGATGACGGTTGTGGGGTTGAAGAGGAACATTTAGATAATCTGTTCAACCCATTTTACCGTGTGTCAAATGCAAGAGAACGAAGTTCAGGCGGTACCGGACTCGGCCTCGCTATCGCGCATGAAGCAGTGGTTCAACATCACGGTTCAATTGAGGCAATAAATAATAAGGTAAGCGGATTAAGTATAAAAATCCGGCTGCCATTGGCCAGTCAAACCTAGTAATTTATTATATTGCTAGGTACAATGTCGCAACTTTCTAGCAGTTGAGCACAACATGTTACACGTTGCCTTATTCGAACCTGAAATCCCACCAAACACCGGGAACATCATCCGTTTGTGTGCCAACACTGGCTATCATCTCCACCTTATCGAACCTCTTGGTTTTGATCTCGATGACAAAAAATTACGTCGCGCCGGATTGGATTATGCAGAGATGACTCATGTTACTCGTCATGCTAATTATCAATCGATGCTTGATGCCGTAAAACCAAACCGTGTGTTCGCTTGCACAACTAAGGCAACTATTGCCCACAGTGATGCAGCATTCGAAGATGGTGATATGTTATTGTTTGGGCCTGAAACACGTGGTCTTCCTGCTGAAATTATCGAAAGCCTTGCACCAGAACAACGAATTAGAATCCCAATGCTGCCACAAAGTCGTAGCATGAACTTATCAAATGCCGTGGCTGTAATTGTTTACGAGTCTTGGCGCCAAGTTGGATATACCGGAGCTATCATCGCATGAGTCATACTAGCCGTTTTCGTTTCAAAAAGCGCATTGTGAAACGTCATCAATCGAGTCGTCGCAAGGCATTTTATTCAGATGTCCACGACGATGAAGCAAAGCCATTTATGCGTTGTGATGAAGGCAAAAAAAAAGCGGCCTCTTAGATTAATCTGAGCCGCTTTATATTATGGTGAGAGCTTAAGATTCTATTTTCTTCGCTCTTCCCAGTAATGCCTTTGATGCACACAACGGTGACTTACCTTGATAAAGCACCTGATATATCTGATCCGTTATTGGCATTTCAACGCCAAGACGCTCAGCCAATAAGTAGACTTCTTTAGTGTTGCGATATCCTTCAACCACCTGACCAATATCAGTTTGTGCCTGCTCAATCCCAACGCCTTTACCTAAGGCTAATCCAAAACGTCGATTACGAGATTGATTATCGGTACAGGTTAAGACTAAGTCGCCTAAGCCGCCCATCCCCATAAACGTCGCCGCATCAGCACCAACAGCTTGACCCAAACGACATAGTTCAGCCAAACCACGAGTTACCAATGCGATTCTGGCATTCGCCCCGAAGCCCAAGCCGTCAGACATGCCAGCACCAATCGCAATAACGTTCTTAACCGCGCCACCAAGCTGTAAGCCAATAAAGTCCGTATTCTGATAAACACGAAAATTTTTGTCATTGTGGAGTAGGCTTGCGACATGTTCAGCAAAGTCATGCTGATTCGAAGCAATTGAAATGGCCGTTGGTAATCCAGCTGCCATTTCTTTGGCAAAGGTTGGCCCAGAAAGCACCGCTAACGCAACATCCTCACCTAAGACATCGATAGCAACATCTTGTAGCAAGCGTCCAGTATCAGCCTCTAGGCCTTTAGTGGCCCATGCGATACGGTGCTCTGATGTTAACAATGGTTTTAACTGTTGCAGCATCCCGGCAAAAGCAAAACTAGGTACAACCACTAGAATCGTTTTCGTCGCAGCAACTACACTAGCAAGGCAGCCGTTGGTCTCTAACAATGGGGGGAATGCCGCACCAGGAAGGTATTTTTCGTTACTACCGTCCTGTATTAGCTGCTCAAGATGCGTTTCGTTATGAGCCCAAAGCAATGTTTTATTGCCGTTTCTTGCTAAACAAATAGCAAGGGCGGAGCCATAAGACCCCGCCCCTAAAACAGCAATATCAGCCGATTGATTGGCCATATTAAGCTTCTGCGCTTTCGCCTTGAGGCGCTGCTGCATCATTTTGACGAGATTGTACGTATTGTGCGAATAACGCATCAAAGTTAACTGGAGCAAGGTTAAGTTGTGGGAAAGTACCACGGCTTACAAGGCTAGCAATCACTTCACGTGCATATGGGAATAGGATGTTTGGACAGTAAGAACCAATTGAATGAGCCATTGAGTTTTCATCAAGACCACCAATTGAGAAAATACCGGCTTGTTGAACTTCAGCTAGAAAAGCAACTTCTTCACCTATATGAGCTGTTACAGTTAACGATAACACCACTTCAAAAGTATCTTCAGCAAGCTTATTACTACGAGTATCTAAATCAAGTTTAACTTCAGGCGTCCATTCTTTTTGAAAAATCGCTGGAGAGTTAGGAGTTTCAAATGAAACATCTTTAGTGAAAATACGCTGAATGTTAAATGCTGGACCAGCTTGCTCGTTGTTTACTGCGTTTTGATTAACTTCTGACATGGTAACTCTATCCTTTTAAATTAATTTTCTAAGCGCTTTAGCGCTCTATTATTCGTTTAATAAGCGATCTAAATCGCCACTTGAATGTAATGCATAAAG
>Ga0209292_1005118_pt1 | contig 13506 bp, 10 predicted proteins | sample GOMGulsemesocosm_2_FD_184634 | JGI IMG/M metagenome (GOLD analysis project Ga0209292, IMG submission 184634) | Methane-oxidizing microbial communities from mesocosms in the Gulf of Mexico - GOM9C Gulf of Mexico (SPAdes) (version 2) | ecosystem: Environmental > Aquatic > Marine > Cold seeps... | reverse complement strand
AGAAATATATTTCTCTATGAACTTACGCGGTATTTTATGTAAATTCTCTGTTTCGATACTATCTATATTGAAATACTTTGTAAGCGATGCTGTTTTTGATTTTATATAATCAATATCAAAGTCGCCCAATATTTTCACCTGAGCATTCTCTGCTGTTTTTATAGAATCAGGTACGATTACTGCAAGGCTATTTGAGATTTCAGGAAGATTTACTTCCTTTGTCTCCGTTTTACAAGACAAGACTAAAATTATTGATAATAGAAGAAGAATAATACGCATAGACTAATTAATGTGGGTTTGAATGCTGTTTTTTAATTTAATATCATTGAGTTTTTTGAATAAAAGTGGGCTTTCCACTATCCATATAGGACTGCTAGAAATTTCTTTATAGAATCCATGTAATTTATCTGAACATACCTAATAATACTAGCGGTAATTAATAACGTAACTACTATTAACAGGACGTTCTTAATGAGTGCTTCTTTTCTATCTCTAATAGCCTCTTTCTTAATTTTATTTAATAATTCGGCAGGTGCTTTTATTTTTTTTCGATTACTTTGACTCCCTTTTTTTGTACGTGAATCAATGGGCTTCCTATCAAAATATTTTTTACGGTCTTTTCTCCTTGAATTATTTTTCAAAGAATTGATCATGGCTTGAACAGAACCTCCAACTCCTAACATAATCCCATTTTTTTTGTTTAGTTTACTTCTCAAAAATACATAAAAATAAGTTATATGCATGCCTACAAGGCTTATTTATCGCTTAATAATCTCTTAAGCTACGTTGAACACAAGATAATGTACGAAGTACTATTCAGCGAAAAAGTTTACAACGAATATACTTGCCCAGAATTAGTGTTAAAGCGTTCCTTCGTTTTCCAACATTTAATCTATATCTGGAGCGGTTCTTAACGGTAGTGTAAATACAAAATCACTCCCTTTTCCTACTACACTATTCACCCAAATACGTCCGTTTTGTTTTTCAACGAATTCTTTACAAAGTAGCAAGCCTAAACCTGAGCCTTTCTCGGCGGCCGTCCCTTTGGTTGAAATGTTAGTATTGATTTTGAATAGTTTATTTGTAGTCTCTTCATCCATTCCTATTCCATTGTCGGCAACAGTTATTTCAATGTGTTTTTTATGCTGTCTAACTAGCACCTCTATTTTTCCATTTGGATGTGTGAATTTAATCCCGTTCGAAATTAGGTTTCGCAATACAATTTTGAACATATTCACATCAGTATATAGTTCCACCACATCCGATTGCACATAATTTAAAGAGATTTTTTTTATTTTAGCCGTAGAATTAGCCGTTTTCAATATCCCCTTAATAATAACGGATATATCTATCTTTTCAGGTTTACAGCTAATTTGCCCTGTTTGTGACTTTGCCCAATTCAGCAAATTATCTAATAAAATAAGTGTGTTCTTAGCGGATGAATTTATAATAGCTACATAGCCGTCACATTCCCCATCTTGAACATCTTTTGTACTTTCAATTAATAATTCCGAATAGCCTAAAATTGCATTAAATGGACTTCTTAGATCGTGTGCTATGATGGAGAATAACTTATCTTTAGAAGCGATTACTTCCTTGAGGTGTGTTTGTGTTTCTTTAATAATCTTTTCTGCTTGTTTCCGTTCTGTAATATCTCGAACGTTTAGCACCACGGCATTTATAACAGGATTATCTAATTGGTTGGTGCCAAATGTTTCCAAATAGACCCAAGTACCATTTTTATGAAGATGCCGGTATTGTACTCCTCCATTTGTTTTATTTTCAATAATATCCAAAAAATCCTTTTTTGCGGATTCCTGATCCTCGGGATGAATCATCTTTTCAATCACCGAAATACCCATAAGTTCTTCCTGCTTGAATCCCAAAATCTTTTCACAAGACGCACTTACAAAATATTGGTTTCCAACAGAATCCATAAGTACAACCATGTCAAATGAATTCTTAATTAGCTGCTTAAACCTGTTGTCATTCTCTAGTATCACGCCCTCTAAATTCATTTTTGATTGTTTAAAAAAGTTATTTCTTGTTTCTACAAAATCGAAATATGACTATATATCCAGCCATCATATTACTCAAAAAAAATAGGTACAATTCATCTAATTCACAGCAAATTACAATAGAGTTGTCCATTAAAAGTACAAAAAAATAAGTCATATGACCGCTTTTAACCTCGTTTATCTGAACATATTAAAGCAACCTACGCCCTTATATAAACCATAAGATTAGAGAGGATGCTTGTTCCTATCCAAAACGTTGTGCTCCTTCCATAAAAAACTATTCTCATCGTCTCATACACTTATTGACTTGTCATTTATAATTATTCACTTTATTTCCAGGTTTTCTGACTTAAAACAATATCAAGATTATTTAAAATAACTATTATCTTTGATGACAAAATAATTATCATGAGTTTTTACCAGCAAATTGCGTCCTACTATCACCATATTTTTAAAATCAACGAAAAGCAAGTTGATTTTATAACATTAAAATTACCTAAAAACGATGCTGAAATTTTAGATATTGGTTGTGGAATAGGAACACTTTCTTTTGAGTTGGCAAATTATTATAACAACGTTTTAGGAATTGATATGGATGCTGAAATGGTTAGGGCAGCAACAGATAAAAAGAAAAACAGCTCCAAACGCGTGAAGTTTCAACAAGGAAGTATGCTTACATTAGATACTCTTGTCACTAAAAATACTGTTGGAGGAATCGTTTGCTTTGGAAATACCTTGGTTCATTTGAATTCGATAGATGAAATGGCTCAATTTTTACAGCAGTCTAAAACAGTGCTTCAATCAAATGGAAAATTATTGCTTCAAATTGTCAATTACGATAGAATTTTAAAAAATAAAATCAAACAATTACCTCGCATAGAAAATGATGAAATAATCTTTGAACGAAATTACGCGTACCGAAAATTGGAAAACAAAATTGATTTTAATACACGTTTAACCGTCAAATCAACCCAACAAATAATTGAAAATAGTATTGAGTTGTTGCCTTTGTTAAAAAATGAACTAGCGGATTTATTAAAGGAGGCTGGTTTCAATAATTGTAACTACTATGGAAATTTTAACCAGGACGGGTATGCTATTGATAGTCCGGCTTTAATTATAGAGGCTTGGTAAAGAAATTATTTAAAAATATATCCAATCCTTCTAATTTCAGATCTAAACTATCATGTGTAAGGAGATCCCCTAAAATTACTCCATACAAAAGCGTATCATTAAAAATAAAACCATCAATTTAATTGTATCTTTGCCTCAATTATAAAAATAAGTACGCAAATCAGTCATTCCATAATTCCTATGCCTTTTAAAAAATTAAATGCCTCAATAAAAGAGATGTTAGAGCATCTAGAAATAACCACCCCTACTCCTTTTCAGAGCAAGAGCATTCCTGTTATAAAAAGTGGGGCAAATCTTTTTTGCACTGCGGCAAACGACAGTGGGAAAACGATGACACTTGTACTGACTACCTTGCATAAATTAAAATTTGAGGCCGTTGGAACAACGCCAAGAGCAGTAGTTCTAGTAGAAAATAAAGAACGTGCAGCTGAAATGTATGATGCTTTTTTTGCCTTCACAAGGTATAAAGAAATTCGTGTTTATTTGGCGGATGAAAAGCTTCATATGGACATGTTAAAATCGGAAATATTTGAAGGGATTGATATACTTATCGCAACGCCTAAAACGTTGAATAAAATACTGTTATCAGCTGGTGTAAATCCAAATCAAATAACAATATTTAGTATAGATGATGCTGAATTTTTATCACAAAAAACGGCGAACAATGATTTGATGGCCATTACAGAAAGTGTTAATAAATGCCAGTTTGTAATATATGCTGATAAAATGTACCCACATTTAAAGCGTTTTCAGTCTTATTTTATGCAGCATTCTAGAATCATCAAGATATAGCGTACTCCAATTTTCAATATTTAAGCATTAACTATCTCTCAAATAGCACTAACCAATGATACCTAAATTACATTATATTTCTCAAGGAAACTCTCCAAAAGAGCATCTAGAAAATATCCAAAAAGCGTGTTCTTCGGGTGCTGAATTAGTACAACTGCAATTAGAAAATATTTCAGATAAAAAATATTTAAAAATTGCGACTACCGCGAGAGAGATTACGGGACATTTTCAAACCAGGCTTATTATCAATGGACATTACAAAATAGCAAAAGAGGTGAAGGCCGATGGCGTCTATTTAGGAAAAGACGACTCTTGCCCAAGTATTGTAAGAAAACATTTACATACTTGGCAGGTTATTGGTGCTGATGCTAATACGCTAAAAGAGTGTGAATCAAACATTGCAAAAGAAGTAGATTATATTGTCTTAGCTCCATTTAGAAATGAAGAGAACAAAAAGGCCCTTGGTACCGTATTGGGTATCAACGGATATACAGTTATTACAGAAGCCCTAGACACTGAAACCCCTATCATTGGGTTTGGTGGCATTGCTACTGCAGATGTAAAGGCTATTTTAGCATCTGGTATAGACGGAATTGGGGTTTCTGATGCTATTACCCGTGATTTTAATTCCATCGCTACGTTTCACCAATTGCTTAATGCATCATCTACGGCGGAGCAGCGTTATACTTTAGAATAGCGAAGGGCTGCTATTGCATCACTTTACAACTATTTAATATACAATGCGTTGTTACATTCCTAGAAACCATTGAAGAGCTACTATTCATAGGCATCATTAAACGCTTCTTTTATGGACGACCTTAAAAATCCATCAAATCCCGTTTTATAATTCACAGCACGCGTATTTACCATCACGGCAATTTCTACTCCTGCACTCGGAAATAGTTGTATTTGCGTGAGTACTCCTTGGGATATATTTGCATTACTATTATTCCCGATACTTCCATTTTTACCGTAGTACTTCCCGTGTAGTTCACGACTATCACCATCAAAATAAGCATCTAAACCCAAATAGTTATCCTTGATAGTGGTCCTAGCAGCATCTGATATAATGGTATTGGTGTGTTCAAAAAAAGCATTTACAGCAGCCATTTCAATCACCGTCATAAAATAGCCTCCGCCACCAGATTTATTGTCCCAATCGCCGTATAAAATTCCTGAGACTCCATTGGAAATATCATTTATATTATAATAACGTGTGGGATTGTTGCTCTCTTCTGTAAAATCTACATTGGGCATACCTACTTTGTCAAATAAGGCCTTTTGCATATAGGATTTATAAACAGCTCTCGTTGTGAGGTCACTATCCAAATTAGCTAATGGAGCATTTGGCAAATGGTTTTGCAAGGAGGGAATTAAAATCCTAAATAGTGCAAAATTAATATTGTCATAGGACGCTTGGTCAGGTGGTGGTATTCCCACACCAACTTCAACAGCCTGTTTAATTCCAGCATAAGATAAGGTATTGTCAAAATCTGTATTTCCGGTATCCAAACCAGATTCATGACGCATTAAATGAGCAAAAGTCATACTATCCATATTGGGGCCTAGCACCCATGAATTTGGAAAATAAGGTTCCACAAGCGAATGAATAGTTAAGTTCAATTCCTCCAACAATTGCATGACAACAATGGCAGTATAAAATTTGGTAACACTCGCTACATTTACTTCTTTATTAGCGGTCATAGCGGCAGTCGTTCCATCGGGTTCTTGCACCGCATTTCCGAAACCACCAGACCTCACTAACTGTCCATTTTGAGTAATGGCATAAGCCCAACCAATCGGTGAATCTCCACCCCAGTTCACATAATCTATCACGTTTTGCTCAAAGAGATCTAACTGGAAGGTTTCCGTATTTGTCTGTACGTCTAAACCAGATTTTTCGCAAGTAATGGTTACAAAAAGAGCGGTAATAATACAACAACGAATGAAATACTTTTTAAAAGACTGAAATGTGGATAGATGCATAATTGTTAGTTTTTGGAGAACTATAATATAGTTAAAAACTTGTAAATAAAAAAGTTACACGTCAATTTTAAAAATCAAGCACTCCCAAAACACCTCGATTTGCTAACAAGATTGAAGAGAAACAATATCACATTACCCCAGAGTAATGGACATCAACTAACAAAAAATGAATTCCTTGAAACTGTCGCATACTTTACTTTTTAATAATAAGTATGAAGCCTTATTTGAAAGTTATTTCCAATACAATGACAGAAAAACAGGAATCAATTAACTAAAAGCACTATCATATGCTACGACTCCACTAACGTCTTGTAAAGCGTCCGTGTAGAGCTCGATGGCCATACAGTTTTCCTTAGGAACATCAAAAGGGAGTTGAATACCAAAACTATCCGCTTGTTTATAGCCAAATTTTGGATAGTATGTTTCATGTCCTAGAAGTACAATGGAACCATGGCCCAATTCTAAAGCCCTCTTATGCGCATAGTTAATTAATGCCGCTCCTACCCCTTTCTTTTGATACGTGGCAAGTACAGAAACCGGAGCTAAAGCAAGAGAATTCGTAACTTTCTTGTCGTTTATAATTTGAATACGTGTTAAAAGAATATGTCCAACGATCTCGTTGTTTATTTCCGCCACAAGCGATAATTCGGGAATAAACGCATCAGAATCACGTAACCTCTTCACTAAGAATTGTTCCATGTGGTCACTGTATTTTTCCTTTTCAAAAGCGTTTTGAATTACTTTAAATACGGGCATATGGTCTTCGGGAAGCTCCTGTCTAATACTAATATTCATGTTTATTTCTTTAGTTATTACTAATTCCTCTGCTGTCGTAATTATAGGTCTCTTAAGTATCCTGCATTGAATTGCTTCGAGAGTGTCTAAAGATACAGAAATAAAAATAACCAAATCCCACATTAAATCTTTAATCCAGGTTCCAGTTATTTTCTCTTTATTTATCGTAACCTAATTAAAATCGAACTTTTCCAACAATTTCCTTCTTGTCATTTCTAGTCAATCGGATAATTTGAATGGACTTCGTTTGCTTTTTAGAACCATAATATTTAAACACCGTGACTTTCATAAAGGTAGGATTTTCAATCTTTTGATAGCGATCTCCATAATAGTTGATTTTGATAAAATAATTCCCTTTTATGGCGTGTTTTAACGTAAATTCCTCTGGTCCGAATCCTTGAGTCATGTCTTGGGAGATATGACCACCTATACTTGTATTCTTATGAGAATAATAGCATTCTTCCAAATTGGGGTCTATGATATGTAAATCGATATCAGTATCGTTATGATTCCAATCAACAAGTACACGTAAATCGTAATTTACAGGCTCTTGAACTTCTTTTGGAATGTTCGATGTATCCAAATGTGGCTGTTGTTGCAACAGCTGTCTCACCTCATTTTTACACACATTTTCAATACCAGTAAACACACGTCTCTCAGAGTTTTTATAGAGTTCTCGCGAAATAATCTGCGTATAAAATTCTAAAGCGTCTTTTGACTCCCCAACCGTGGCACTCGCTAGCCCCACATCCCTGTACGATTGTGCATCTTCGGTGCGCAATTTTAGGATCTGTTTATAAATATATAAGGCTGTTGTATTTCTTTTCTCTTTTTCTAATTGATAGGCAAAAACCTTGAGCAATTCGTAATTATCCACTTCCGTTTCAGCAATATTGGATAAGATTCTATAGGCCAACGCTCCGTCACCAAATCTTTCTTTGAAATAATTAAAAACATCTACGAAATACGCTGGTGATTCTGCATAATTCTCTCGTTGCTTAAGATACATGGTATAGGCTTGCTCTTTATTCTTTGCAAGATCCAATGCTGTTAAATACGGAGCCGTTAACTTTCGATCTTTTACATATAATGATCCTTTATATTTTTTATAACTCGGTCTTGGTGTGGTGTTCACCACAGTTCCTCGAATCGGTATGTTGGAATTCAAAAAAGTTTCACCCTCTACCTTACGAGACGTACCATACACCAAAGGAAAACTATACTTCACATCCACAGGTCTTCCTCGTTGTTTTCCAGGGATCATCTTTGGAAGTAATTGCACAACGCGTCTTACTTCTTCTTCTATAGTACGGTTAGCGGCTCGTACACGAATAAATCGGATATACCCTTCTCTATTCACAGTAAACATAACTGAAGCGCTTGTTCCTGATGCATTAAGAAAGACAGCACTATTAAAATGTTTTTTTATATGCTCTTGAATTCCTTTCGAAAAACATAATTTATTAGCTGCTTCCGTCCCATTACATCCTGGAAACACCGGACTTTCCTCTAAGACAACAAATGGGATATCCTCCATTATTGCTTCATCTTCTTCGTCTATTTCTATGATTGATTCAATGATCGATTCATTTAGGTCCGATTCAGTAGACATTATAACTTGCTCTTCTACTTCCATGGCATCCTCAATAATTTCTATACGCTCAATGGATGGTATTGGAGGTACACCACTACGTGTCCATTTCTTTTTGAGTTGACGCATCTTATGATAAGCGTCCATTAATTCCTCTGGAGGCGTAATGTTATAACGTATATAGTCTTCCACTTCATCCAATACAATGAGCGACGTATAATCCGTCACTAAGCTATGTTTTACACCAGTGGCAATGATTTCCTTTCTGTTTTTCTCTGTATCATTTTGTAAAAAATCTATTTTTTTCTGTGCCCAATACCTAGCAACTTCCGGCTTCGGGTATTTAGAACGAGATAGTTTTACCCGTATCCTTTCTGTTATTTTATCCCCATAACCAAATAATAAGGTGATGGTTTCTCCATATTTAAAATACCTTCCGGTGAGCGAAAAGTCATTCTCCACAGTACTTCCTGCTTTCGGAAAAACTTGCATACCTTTGGAAATAGATTTGACTCCCTTAAATTTATAACTTTCGTATTTTAGACTTTTCAATGCAATAAGGACCGTTCTATTTTCAAGGTTTATATAACGACCATTCGATTTTTCTGCCATTTGTTTTAGTCCCGCATGGTTGGCAACCATACTTGTATTAATTGCAAAAATAGGGTGCTTACTTTTCAATGTCATTGGACTCAAATTAGAAAGCCCATCAGAAAATAATAAAGTTACATCTGATACAAGTAGTTTGTTTTCAATCGCTTTATAGGAGGTCCCTCCATCATAAGTACTTTCACCTAGCCACTCTTTTATAGCCGACCAATCTCCATTAGTCACCACAAAGTCTTTTTCTGAATGAATGGTATTACTAAACCCCACAAAACAAACCTTAACATCCTTCAAATACATAAAATAAGCATCCAGTAAAGACATTTCTTTTTCCAAATTACGTGTTTTTAATGACAAAGAAGTATCCCATAACAACGTAATAGTTTTAGGTTTCTCACGAAGTTTGTCTTGTTTTTTTAAACGTTTATACAAATAAAAATACGTGTTATAAGTCTGTAATTTTTCAATCTCCATGGGCATTGGAATTTTTATCAGTACGTTTTTATGCGCACTGTAATTCTTCTTTGCAACCTTCAAGCTATACTGTTGTTCCCATTGCTTAAACCCTTCTCCAAGAACACCTCCCTTCACTAGTACAGGCGCATCCATTTGGTCAAACACAGTAATATCCAAATTAAAATCGGCAATGGAATTCTTAAAATTTAAAGGTAATTGATAATAGTGATTGTTGCCATTCAGCGTTAATTCCTGCTCATAAGCAAGCAACACCCTTTTCGTTCCATGCGCTGGAATTGGATATATACGAGCCGTATAGTTATTCCCCGTACCTTTCTCTAACAATGCTGGGTCCACCCGTCTTCTAACCACTGCCTCAAAAGCGATTCTTCCAAGTTCCTTATCAACCACGACCGCTTCCCTAAGTTTTCCGCGAATATCCAAAGCGAATCGTGAAACATGATGTCCTTCCCCAAGCGGAAACACCAACTGCCCTTCTAACACACGATTACTAGGATTATAAAATACCATCTCGTAAGTGGTCGTAGCAATATTCCCGATAATAGTCACTTTTATATCCAAGGATGTCAGGTTTAAATATTGGTTTCCGGTTTTTAAAACAGGTGACCGTTGCGAATATGCTGTAAAGATACCACACAGTAAGCAAATCTGAAGAAATAGTGTTTTCATGGTAAAGAATTAAGGGATTTATAAAATCTATATGACGAGGTGTTACAATCACTATGCCATTTTTATTAACATAACATTAACAAACAGTACTATGCACTCTGAGAGTGCACTTAAATCCACTGAAAAACATACTAAACAGTTCTTTTTTCGTTATGTAACTATGCTATTACAACTACTACAATTATTCATTTTCTGTTTTCTTTTATTACTTTCTTTTATCCTGCTATCAAACCCAATGCAGGTCAATAAAAAGGCTAACTTTTGGTTTGGAGTAACATTATTCATTTGGTCCAGTTTTTGGGCCGATGAGATCCTGTTATTAATTTTCTCAAGTCACCTCACCGGAGTATTGAGAATTTTTACTTCATTTATACAGTTTTTAGCGCCCTTATTTTTTTATATAAGTATTTTGTTTTTTACAAACCCTCATTATACATTCAAAAAAAGGGATCTAAGCTATATTGCGTTGCCGCTACTATACCTCATAACAATTATACTTGATGTACAATTAGAACAAGACTTAAATGCCCTACTCATAGGACTCATAATTGTACATTTATTACTACATATTAGTCAATCCTATGTAAAACTACAACAACATCAAAAACAGACCATCGCTTTCTCTTCAAGCGCACCAGAAGTGAACTTAAAGTGGTTGGAATACATCATCATTGTCATTCTGTGCCTCTGCATTGTATTAATATTTTTTAATATCATCTATTATAAATTGCCCTTAAATTTATTTATGAATGGGGTCATGCTGCTTTCTATCCTATTTATTACTTACAATGTATTAAAACAACAAGAAATTTTCCCAATAAAAGAACGTCATCGCTTGGCTATAATATCGTTAAATGATTCGAATCAGACATCCCCTTCTAAACGAGCACTTTTTAATGACCAAGAATTAGTAGTCCATAAGAACAGTTTGAGTACGCTCATGAAAGAGGAAGCCTTGTATTTAGATTGTACACTTAATTTGGCAAGTTTAGCGGAACAAATGCACCTTAGTTCTCATCAACTTTCCTATGTAATCAATAATGGTTTTAATGAAAATTTTTTCCAATTTGTAAATAGATATCGAGTAAAAAAAGCAAAAGAATTATTAGTCGGAAAAAAAAGAGAAAAATTATCTATTCTTGGGATAGCCTTCGAAGCAGGTTTTAGTTCTAAGACCTCTTTTAATACGATCTTTAAGAAAATGGCTGGTTGCACTCCCTCAGAATTTGTCAAGCAACATTCTAATTTATAATCAAGCACTCAATAAAATGAGTAACAACCCTATTTCATGAAAAAAGGGAAATACATAGTACGTATTTCCCTTTCTTATAAGTTATAAAATCTTCAAAGATTATGCTCCAAACATACCCTCTTCCAATTTATTAATTTTAATAGTATCAAAGATTTGAATATTTCCTTCTTTGTCCAATACTAAATATCTTGGAATCCATGTCAATTCAGCCGAAACTCCAATAGCAGATTTGAATCCTCCTGGCACAAAATAATGCGCATCTCCAGGGATTTGTAATTTATCGATGGCCTTTACCCAAGCTTCTTGCTTTCTATCCATAGACAAGGTCACAAATACGATCTCATTGTTATGTCTCTTTTCAAACGCTTTCACCGCTGGTAATGCTTTGATACAATCGCTACACCAACTTGCCCAAAAATCAAACACAATGGTTTTTCCTTTATATTTTTCAATGACATCTTTAAAAGCAATAGTAGCTCCGTCCACCGCGGTAATTTGCTGGCTCAAAGCTTCTTCAGAAAAATGGGTTTTATCTACTGGTTTTCCGTTGATAAAAAGTAACATAATGGCTGCGTAAAAAAATATTTTCATTTGTTGTTTGTTTATTTGATGCAAATATAGTCATTTTAAATAGGCCTAAAAGTAGCTTACTCCCGTATTTTACTACGCTGTTCTTATGGTATGTTCAGTATTTCTTATGGATACTTGATTTTTTAATACTTGATACTACTCATAAGACAACGAATTATAAAACAGGAAACCATCACTAATCCCACTTTCTCCATAGGAATATGAAATAAGTAAAAGAAGACCAAAAATCATAAACAACTAATAATTAAGTACATAAAAAAGATGTGCTAAATTTTATGTAAATTTGTTACACTACGATTTTAAATTGATAAAATATGGAAAACCAGAACAGTCCTAACAAGAATGAAACGGCTAAATGTCCTTTTATGGGCGGTGCATCAAAACAAAGTGCAGGAGGTGGAACTACCGATAGAGATTGGTGGCCAAATCAGTTAAAATTAAATATCCTTCGGCAAAATTCTACAAAGTCAAATCCCATGCGGCCTGACTTTGATTATGCTAAAGAATTCTTATCACTAAATTTAGAGGCCATTAAGAAGGATATCTTTGAGTTGATGACTTCCTCTCAAGACTGGTGGCCTGCGGACTTTGGTCATTATGGTCCGTTCTTTATTCGTATGGCTTGGCATAGTGCCGGGACTTATCGTATATCTGACGGACGTGGCGGTGCAGGATCTGGTACCCAGCGTTTTTCTCCATTAAATAGTTGGCCAGACAATGTAAATTTAGACAAAGCGCGTTTGTTATTATGGCCTATCAAAAAGAAATACGGGAGAAAAATTTCGTGGGCCGATTTGATGATACTTGCGGGGAATTGTGCCTTAGAATCTATGGGCTTTAAAACTTACGGTTTTGCAGGGGGACGTGAAGATGTATGGGAATCCGAACAAGATATTTATTGGGGGTCAGAAACCGAATGGTTGGCCGACAACCGCTATACAGGAGATCGTGAATTAGAAAACCCTCTTGGTGCCGTTCAAATGGGATTGATATATGTAAATCCCGAAGGTCCTAGTGGAATACCAGATCCCATTGCCGCCGCTCATGATATAAGAGAAACTTTTGGACGTATGGCCATGAACGATGAAGAAACTGTAGCTCTTATTGCTGGTGGACATACCTTTGGTAAAACCCATGGAGCAGCTGATCCCGATACTTATGTAGGAAAGAACCCCGCAGCCGCACCTATAGAACAACAAGGCTTAGGTTGGAGTAATTCCTATGGTACAGGTAAGGGACTAGACACGATATCTAGTGGTCTCGAAGGAACGTGGACTACGACACCCACCCAGTGGAGTAATAACTTTTTTGAGAACCTGTTTGGCTATGAATGGGAATTGACCAAAAGCCCCGCAGGTGCCTATCAATGGAAACCGAAGGATGATGCTGGAAAAGGAACAGTTCCGGATGCACATGACCCTACAAATAGGCATACCCCAATCATGCTCACCACAGACCTCTCCTTAAGAGAAGATTCAATATATAAGAAAATTTCAAAACGTTTCCTTGAGAATCCAGAAAAATTTGCAAAAGCATTCGCCCTTGCTTGGTTTAAATTAACGCATCGTGATATGGGACCTATAGCTAGGTATTTA
>Ga0209292_1005115_pt1 | contig 13511 bp, 9 predicted proteins | sample GOMGulsemesocosm_2_FD_184634 | JGI IMG/M metagenome (GOLD analysis project Ga0209292, IMG submission 184634) | Methane-oxidizing microbial communities from mesocosms in the Gulf of Mexico - GOM9C Gulf of Mexico (SPAdes) (version 2) | ecosystem: Environmental > Aquatic > Marine > Cold seeps... | reverse complement strand
GACCGATTCAAACCGTGGTAAAGCATCAGCATCTGCTGGTTTTGATGATCAACAATAATTTCAGGACTGGCGATATGGGTTGCCTTGGGTGTTGCGGCCGTTAACCTTGCTACTCCACAGCATGATCAAGAAATCGCGAATCACCGGCAGCTCGAAGGTATCCAGTATGGTTTTCCAGTTACCACGGTTGGTGACCTGGGCCAATGAGCTGGGCAAACCGCTTTGCGCAAGCGGCAGTACTTGCTGTTGATGCACGGTCCACGGACCCAGCGGACTATCGCTATAGGCAAGACGTATATAGCTGCCCTTATGGTGAGCAAAATAAAGATAGTAGCGGCCCAAAGGGTTCTGTACCCATACGGGTACTTCGATAACCGTTGGGGCATTGAAGTTGTAGGAGCCGCGCTCCTGCGCCACATCGGCAATCAGCGGCTGATTTAACGGCTAGATGGCACTCAGGAGGCCAATAGCTAATGACAGCATTGCCGGTAATACAATCAGCAATAACACCAGTTTTGTCACAGAGAGTGAGCTAAAAATTTGTTTCACAATGGATATCCGTCCAAATTGGAATTCATGCCAGTGTGACAGTCAATCAACGATCTGGCGTCCTAACCGATAAAACTGGACATTAAATTTTACAAATTGAGCGTTGTGATCACCGGGTCTTAGCCCAGAGGTCGCCGCCAATCCTGTTTGTGTTGGCGGCAGGCTCACCAAAAGAAGGCGGGCAACACTCGTAGTACTGCTTCACCCCTAGCGTCCGGAAAAAAATACAAACATGAGTCCGAGGCTATCGGCGCGGACGCCTGCATGCCCGATTTTGGTTAGATTGCACCCCTGTATATAAGCCACTAAGAATTAATTAAAAAAAGGGTCCTGCGCATGATGAATGAAGCTGTATTACTAAAAACGCCAAGCGTTCTGGGTAGCTGGGCATTATTATTGGCGCAAGTCATCGACAGTTATAAACTGGATAGCGAGCAAATATTCTTGACGGCTGGTATTAACCTAAGCGCGTTAAAAAAACCTAATTCACGTGTGCCCGCCGAACTCATGACCAATGTTTGGCAGCAGGCGGTGATGCAAAGCCAAGACCCCTATATTGCGCTACGGATGGCAAAACATTGTCAACCCAGCGCATTCGGTGCCCTAGGTATGGCATTGGCCGCCAGCCGCCATGTTTATGAGGCGCTGCATCGTGTGGCCCGATATGCAGCGTTCATCAGCGATAGCGCCCATTGCATTATTGAAGAGGATGATTGCGTGGCCGCCATTAGAATCATCCCCAGTGATCCATTAAAATCTCCCACCACAACCTATGCCACACAAGCCAGTTTTAGCGGCTTGTTTAACTTGTTGCAAACTATGATGGGGGGAGCATTACAGGCTAAAGCAGTGCATTTTCAACATGACCTAAAAGGAGATAAGAAGTCAGGCGACATTAAGCCCTTCGAAGATTTTTTTGGATGCCCGGTTTATTTCTCATCCCATTGCAATAAAATTGAATTTGATAAAAAAGATATTTTTACAGAGCAATTTTACTCCAACCCTACTATTGCCAATTCCCTGGATGAGTGGCTTGAACAGCGCACGGAAGATAACAACGAGGGTTTGTTCACCATTCGTGTGAGAAAATATCTATTACAACAAATCGGTAGTTTTGGTGAGTATGATTTGGAAACCGTGTCTAAAGAAATGGCAGTAAGCTCACGAAGCATGCAACGAAAACTAAAACATGAAGGCACCCGCTATACTGACTTAATAAACGCTTGTCGCCAAAAAATTGCCATAAAATTAATGAGCAATAATCAAACGTCCCTGTCCGAAGTGGCGCTTAGGTTAGGGTATACAGATCAGAGTAATTTCTGCCGTTCATTTAAACGTTGGACAGGTTCATCGCCGCGAAGCTTCCTTAAATATAATCAAAAGGTTGAGGGTCACCCTCACCTCGTGTTTAAACGCCTGAGTGAAAGCCCGTTTGGCATCATTACCCAAGATCATGAAACCTTTGTGGATATCGACGTGAATTTGATAACCCCGGTTGATGCCATGCTGGATGGTAAGTTGGAAGTGGATAATCTATTGACCATGCGTAAGTTCAAAAGCATGACCAGCGAGCAGGACAACACTTTTGACATTGTGATGCCCTAGTTTAACCAAGGCTGTTTGTAATACCAAAAAAAACCCATGACTGTTTTTCAGTCATGGGTTTTTTATTCCGTGATTACCTTTCCCTGAAAACTCAATATATTGAACTCAGCCAATTTAGCAGGGGTCTAGCAGCTCTATTAATTGATAGCCAAATACAAACGACACCTTTGCAAACGCACACGTTTATGCAGAGGTTGTTTAATTAATCGCAAAATTTTCTGTCTTATGGATCCGGGTAGGCCGCATTGGACACATCACCTGCCAGAATCGATTAAATTACATACGCAGTATTACCTTAATAAAAATAAATTTGGAGTATATTTCATGCTAATGAATAAAAACCAAGAAATCACTCAAAAGTGGGATTTAAAAACGGCTATCTAGATTCGAATACTTTTTAGAACGATCTACCCAAAACCTAACAACAGTGACTTACTACTATGAAGATCCATTTGAAGAAGTTAATAGCAATAGCAGTAATGATGACCTTTCTAGTCTCTGCTGCTTGGGCACAAGCAGAGATGGAGGAAGGGGGTACAACTTGGCGAGAGGATTACGCCTACGCAATGGGTGTGGCCAACCTACCGTATCTTTACCCCTATTACAGAATGGCAAATAAGCGCTATGATCGGACGATGGTGGAGAAAAAAAGTGATCGTATCCCGTATGCCCCGACCAATCAATTTTGGCATCAGCGTCACTTGAGCAATCACGAACTTAAGGGTGTAGGCGCAAGTAATGACACTATTTACTCCACTGCGTGGGTGTCGGTCGAAAACGAGCCAGTGATTCTTAGTCACCCAGATATGGGGGAGCGGTATTTTACATTCCAAATGGCTGCCATGTCCTCTGACAATTTTGCCTATGTGGGTGCCCGCACGACCGGTACAAAGGCTAAGTCAGTCGCCATTGTGTCGCCACACTACCAAGGTAAGTTACCAAAAGAAATTACGCGGGTAATCACAGCCCCGACACCGTGGTTTTTCATTGTTGGTCGTACTTTAGTAGACAGTGAAGCTGATCTGATTGTGGCTCGGGCCTTTCAAGATCAGTATAAATTAATGCCTTTAAGTCAATGGCTAGGGCATGGTAAACCGAAACCGATTACACCTTGGAAGCCGATAACGCCAAAAGATGATGTACTGGGGTTTTGGCGCACAACGGCTCGAGCAATTGCGGAGAACCCTCCTTCCGCATCTGAAGATGGTATTCACTCCATGTTGAAAGCGGTAGGCTTGGGGCCTGACGGTGATATTGACGCACTGGATGAAGGCAGTAAGCGGGGGCTGGCTCGCGCCTATGTTGATGGTATGGCTATCATGCGTGCTGGTTTGATGTCGCCTCCTTCTAATGCTAGCAATGATAGGAACGGCTGGCGAGTGACGTCGAAAGAGCATGGTCGATTAGGCACGGCTGGTTTATTTCTTGATCGTGGGATGACTCAATCTATGCGCGGTTTTGTTGCCAATGATGCTGCAGAAGCCACTTACTTCTCTATCGCTACTGACGGCAAAGGGCGTGAACTTAGTGGCAAAAATACCTACGAAGTGCATTTTTCCAAAGAACCACCTACCGAGGCATTTTGGTCTTTAACAGTTTATGATGAACACGCAAGCCTAATCGAAAACGCCATTGACCGGTATAGTCGTGGGGATCGCTCAGGGCTGAAATACGATGCTAACGGTGGCGTTACGCTGTATTTGCAGACACAAGATCCCGGTGGTGATAAGTCCCGTAATTGGCTGCCGATTCCGAATGACCGCCCATTCTTTTTGGGGATACGGGTCTACATCCCTAAAATGGATGTGCTCAATGGTGATTGGGTGCCTGGTTCGGTAGTGAAACAAGGCAAGTTAAATTTGACTGTAAATAACTAACGCATGGAAACTCACCGCTTTTGGCGGTGTGACACGAATAAGCTCTGCTAAAGCAGCGTGCCATTGAGAAATGGCCTCCCGCTCAGTGACAAGTTATGAAGGTTGGTTTTTAAATAGAAAGTCAGCTACTACCTACTTTACAGCTAGTGAGTATAGCTATTCAACCAGCCCCTATGTTCGCAAGGTGGGTTGTTGCCTTCAATTAAAAAATACAGGATAGAATGATGCAGCAGCTTATCGAACCTGGCATTCACAACCTTGGCGATTTCATTGAGAAAGCCCTAACTAAGTACGGTGAAAAGCCTGCCTTTAGCTGCCTTGGGCAAACTGTTAGCTTTAGTGATATCGAAGAGAAATCCCGGTTAATGCCATGCTGGATGGTAAGCTGGAAGTGGATAATCTGCTAGCCATGCGTAAGTTCAAAAGCATGACCAGCGAGCCGGACAATACCTTTGATATTGTGATGCCCTAGTGTAAAAATCGCTTAACCAGAGTTTGGTTAGGCTGTTTGTAATACCCAAAAATCCCATGACTGTTTTACAGTCATGGGATTTTTACTTAGGTCACAAGATTTTCCTGGAGGATCATTTGTGGTGTTAGGCAGACCCCAAAGCAAGCAACACAAAATCAATACTGATAGAAATCCCCTAGATCATAAGGTGAATACTGGCTACAGCCCAGCTCCCCCAAATTGGCGTATTCATCTTCATTCCAAAAATCTGCGCTGCTTGGCCAGGACATGAAAAACAGTGTGGCGTAACGACGACAAAGTTCTTCTTGACTACGCACAGTGCTGTCCGCCAACAACCGCTCCTTTAGAGACTGAACACTGATGCCTTTATTGCTCATACGCAAACCGCCGTCGGCTTCAGTATCAAGTACCATAAAGTCACCTGTAGAACTGCCCCAGGATGCCCACTGTGGCAAGTTATTGTTTCGTCCACGAGCGGGATTTCCGGTATAGGCGAACTGAGCCCAATAGGACATCATTGCACTAGAGAGCTGTTCACGCCCTGGCTGATTCTCTTCATTGTAGAGAAAACCAAGACCCACCATCTCAGCAAAGCTTTCATTAAAATCACCGAATAAAAAATCCAGTTCCAAGGCATGACCTGCTCCGATTAGATCCGGAAAATCCCCCCACCAATTCTTTGGCCCCTCGTCCCAATCAAAACGATAAGCGTAAACTGGACTGCCCTTGGCAGCACTGATCACCTTGGCGGGTTCGTCTACCGCCATAGCTTTCCACTGATCGGATAGATAAGCAGCCTCCCGGTTATAGCGTTCACTGTCTTTTGCTCTGGGAAAAATCCCAAGGAATTTGTCCACAAAGCGGGGATCGTCAGCCATAAAGATTTTTTGTTCATCCCGGGTGGTGCCCAACATTAAAGGAACCGAGTTGTAATGCTGCGGTTGGGCAAGCAACTCGAAAATGGATTCGGTTGGCAATACGGTACCGTCGCGAAAGTTTTGTGGCGCCCTATACATGCCGAGCATGTTTTCATCTTTATACGCAGAGAGCATCTGTTCGGGTGATGTTGAACGAAGATAGCTGCTAATGTCCTGGTCCGACATAGTGGCGATAATTTCCTTGGCCTGATTGCGCTCGCTCGCTATGCCATCCGCCTGAAGCAGTTTTGCAATCACTTCTTGTGAACTGTTTGACTCCCCAGGCTCCACATCGTCCAAGTAGTTTTCAGCCCAACGCCTTTCTAAGGTGTTAATTGAACCACTTTGACTGATCGCTCGGTGAAACAATCCTTTGGCCAAGGGTGATACCAGAAGTGCAAAGACATCGTGCGCGCCGGAAGACTCACCAAAAATCGTAACATTGTCTGGGTCGCCACCGAACTGAGAGATATTGTCCCGCACCCACTCCAGCCCCGAAATCATATCCAATACGCCGAAGTTTCCAGAAGCATCCAGGGCATTACCTGAGGTATTACGCAGTGCCGGATGGCTGAACCAGCCCAGAGGACCCAGGCGATAATTAATCGCGATCACAATCACATCCTGACTGCCTGCCAGCTGATGACCTTTATAAGTATTGGCTGTTCCTGCGGTATTGCCGCCACCATGAATCCAGAACATGACCGGCAGGCGCTTATCCCCGGTGGGTATCGCATCTGGAGAAAAGCGAGGCGCCCAGACATTGAGGTACAAACAATCCTCCGAGCCCGCCAGCTGCCCAGGCTCTCCGCCCTCTATGCCGGCCGTGACATTCCAGTACTGTACACAAGGCGCCCCATCCGTCAGAGCTTCCCGAGTGTCACTCCTGGGGGCAGGTGGTTGTGGAGCCCGCCAGCGCAGTTCGCCAACCGCAGGCTGGGCAAAGGGAATCCCCAACCAGCCATGGGTGTCGTGGGCATCAGCAAAGCCCAGCACATCACCAGTTTTTGTATGGCGCAGGGACTCAGTATCAGCAAGCGGTGTGGTTTCATGCGGTTGATCTGCGGGGTAAAGTAGTGCGCCAGCCACTGCCACAACCATGGCAATCGAAATCATCAATAACTTTTTCATTTGTAGATCCTTTGCGCACGCTTGTGTGCAGTGATAACGATTTCTTCCAGCACCCACTTCTCCTGAGCCTGCCCTAGGCATGGAATCAGTACTGCAGCCGTCGTTAACACAGCTTGATCTCGAGCCAGCGTTTTTCTTATAAACATTGCTCTTGCTCCCATTTCTTAGTTTGTTAGTAAGGGGATGTATGGTAAAAACTAATACAATAATCCTTGAGACCTGCCGACAGATCACGATTGAAACTTGTGATCTTCCTTTGCCGGCTGGTAACCGCTATTTATACGCGCAGGGACGTACATTCGTATTGCCAACCAGCGCCAAGCTGCGGCATGGGATGTCTATGGCTTGATTGCCGGAATGAGATAATGGGGGACCCGAAAGAGCATGAAAGAAAGTGTTTTTAACAAAGTATTTCTCGATTTATTACTGAGTTACCTAACTAGGCAAGGCATTGATAGCGAGGCGTTGTCCAGCCTTTGCCTCGTGCTTCCGCCTGTTGCAGAGGGACTGCCCCCAGTGGTTACCTCGGCGTCCTTTTATCAGCTGTGTACCAAGGCGGCCGAACTGACCGGGGATGAAAATATCGGTTTGCATGTCTACCAAGATGTGGACTGGGCGGAGCTCGGCATATTGGCCTTTGCTTGTAGCAATACCAAAACCATCGCTCAAGCACTGGATGTGATTCTACGTTATCAGAGGCTTTACCAGAGCGATGCCATAGCCAAGGCCGAGCGGGACAAGGATGGCAAACTGATATTCACTTACTGCCTGGAGGGTGACTTTCTGCCAGCCAATCGTTATGACAATGACATGTGCTTCGCCACTATTGTCTACTCGATGCGTAACCTGAGCGGCAATCCGGATTGGACGTTCAGTGAAATCTACTTTACCCATCCGGCGCCCCATGACCTGAGCGAATACCAGGCGGTTTTCAATTGTCCCGTATACTTTGATGCTAGCCAATGCCACGCAGTCCTTAGCGATGATCTGTATAACTTGCCGGTGCAGGGTGGAGACAGTCGCCTGTTTTCCATTTTGGAAGCAGAGCTGAATCGTCTGTATAAAGAAGTGGGGGAAGAGGACAATGTTCTTCTGGAGGTACAACAGGCTGTGGCCGAAGCCCTCTGTAGGGGGGTGCCTTCCATTGAGGATATTGCCGCGCAATTGAATATGACACGTCGTACTCTGCAGCGCCGCCTCAGTGAGGTGAACCAGACCTACAAGGGCGTGATGGAGAAGGCTCGTCAACAACTGGCCTGTCGTTACCTGCAATCCACTGACTACCCTCTGGTAGAAATTGCCTTTCTATTGGGTTACTCAGAACTCAGCGCTTTTATCCGGGCCTTTCGTCGCTGGACCGGGGAAACCCCTCAAAAGTACCGCCTTAAAACCCACCAGACATAACCGCTGACATTCCTTTAAACCGCTGGCATTCCTTCAAACCGCTGGCGTTCCTTAATTTCAATTGACTATCGGTGCCCGCGTTTGGCACCGATGAACGATACCCCCTTAATTTAAGGCGCTACTGTGTGCGTGACCGTTATGAGTGAAACCTCATGCAATGACTCACACGGATGAAAGCCCCTATCACTTCATTCCTTACACAAATACTGCGAACTAAAAACAAACGGAATCAACTTAAACTCAAGAGACTCCCCAACAGAGTATTCGCAAGTACAAGTGGATAAAATTTAAAAACAAGACGTGCTTTAAATTTTAATTTGGCCCTTTATTTATACAAACCTTATCACCTCCGCTTACGGGAAAAATCCGGTAAGTATTAAAATAAAAATAGGAATAATTTTATGTTTATGAAAAGAAAATCAAGAGTGGTTTACCGTAAACCCATTTCGAATTTGGCAAACCTGACAAGACTCGTAATCGCCATGCCACTGTTAATCGCGGCAAAAGCACAGGCCATTGAATTTTACGCCGGTCCCATTGAAGCATCTTTGGATACACAGGTTTCCTTTGGTTCAAGTTGGCGAGTGGAAAAGCCAGACGAGTTTATTCTTGCTGATGCCAACGCTAATGATGGTGACGCTAACTACGGCAAAAATGATGCCTTTTCCCAAGTGTTTAAAGGCAGCAATGATTTGCAAGCATCCTACAAAAACTTCGGCGCCTTTTTACGGACCAAATACTGGTACGACGTTGCCCTGGAAAATGATGACACCCTGAATGATTCTAACAATCACAATCTTGCTAAGTACTCAGGAATTGAAATTTTTGATGCCTTTGTTTACGGCGAATTTGAAATATTAGACATGCCACTTGATCTTCGTTTGGGCAAGCAGGTGGTGAGCTGGGGAGAAAGTACTTTTATCCTAGGTGGCCTGGGTTCCATTAACTCGTTTGATGCCAGCGCCCTTAATCGCCCAGGTGCCAAGATTAAAGAAGCGCTTATTCCGGTTAATATGGCCTTCGCGAATATTGGCCTAAGCGAAAACCTAAGCGCTGAAGCCTTTTATCAGTTGGAGTTCAGGGAAACCGTATTAGATGGTTGTGGCACCTATTTTAGTGACGTGGACTATGCGTCCCCCGGTTGCCCTAATGTAGAAACCCCAGCGGGTAATATTTCTCGGGATGCAAACCATACCCGCCGCCCAAATAGCGACGGCCAATTTGGCATGGCTTTGCGTTATGTGTCACAGGCTCTGGATACCGAGTTTGGCTTTTACGCCATGAATATCCACAGCCGCAATCCACTTTACAGCACAACAAAAGCCAACTTTGACGGCTTGGCCGCCTTAAAAAGTGGTGCCTTCTCGGCCGATATTCAGGGGGTGGCTAACTTCCTAGCCAACGGTACCAACGCAGCGGACGCCACCGCATACAATAATCTGGTGGCGGCGGCTGCGGCTGACCCTGGTAACTTTCAGGCCATCTTAGATGATGTCAATACCGGTGCCGCTTCCACCGTATTATCACAGGCAAATGCCGCTGGCAGTACGTTTTACTTTGAATACCCGGAAGATATGCAGATTGCGGGTCTGAGTTTTGCCACAAACTTTACCGGCATTGCCCTGTCTGGTGAGATGAGTCACACCCTGGACGCCCCCATGCAAATAAACGCCACTCAACTTACAGAGGTGGGGCTCAGCACTGATCCAACTTATGCACTGTTTGCCCTTAATGCAGAATTAGCTGGCGCAACCCAGGCGCAAGCGGCGGCCATTGCTGAACAGGCTGTGGCCACATCCTTAGGGGAACTGGGCACTGAATTTATGCAACTGAACCCTGGGCAAGCAAGTGTAGGTTTCAAACTGTTTGATGTAACACAGCTGCAAATGACCGCCATTAAACTATTTGATCAGGTACTGGGTGCAAGCCGTGTGACCCTAGTGGCTGAAGCGGGTTATACCCACATTCATGGCTTGAACGATAATGGCGGCGTTAAGTTTGGTGGCACGGCGTTTACCAATGCTGACGGTATCACTTACACCATGGTGGATACCGTCACCCAAAACTCTTGGGGCTACAGCACTTTGATAAGTGCCGAATATAGCGATGTGTTTGCTGGCGTGAGTTTAACCCCGGAAATCTATTGGAGCCAAGATGTGAAAGGGGTCTCGCCGGCAACCGGCAGTGGCTTCAACGAGGGGGATGAAACTCTGGGGGTAACCATAACCGCAGACTACCTGAACACTTATAACGCAGCCATTTCGTATACCCAGCTATCAGGGGGCCCGGCTAATTATCTGTCGGACCGTGATTTCGCCTCCATCTCTGTGGGCATGCAATTCTAAATCATCACTAACAAATATATGGCAACGGCAAGCCCGTTGCTTGAGAGGAGACTTTATGAAAATTATTTCAATGTGTGCGGTGCTTGCGGCCTTGAGCATGACTGCAAACCCGGCCGTGGCCGGTGTGAGCACCCAGGAAGCCGCTAAGCTTGGCAAAGAACTCACGTACATGGGGGCACAAAAATCTGCCAATATTAACGGCACCATTCCCGCCTACACAGGAGGGCTGGCTCAGGATTCAAGTGGCGACCCCTACCAGGATATCTTTGCCGATGAATTGCCCTTGTTTGTGATTACCAAGGCCAACCTTGCTCAATACCGGGATAACCTGACTCTGGGGCAACTGGCCATGTTTGACAAATACCCGGATACATACAAGATGCCCATCTACCCCAGCCACAGAACTGCCAATTACCCAAGGGGTATTCAGGCTAAGGTTAGAAAGAATGCTACTAGGGCCGAGCTGCTAGCGGGTGGCAGCGGACTGATGCATTTTGATGAGAGTGTGCCTTTTGCCATTCCTAAAAACGGCATGGAGGTCATTTGGAATCACGTGACCCGCTTTCGCGGAGGCAGTGTGGAATTAAACGATGCGGCTATCCCTGTGGAGCAAAACGGAAACTTCACCCCCATTCGTGGCCGTGCACAGTTCACCCCCCCTCAATATTTGGAAGACGGTTACAGCGAAACGAAGGACAAAAATATTCTGTTTTATTACACCGCTTTAACCAAGTCCCCGGCGCGCCTAACAGGTAATGTATTACTGGTGCACGAGACCATCGATCAGGTGAACGAACCCAGAAAAGCCTGGCAGTATAATGCCGGTCAGCGTCGTGTACGTCGCGCGCCACAAGTGGCTTATGACGCCCCAGATACCGACGGTTTACGTACCGCTGACCAAGTGGATATGTATAACGGTTCACCGGATCGTTACGACTGGAAGCTGGTGGGAAAAAAGGAAATTTACATTCCTTATAATTCTTACAAAATGATGGACCGCAATACAAAATACGCCAACATTATTAAAGCGGGCCATATCAATCAGGATTACACCCGTTATGAACTGCACCGAGTATGGCACGTACAGGCCACTCTTAAGGCAGGGTCTCGCCATATTTATGGTAAACGTGATCTTTATCTAGATGAAGACTCATGGCAGGTGGCGGTGGCCGATCATTTTGATACCCGAGGTGAATTATGGCGCGTGTCCGAGGGCCATGCCATGCAATTTGTGAATGCCAACACCACCTGGTATGTGGCACAGACTAACTATGACCTGTTATCGGGTCGTTACATGGCTACCCTGTCCAATGAAGAACGCAATGCATTCAATTTTGATGCAAGCATGAAACGCAAAACATTCACTACCTCTGCACTGCGCCGCAGCGGAAAACGATAAGCGCTCGCTTAAACTTAGGCTAAAGGTTCGCCATTATTAAACCATGCCTGTTAGCTTAGATTTGAGCCTGATTCTGCTTGGCTAAAAACTATTAGCCAGAGTTTAGTTAGGCTGTCTGTAATACCAAAAAAAAATCCCATGACTGTTTTGCAGTCATGAGATTTTTTATTTAACGACCTAACTTAGGCTTTATTTAAGTGATCTTGCAAAATCATATGAGAGGCCTTCTCGGCAATCATCATGGTAGGTGCGTTGGTATTACCACCAATTAAAGAAGGCATGATAGAAGCATCCACCACCCTTAAACCGTTAAGCCCTCTCACTTTCAATTCACTGTCCACCACCGCCATGTCATCTACTCCCATTTTGCAGGTGCCTATTGGGTGATATATATGATTGGCTTTGCGGCGCATGTATTCTTCCAGCTGCTCATCGGTTTCACAATCAGCCCCTGGAAATACTTCGTCACTCATATAATCTTTAAACGCAGAAGCGCCCATGAGTTCGCGGGTTTTACGCAAGCCCGCCATTAAATCCTTCACGTCGTCCGGGTGGGTTAACATGTTTAAATCTATGTTGGGGCTGTCTTTTGGTGAGCAACTATTAAGGGTTACCTCACCGCGACTTTTTGGGCGCAACAATGTCACGTGGGCGCTGTAACCTATGCCTGCCAACGCTACAAGATCTCGGCCATGATCATTTAATTTAGCCGGAGCAAAGGTCCACTGCATATCGGGTAAGGTTTTATCCTGTGACGATTTAAAAAAGCCACCGGTTTCCGCATGATGGGATTGCGGCATGCCCTTATTGAATAATGGATACTTTAAATAGCTGGGAATATCCAACAAATTTTGAATACCGCTTAGGCCTAAGGGGCCGCCCACTTTATTTTTAGTTTTACGCATCACCATGATATCCACGTGCTCTTGCAGGTTTTGACCCACACCCGGTAAATCGTGTTTTACTTCAATGCCTTTTTCTTTTAAGTGCTCTTTTGGACCTACACCGGATAACATTAATAGTTGCGGTGAGTTAAATGACCCGCCCGACAAAATGACTTCACGTTTTGCATTAACGGTTTGAAGTGCGCCTTTTTTATCAATATAGGTAATACCCACCGCCCGTTTATCTTGCCATTCAATGTGGCTGGCATGGGCATGAGTAATAATAGTCACGTTGGGGCGTTTTGTTATGGGGGTTAGATAAGCCGCCGCCGCACTGTGGCGCTTGCCATTTTTAACGGTGAGTTGATATTCCCCCACCCCTTCTTGCTGATCGCCATTAAAATCCGGGTTATAGGGGTAACCCAGTTCCTGGCCCGCCTCTATAAATTTTTTATTAAACTTAACCAGGTTTGATGAATTAGATACGTTAAGCGGGCCATTTATTCCGTGGCGATCACAAGCCCCCCGCTCCTGATGTTGGGAGCGTTTAAAAAAAGGCAATACCTCTTTGAAACTCCAACCCGGTGCGCCTTCTTCCTGGGCCCAGCGATCGTAATCGGCGTCGTTACCACGAATATAAAGCATGGCATTCACGGCACTGGAGCCCCCCAGGCCTTTGCCTCTGGGGCAAAATATCTCACGGTTTTGCTGTGACTCTTGCTTAATGGAGTCATACTTCCAGTTAAACTTGCCTAAAAACATTAACGCGGCGGTTAAGATAGGGGTATTTACAAAAACTGAATTATTTTTCCCGCCCGCTTCCAGTAAACACACACTAAAACGCCCGTTTTCAGATAAGCGATTTGCCAGTACACAGCCTGCCGAACCGGCCCCTACCACCACAAAATCAAACATACACCACCCCTTT
>Ga0209292_1005110_pt1 | contig 13517 bp, 10 predicted proteins | sample GOMGulsemesocosm_2_FD_184634 | JGI IMG/M metagenome (GOLD analysis project Ga0209292, IMG submission 184634) | Methane-oxidizing microbial communities from mesocosms in the Gulf of Mexico - GOM9C Gulf of Mexico (SPAdes) (version 2) | ecosystem: Environmental > Aquatic > Marine > Cold seeps... | reverse complement strand
TTGCGGCAGAATTTTAACCGTTTTCTTGTTTTAGGTAAACCTATTTCTATAAACTTTTATCAACTCTATACAAATCAACGCAAAAACAGTGCCGAAATAATTTTTTAACGTGAAAATAAATTTAATTAACGTGTTAGTAGCCAATTATTGACAGACATGTCAACTAATACGCGGGATAACTAAAAGTCAAAAAAGTTGAGTGATTAATAATATTCTCTAGAAAAATAGACCTAAGTAATGACAAATTATCAGATCGGATTATTACTATAGACTTGATATACTAGCTAGCAATCTGCCTAAACAAAACCACGATTATCTGCGCATTATGAGCCAACAGCATATATTACAAATTAGCGAATTAACGAGAAAAGTGCGCTTCATTTTAGAAAGCGAACTGAACACCGTTTGGTTAACCGGCGAAATATCTAATTTCATCGCCGCCGGCTCTGGCCATTGGTACTTATCACTTAAAGATGCAAAGTCACAAGTAAAATGTGCAATGTTTAAAGGCAGTAATAGGCGAGTCCGCTTAAGCTCTGGTGCAAGTCCAAGCAATGGTCAACAAGTATTAGTGCGTGCAAAAGTATCTTTATATGAACCCCGTGGTGACTTTCAATTAATCATTGAGCATATGGAAGACGCTGGCACCGGTATGCTTCGCCAGCAATACGAGCAACTTAAAAACAGCTTAAACGCTAGAGGGCTCTTTGATTTAGCAAATAAGAAACCACTGCCGGAACACATTAGCTGTGTTGGTATAGTAACTTCACCTACTGGCGCAGCTGTTAAAGATATTTTATCGGTACTTAAACGCCGAAACCCCAATATTAAAGCGATTATCTACCCAGCCCTCGTTCAAGGTGAATATGCAAAGGGTGATATCTGTCACGCTATTGAAGCTGCCAACATCCGAAAAGAGTGTGATGTACTCATTGTTGGTCGAGGTGGTGGATCATTAGAAGATTTATGGCCCTTTAATGAAGAAAGTGTAGTTCATGCAATTCACCAAAGTGTATTACCTATCATTAGCGCAGTTGGCCATGAGATTGATACTACGTTAAGTGATTATGTCGCCGACTTGCGCGCTGCAACCCCTTCTGCTGCCGCTGAGTTAGTATCGAATGATAGTAGTGAGTTGCTTAACCAAATATTGATGCTTGAAAAACGTTTGGTCAAAGCACAGCAAGCAAAGCTCTCGTATTCAGCCAATGAAAAAAATCATTTACAGCACCGGTTATCACAAGTTCATCCCGAACAGCAATTGCAACTCCAACAACAAAAAGCTGACGAGTTAAGTTTGCGCTTAAAACAAGTAATGACACGTAACATGCTGCAAAGTAAAAGTAAGCCAATGCAACTCAACCAGCGACTTTTACAACAATCACCTACAAAAACAATTCACTTACACCAGCAACAAGTTAGTCAAAGTGAACATAGAATTTCGAAAGCAATGAAAAAGACCTTACAACATAAAAGTGAAAGTTTTGTTCACTTGATTGAACAGCTACAGCTCGTTAGCCCGTTGGCTACCATAGCGCGAGGTTACAGTGTTACCCGTGACAAAAACAACGCTGTGATTAGTAAAATTGCTCAAGTGGATAAAAATGAAGAAATTAGTGTGCAATTAAGTGACGGTAAGATAAATGCACGGGTAATATAGTTCTAATGCCATTAAGTCATTGGCCACTTAAAGAATCCTCGTCTACGTTGCTTTCAGTTACAAAGAGCTGAATGTAGCGTGAAGTAAGATTAACTATTACGTCATTTATTATTTTTAATCTTGAGCCAAGGCCTGATAAAGTAACTCTATCACTTGCTGTTTACTTACTTTGTTAAATTTAACGCCAAACGATACGCCGTCAACTTGCTGTTTAATATTACAGATTGTCGCATTAAGCTTTAAACTATTTTCGCCCTCACTTTTTTCGACCACGATCTCAATAATTTTATCTTCCGCTAACAGCAGTTTCTCGCCATTGATAATATCTAACTGGCCACCAGCAACGGATAAATTTGTCATCGTGGTTTGCCAATAAACCGCATCAATTTTCACTTTTGCATCAATTCTAGTATCAATACGTACAGAGGATCTTAATTGTTGAAGAGTAACGGTATTAGGGATATCTAACACCATAATACGAGACGGTATTTGTAATGTTTGTCTAACGGTACTCAGAAAAGCAACAGCAGCACCATCTCTTCCCTCAATTAAACCTCGTACAGTGATCACCGTACCTTGACCAATATATTGAGAAAAGTTGCCTAACTTAGAAGCATCAGGGAACTCGATCAGCACATATTTTTTTGGCAAATAGCCAATAAAGGTGGTATTAAATTTTCTTTTCTGACCTGCAGGTGTAGAAATATCAATTGTAACAGCGGCACCTGCTTTTAAAAAAGCCAGGTTACGTGAGGAGGGTTTTGTTGGGTCAATTAGAATTGCTTGTCCGGCCATAATTCTCAACAGGGTAAACAGAGAGTATGTTTGTTACCTTAGTAAAATCAACAAAAAATTGCAACTTGCTATTGTTAACAAGTTGCAACGGTAAACGTTATAAAAACCTAGTCCTTTTTATAACCTTGCGTCAATCGAGCAAGCTTCTTCTGCTCGGTAAAGTTAAGCTTCTTCTTACCGGCAAATGGGTTTAAGGTATCTTTAAATTGAATACGAATCGGTGTACCCATCATCTTTAATGACTTACGATAATAGTTCATTAAATAACGTTTATAAGACATTGGTAATTTCTTCGCAGAGTTACCGTGGATGATAATAATTGGTGGGTTATAACCACCTGCATGGGCGTATTTAAGCTTAATGCGTCGACCTTGATGCATAGGTGGTTGGTGATCAAATACCGCCATATCCAAGACTTTAGTTACCATCGCTGTAGAGATGCGTTTTGTAGCAGAAACAAAAGCTTCTTCTACTGACTCGTATAAGTGACCAACACCAGTACCATGTAACGCCGAGATAAAGTGAACTCGGGCAAAATCTATAAACCCTAAACGCCTATCTAATTCTGTTTTAATACGATTTTTTTCATGATCTTCCAAGCCATCCCATTTATTAACCGCAAGGACTAATGAACGACCGGCTTCAAGAATAAAACCTAATAAGCTTAAGTCTTGATCGCTAATGCCTTCTTGAGCATCAATAATGAGTAAACAAACGTTAGCATCTTCAATCGCACGTAAGGTTTTAATTACCGAGAACTTTTCCACCACATCAGTCACATTTTTACGGCGACGAATACCTGCTGTATCAATTAAGGTGTATTCACGACCATTACGCTCCATTGGAATGTAAACACTATCACGAGTAGTACCCGGCATATCGTACACAACAACACGCTCTTCACCTAAAATACGGTTGGTTAATGTTGACTTGCCAACATTTGGACGACCGATAATAGCGAGCTTTATCTTGTCATTTTCTTTAGGCTCATCTTCAATCTTTTTAGCTAACTCTTCTTCTGTTAGCTCCGCCTCTTTCTCATTGAAAAAAGCATCATCAAATTCACCTTCAGCTGCCTCATCTTCTTCAACCTTAGGCTGGCCTAGTGCTTCAATATGAGGCGTTAACGCAAGTGTCAATAACTGGGTAACACCACGTCCATGGGCAGCAGCGATTTGGTGTACATGTTCACCTAGACCTAACGAGTAAAATTCTGCAACCGCTGAGTCGCCGTGGATACCATCAATTTTGTTAGCAACAACAAATATTTTTTTGTCTTGTTTACGTAAATGATCAGCAATACCATGGTCAGCTGCAGTCAAACCATCACGAGCATCAACAAGAAATAGTACCGCATCAGCTTCTTCTATCGCCATCAATGACTGTTCAGCCATAAGTACATCAATGCCTTTTTCATCACCATTAATACCACCGGTATCAATAACTATAAAAGGATGTTCTTCTACTTCAGCTTGACCGTATTGGCGATCACGCGTTAAGCCTGGGTAATCAGCTACAAGAGCATCACGACTACGGGTTAAACGATTAAATAACGTTGACTTGCCTACATTAGGACGACCAACTAGAGCAACTACAGGGAGCATGAGCACCTCAAAAAAATATTCACCATGCAGCGAGTAATGCACGATTTCAAACAAATATAAAAACTAAATATCAATTAAAAGACAAAACCACTTAGTCAAATAACTAAGGTATACGTTAAAAATGATATTGCTAAAAACTAGTAACGGCTCCAGATGTAAAATACATAGGAGCCGTTATTAATTATAGCTGCTTTTCTTTTGACAAGAAGCAGCTAAAAAATGTGCATCTTATTGCGCTGCACTAACAATTTTTGGTGTAATGATGACTTCTAAATCACCATCACGAGATTGAGTATATAAAACATCATCAACCACGGTTGGTGTTGAATGTATACCACTACTGTCGACTTCATGGCGAGAAACTATTTCACCCGTTTCTTGATCAAGCCAATGTAAATAACCTTCAAAATCACCAACAACAACATATTTATCAACAACCACTGGACCGGTAACACTACGGTTTGTTAATTCTAAATTGCTCCAGCGCTCTATGCCATTAATACGATTTAATGCATAGACATGACCACTAGTATTGGTAATGAAGATATCATTTCGATAGACCGCAATTTGTCTATATGATGAATATTGACGCTTCCACGAGATGCGACCAGATTTCAATTCAATCGCGACTAGATTACCACGAGCCGAAATCGAATAGATTTTATCGCCAAAAACGACAGGGGCAGAATCAACATCAATAACACGCTGTAATTCAGTAGAACCCGTTGCTTCACCGACTTCACTGGTCCAACCGGCTTGACCATTATCCAGAATGTATACGCCGACTTCACCTTTACCAGAGCCAACTACCACACCACCTGAAGCGATAACAGGTGTACTAATGCCACGTAATGTTAATGCTGGAACATCCTGTTGAGCCTTCCATAACTCTTCACCTGTATTGGCATCAAAGCCCTTAAGTAAACCGGATGCAGAGTTAACGACTAAAATGCCAGAATCAATGGCTGGTGGCGTTATAACTTCACCTCTAATCTTGGCTTGCCATACTAATTCACCTGTTTCAGCATCTAATGCAAAAACATCACCATTTTCGGTGCCTAAGAATATTTTATTTAACCCTGCAACAGGACCACCAGCAACTAAAGCTGATAAACGACTATCCCAAAAACTGCGCTCGTTATTAATATCACTTAAGTCGACTTTCCATGCCTCTTTTCCGCTTTCCTTATCAAAGGCTATAACATCACCCATGCGGCTAGCACTGTATACTTTATTATAAGCAACAATCGGTTTTATCCGTGAAAAGTAATCACTTACACCATCACCAACACTGCGACCCCATAACACTTCTACATCAAAAGCATTCTCTAAGTCAGACAGTTCAGCAATCTTAGTACTGGCATCTTCATCATCATTTGAAGAACATGCAAATAAACTTGATGACAACAACAAGATGACAAGTGCTTTTTTAGTATTAAAGCGGTTAAAAATATTTTTATCAAAATAACGCATAGTTTGCCTTGTTAACTAAATAGAATAATTCGAGCAAATGACAGAAAAATTATTTAGCTGCTGTTTCTGCTGGCACTTGCTCAGTAACAGGTAATGTTGTTACTTGTGCCAAATCATCTAATTTAATTTGTAAGCTTGGGCTGGTAGCAATACCATCAGCAGCAATAGCGGCTTGATAAGCATTACGAGCAAGATCTTTTTTACCTTGTTGTAAATAAGCATCACCCTTGATTTCTTCAACCGCAGCGGTAAAAGACTCAGGTAAGTTACTATTAAGTGTTGCTAAGGCATCTGCGTATTGCTCAAGTTGCACTTGTACACGCGCTAAACGTAAACTTGCTATCGCTTTAATGCCGTCTGTTGGTGCTGAGTTGATAGCTGTATTTAACTGCTTTTGAACTTGTGCCCAGTCTTTATGTGATGCCGCATCTTTTGCAAGAGCAAGAGCCGTTAAGGCAACATAGCTATTGTTGCCATTTTCATTGATAAATTTTTCACCATTTGCAGCGAAAGCTTTGGCATCTTTACCACTTTGTTCAATAAGTGTTTGATAACTATCAGACACCGCGAGCTCTTGCTCAAGCTGATTGTCTTGATAAAAGTTATAGCCAATAAAGCCAGCAAAACCTAAAGCGATACCTGCCATAATAGTATTACCGTTTTGTGCCCAGTAACCTTTAATCGCTTCTACTTGTTGTTCTTCCGTTTGATAAATTTCCACTACTTCACCCTGGCTTTAAGCCCTTAAATTAATTCAGTTAATACGCTAGGAATTTGTGTAAACTCCACGTTTTGCTGTTCTTGCTGACCGCGTAGGTATTTCACCATAACTTTCTCTTGAGCAATTTCATCATCACCCAAAATTAACGCGATTTTTGCACCCGATTTATCGGCACGTTTTAATTGTTTCTTCATATTGCCGCCACCACAATGACACTGCAATCGAATATCAGGTACTTGATCGCGCCATTGCTCAGCTAACTTATTAGCTGCAACCTGGGCATCATCACCTAATATAACTACATACGCATCTACTTGAGGGCGAATATTTTTTACTTGTTCTAACTCAGTTAGCATTAAGATTAAGCGTTCAATGCCTAATGCAAAGCCAAATGCAGGAGTTGCTTTACCACCAAGTTGCTCAACTAAACCATCATAACGACCACCAGCACAAATAGTGCCTTGTGCACCTAATGTTGTTGTTACCCATTCAAATACGGTGCGGTTATAGTAATCCAAACCACGTACTAAACGTTCATTTAATACGTACTTAATACCGGCAGCATCTAATCGAGCACATAGAGTATCAAAATGTATTTTGGTTTCTTCACCAAAATGATCTGATAATTTAGGTGCATTATTCAATGCTTCTTGTACTTGTGGGTTTTTACTATCCAGTACTCGTAACGGATTAGTATGCATACGACGCTTTGAATCGTCATCAAGTAACTCTTCATGCTCTGTTAAATAAGCAATCAAGGCTTCGCGATAATTAGCACGCTCTTCGTTAGATCCTAACGAATTCAACTCTAGTGTGACAAATTCATTGATGCCAAGTTCCCGCCATAAACGCGCAGTGAGTAAAATAATTTCAGCATCGATATCAGGTGTCGCTACACCAAAGGCTTCTAGGCCGAATTGGTGAAATTGACGATAGCGACCTTTTTGTGGTCTTTCATGACGAAACATCGGCCCCATATACCAAAAACGTTGTTCTTGGTTATAAAGTAAACCATGTTGAACACCTGCACGAACACAGCTCGCAGTGCCTTCAGGACGCAGTGTTAAGCTATCACCATTTAAATCATCAAAGGTGTACATTTCTTTTTCTACAATATCGGTTACTTCACCAATACCACGTTTAAATACTGCTGTTGACTCAACAATTGGCATGCGAATTTCAGCAAAACCATAATTGCTGGCAACACGTCGAAGTACTGCTTCAACCATTTGCCAAATGTTCGTTTCATTTGGGAGGCAATCGTTCATGCCACGAATTGCTTGTAGAGCCTTTTGTTTAGCCACTGAGGGGTCTCTCTTTCTTATTCTTTAAAAGGGCTGACAAGATCGCTTTTAAGCTGTACCTTTCAGCGCTAACTATTGTGTTAAATTTGTGCAGCGCGCAGTATACCTAATAATGGGACTTGAATAAACCATAGTGAATTTGATGATCTCACTGGCACAAGTATTAAAGTAGGTAAAACTACCGCTTACTCTTTTGTTTTAAACTCGATTTTGTTTTTTACATCAAGACGTTCACTCATCGCATGTGCTTTAGCGCGAATACGTTTTTCTAGTTGATCAACAAGGTCGTTATTATCAAATCGTTCTTTTTGGCGTACACCATCAAGGTAATAACCACTTTTCTTACTGCTGCCTGTTAAACCAAGATCTGAGACCATAGCCTCTCCAGGGCCATTAACAATACAACCGATAATGGATACATCCATCGGTGTCATAATATCTTCAATACGCTGTTCTAACGCATTCACTGTGGAGACAACATCAAACTCTTGTCGAGAACAGCTTGGACAAGCGATAAGATTAATTCCACGACTACGTAATTTGAGTGATTTTAAAATATCAAAACCGACTTTAATTTCTTCAATAGGATCTGCCGCTAAAGAGATACGTAAAGTATCACCAATGCCCTGCGCAAGTAATAAACCTAAACCAACGGATGATTTTACTGAGCCAGAACGTAAACCGCCAGCTTCTGTGATACCTAAATGTAATGGGTTATCAATTTGTTTAGCCAATAATTTATATGACTCTACCGCAAGAAAAACATCTGACGCTTTAACACTCACTTTAAACTGGTCAAAGTTCAATCGGTCAAGAATATCAACATGGCGCATTGCCGACTCTAACAGAGCTTCAGGTGTTGGTTCGGTAAACTTTTCTTGAATATCTTTTTCTAGTGAACCACCGTTAACACCAATGCGAATTGGAATATTATTATCTCTAGCACTCTCAACAACACTGCGAATTCGATTTTCATTACCAATATTACCCGGATTAATACGCAGGCAATCCGCGCCATATTCTGCAACTTTTAGTGCAATACGATAATCAAAGTGAATATCAGTGACTAAAGGAACATCGACTTGTTTTTTAATTTCACGAAATGCTTCTGCAGCATCCATGGTTGGTACACTCACACGTACTATATCAGCACCTACCGCTTCAAGGGCTTTGATTTGTGCGACTGTAGCAGCAACATCTGTGGTCAATGTATTTGTCATTGACTGGACAGTTATGGGTGCATCGCCACCAACAGGTACATTACCGACCATAATTTGACGAGATACACGGCGAATAATTGGAGATTCTTTAAACATAATTTTTCTTTATACTTTGCTTTATATAGTGTTAGTTAGCCTAACTGAGGGGCTACTCTCTAGTGACTACTCTACAACGATAGGTAAGTTAAATTTAGCTATATTGCCGACATTAAAAGCGGTCATATCTACAGCTTGTCCATTAAAAACAATACTGGCTAATTCAGGCTTACCAATGGTAATACGTAGTGGCGCTTTACCTTGGATTGGCATCACATAACCTGCTTTTTTCACACCCCAAGCAATACGCTCGCCCGTTGCATCATAAATATTAACCCAGCAGTCACCTTTAAAGGTAAAGACGGCTGTACTTAATTCTGCCTCTTGTGCGGGAATTACTTCATTAATCTGAGTATTCTCAGTCAAGGTTATTAGCTTATCTTCAGTAGTAACTTGTTCTTGCTCATGAGTAGTACTTAAAACTGACTGTTTGTCTGTTTCAACTGTAGGTACTTCTTTATCAATAGGTGCTGAGGTGTCATCATTGGCTTCAAGCCCAATATTCAGCTTATCTTTTTCTTGAATATTGTCACTATCTACCGCTTTATTTTTGATAACAGCAAGGTCATTAGCACTATTGTCAGTTTGTTGATTACTTTCTTGTTGCCACCATAAAACAGTTAAGCCAACCAAAACCGCAACAATCAAATAGCTTAACCACATAACACGACTGTGTTCTGCTTGTTTCGACGTTTCTTTAGAAAAACTCAGCATCTCACTGCGTTGAATAGTAGCTGCATCAAGCGCATCATAACTTGCTAAAACATCTTCAATATCAACCCCAACTACTTTAGCGTAATTAACTAAATAGCCTCGATTGAAGGTAACAGGCATTGAGGGGTCAAAAATATCTTTTTCAATATTTTCTACCAGTGTCACTTTAAAATTTAGTTTACTCGCTATATGATCTTGTGAGAGTGATAAAGCCTTTCGCGCCTCACGCAACATAGCGCCAGGACTAACCATTTCCATGTCTTCACTTAGCTCCGTAACGTGTTCGTTGACATCGCTACGATTTCCATTGCTGGGCTTACCTGTAGGGTTTTCTTCATTAATCATTAATATTTTTCACTGTTTTAGGGTCAACCACATAAAGCTTATCGCCTATACGGATTTTATTTTTTTCAGAGATGTTGTTCCATTTACGCAATGTATTTAACTTAACGTTATATTTTACCGAGATGCTATAGAGGTTTTCACCTGCATCTACAATATGAAAAGCCTCGGTTTCATCAACAAAGTTGCCTTCTTCTACGCCTTCTGTTGCCACAGTAGCAGTTGCTACTGGCTCAGAAATATTAACTTGTTCATTTATAGCTAACTCAGGGGTCGCTATTTCAGTTGCCGCTTCATCAACCACGACTTCCTCTGCTGCTATCTCAGGTAATGCTTCAGGTAGAGGCACATCACGTGTTGCTGGAATTGGTTTTGTCGATGTTGGCTCAAATGAATTGGTCATTTCACCGCTAGTCGATTTCGCGACATCAGCTTTTACTTCCGGAGTTATCTTTTCTACTGTTGAAGTTGTACTGTGAACTGGCGCCATGTTATGTGTTGTAGGCATACTGACGGCAGCCAAACTGTTGTTAGCACTTGAGAGTACTGCGGCAGTACCTGCGACAACAGCAGTTGTAGAAAGTACTGCATTTCCAGTACTTAACGTAGCATTTGTTGCCGTAGGCAATACCGAAGCGGATACAGAAGGTAATGACGCTGCCGTGACGGCTACATTGTTACTGGCATCCATTGGAGAAACGCTACTTGGTGAAGTAAGGCTTGGAGACACTAACGCTTTATTACTGCTGGTATAAGGTTTGTCATTACGCTTTCTCGGGGATAGTTTTACTACACGCTTATTACCAGTCGCTGTGACTTGTCCTTGGTTTTCTTTTTGCGTCAATTGATATTTTTTTGCTAAATTATCAGCATCAATTAATTCTAACTCATTAAGTACATACTGCTTACCTTCCCAAGACTGGGGGTACATATCAACCAGCATTTTAGCATAGTTACTGGCTGTTCGACGTTGGCCTAACTTCCAATAGACTTTATAAGCTAGTGCTAAAGATCCAGAGGTTAGGCGATTTATTTTACGTTCGAATTTTTGTAAGAATGCTTTCGCTTCTTTATAGTTACCCATGGCATATTGCAAACGTACCATTTGTAATAACGTTGCGGTTCTATTAGGACTATGAAAAATAGCTTTACGAAGGTACATTTCTGCTTTTTCAAACTCATCATTTTGCAAATAACAAGAAGCAAGGTTCTCATAACTCTGTGACACTAATAAATAACTAGGTACTGCAATCGCTTTTAGAAATTGTACTTCTGCTGCAGTGACATTACCTTGTCGACATAAAAAAACGCCATAGTTGTTAAGCGTATCGGCACTATCCTCTTTTATCGATAATGCTTTTTCAAATGATTCTGTCGCCAGCGTGTCTTCACCGACTGTTTCATAATAGTGAGCGAAAGCTGTATGAACTTGTACTAACTCAGGTGAAAATCTTTTTGCTTTTTCAAGATTGAGCTTGGCTTGGGACATATTCCCCATACCTAAATAGCCTAAGCCCAAAGAAACTCGAGTTGCTGCCATTTCATCACGATTTGCTTGGGTTTTAACAATAGGCTCATTATTTTCAAAGCTTTGGCTAACACAGCCACTTAGCAGTGACATAGAAACAGCAGTCAAAAGTGTTGGAAAAATATATTTAGCCATAGCTTTATCCATTATATGCAATGCGTTAATCGCCCTTTATTATTATTTATACTATAAAACAGTAAACTAATGATTAGACTACTTTTATAGAGATAGTGTCAGCTTTAGACTGATCTTTCAATGAACTTATTTCTGCATTCTTTGCTGCATTAACGGCACTGCGCTTAGTTCTATCTAAGACGTCACCTGCTAACTGACCGCAAGCGGCATCAATGTCACCACCACGAGTACGTCTAGTGATTACCGTTAGCCCGTAACTTTGTAATACCTTATCAAAGCGATCAATACGTGAATTACTAGAACGTTTGTACGGTGATCCTGGGTAAGGATTAAAAGGGATCAAGTTTATTTTGCTTGGTAAACCTTTTAACGCAATCGCTAATTCATGTGCCTGATCCATACTGTCATTTACATGATCAAGCATGACATATTCTATAGTAGCCTGTTTATTAGCCTTTGAACCATCAATGTAGCGCCCAGCCGCAGCAAGAAAGTCTTCTAATGGATACTTTTTATTAATAGGTACCAATTCATCACGCAAAGCATTATTTGGTGCGTGAATAGAGATAGCTAAAGCACAATCAATCTTCTCTTTTAACATGTCTAACGCAGGTACAACACCAGAGGTACTTACTGTCACTCGACGTTTGGACAAGCCATAACCTAAATCGTTCAACATAGTATCAAGTGCTGGTATTAAGTTTTTCATATTTAATAGTGGTTCACCCATGCCCATCATAACAATATTAGTGATAGGACGAGTGCCGGCAATACGTGTAGCACCAATGTCGTTGGCTACACGCCAAACCTGGCCGATAATTTCTGCCATAGATAAATTGCGATTGAAGCCTTGTTGCGCGGTTGCACAAAAAGTACATTCCAGTGCACAGCCAACCTGAGATGAAACACACAAGGTAGCCCGATCATTTTCAGGAATCCAAACGGTTTCAACTTCTTGACCGCCTTCAAGTTTTAAAGCGTACTTAATGGTGCCGTCTTCAGAAACTTGTTTTTCTGAAATTTCTGGTGCCGTTATTACACAATTACGCTGTAATTTTTCACGTAACTTTTTATTGATGTTAGTCATTTGTTCAAAGTCACTGTAACCAAAGTGATACATCCACTTCATGATTTGATCAGCTCTAAAAGGCTTCTCACCAATAGATTCAAAATACTCACGTAGACTTTTATGATCAAAATTAAGTAGGTTTACTTTACTGTTTACGTCACTCATACAACAAACTCTCAATAACTAACAACAAACGACTCTAACGAGTAGCTTAAAAAACAAGGCGCGCATTGTACACTTTTCAAGCAACAATCGCAATTTTACTAGGTTTATCTTAAGGGGGTTTACTCTCCACTTAAAATAATAAAAGGATTTTACCGAAACCAGTAAAATCCTTTCTATTCGCTTCAATTAATATTGAATTGACAAGAAGCTAATTTGTTCAATATAGAGGAGCTAGCGCGGAGCGTAGTTTACCTACGTGAGCACTTGCGACAAAGATATTAAGCAAAGAAGCAATTGTTAAGCAATATTAACGAGTGCGTGGGCAGATTTCTTCGTCAGAGAAGAAGTAAGCAATTTCACGTGCAGCTGATTCTAAAGCATCAGAACCGTGAGCAGCATTTTCATCAATTGAGTCAGCAAGATCAGCACGGATAGTACCAGCAAGTGCTTCAGCAGGGTTAGTAGCACCCATGATTTCACGGTTTTTAAGAACAGCGTTTTCGCCTTCTAAAACTTGAACCATAACTGGACCTGAAGTCATAAATTCAACTAAAGCGCCAAAGAAAGGACGTTCGCTATGTTCAGCGTAGAAACCTTCAGCTTTTTCTTGGCTTAAGTGAATCATTTTAGAAGCAACGATTTTTAAACCAGCAGTTTCAAAACGGTTGTAGATTTGACCGATAAAGTTTTT
>Ga0209292_1005105_pt1 | contig 13520 bp, 4 predicted proteins | sample GOMGulsemesocosm_2_FD_184634 | JGI IMG/M metagenome (GOLD analysis project Ga0209292, IMG submission 184634) | Methane-oxidizing microbial communities from mesocosms in the Gulf of Mexico - GOM9C Gulf of Mexico (SPAdes) (version 2) | ecosystem: Environmental > Aquatic > Marine > Cold seeps... | reverse complement strand
AATTGCTGCCAAAATTGATCCGGAGCTTGTGAGCCCGGAAACAAATTAGCAATACCTACTACTGCAATATTTTCCATAATTACTCTCTTTAAATCCATATTTCAACTGACGGGTAACGCCCCGTCTGGACTGTTGTTCTTGTTTTATTGGTCTTGTTTTAATGTCTTGTATAATTACTTGCCCGTATTCGCAAGCCTGCCTGCTTTAACCAGGATTGACCCGTTAAACAAGCTTTCTAAATTCAAATTCACGCCATGGCTAACTAATTTAGCAATCGCGCGAATATAAGTAAGTTCGTCGCTGGTGCCTTTGGCATTCACCGGCACGGATACATGTCGGCTATCATCATGCCCATGGGTCAAAATTTTATCTACCCAGCTGCATAACGAGCGTCCAGGGCCCATTTCAATAAATACTCGCGCACCTTTATCATGTAAGGTATTCACTAAGCGCGGAAAATCCACCACGTCACACAAGCATTTAGCAATACTGTGTGAAATCGCTTTGCTGCGTTGTGGGATAGGTAAATAACATGAGCTTGAATACATTTTGGTGCTAATACGCTCAGTAACATCCATATGATATAACTCAACCATATGATCATATTCGGCATAAGCAGGGGCGCTATGAATAGCGTTGGCCATATTTAATGCCATCGCTCGCTTGCCTAGTTTTTTGATCACACGTTGGCAAGCTTCTGGATAACCCGCCAGTAATAAACTATCAGGCGTATTGATAATGGTGCAGTACACACGATCTTCATCTGCAGCTGCAATCTCTACCTGTTCGATAGTCGCCTTGATAGTATAGGTTTCCCAGATCTGCTCAAACGTACCATTGGCAACATCAGCCATTCCCCAATGCTGGCGCAGAGTTCTTAATTCACCACAAAGCTGATGATTGAAAGTATTTGATTGTGCCAAACGCGCACTCATCAGTCCCGGTTGTTGCCAGCAGCCTAATGCCGCATACATACTGACTTCACCCATGCTATAACCCGTGGCAAAATCAGCTTTAACCGCAAATACTTCTTCAAAAACCTTGGTAAATACACAAGCAAAACCAACACCCGCTTCGGCTATATTGGCTAGGTTGCCGCGCAGATCCAGATCCAGTTGTTTTAGTTGTTTAAAACTATGGCGAGTAATGCTACGCGGATTAAGCAAGGTATCTTTTAGGCTGGCACCGATGTCATCGGCTAAAGCAGCAACAGGCTGGTAAATCTGTGGGAATAAATGGAATAGATCACGGCCTAAACCAACATAAGTAGCACCAATACCTGGGTACATGAAGGTTACACCATTCTGTGTGCTGTTATTTGAATCGCGATTAGCTGGCTGCGCTGTAAAATAACTGCCCTTAGGGGTTTTCCATTCATCGGCATCTTCATTAAACACACTACTGATGCCAGTAAACGCCAGCGTGACCTCTTTGCTTAACTCTTCAGTAGTTTCGGCAATAAGTACCGCGCTATAAACCTTGTTAGTATCAGTACGGGCATAACAATCCGCTGCGATCTGTTTAATATCGGTAGTACTTATGCCGGTAATACTTAGTTGCCCAGCAATAGTCTCTAATTCACTGCGTAATTGTGCTTCGCTATTACCTTGAACAATAATCAGTGCTAAATCGCTCGATGCAAAATAACCATTACTGCGCACATCATTAACCGGGTGGCTTTGCTCAGCAGTTTGAACCTTATTTTCTTGTAAGATAACGTGACAATAGCTTTGTACTAATGCCTGTTCTGATAAAGCATTATTTGATAAAAAAAGTCGCGTAACACAGCTATAAGCCGCAACATGCGCGCTACCATCTGCATGCGGAAACCAAGGTCTAGCATCAACAGGCATATAGAATGGTGAACGCTGCCATTGTAACATTTGTGTTTGGATGGGTTGTTGCCAGTCTTTAATAGCTGGTATATAACGTTGATGTAAGCTAATAACTGCTTTTAATAAACCCGCAACCTGCGAAAAATACCCGTCGTCACCAGTCACACTACGCGCACAACTTAATGCTGTATGTAAAGTTTGTGTATGATTATAAGCAAACATCAAACCCTGGCTTTCAGATAACGCCAATTCCGCTTTAGAATCTGCTGTTACTTCTAATAAACCAACCTGCTCTGCGGTGATTTGAGCTTGCTGTAATGCGAGCCTCGCAGTATCAGCAATGTTTGCAACATTGAGTTCAGTGTTTTCACTACTAAACTGAGAGTTTAATTCCGACTGAGCGAAACCTTTAATGTTGGCATATATATAACATTGCTGAGTACTGGCAAAATCGCTTGAAGAGATAAGTAAACTAGCCAACCCAGTCACACTGCTATAACCACTAAACGTTTCATCAAAGCTGATTGTCGCAGCTGTTTCTTCAGCAGCTTCAATATCATGACTAGGCACGTTAGCCGTGTTATTAATACCAATCACGGCCACAGCACAGTCTTGGCTATTTACTAAATCAGTAGCTTGCTTTAATGCTTGGCCTAGATCAGTAATAACAACACAGCTCGTACATTGCTGCGCGACTTGTTGTACAAGCTGGTCATCAGCACAAGTGTTCACATCAGCAATAAGCAATACCGCTATATTCGCCATGTTCAACTGATTAGTTTCTGCCAATAACGCCACAGAGGCTAATACTGTCGCAGAAGCGCTATTTTGCTCTTCAGCATAATCAATACCACTGGTGCCAATACTGGCTTTAGTGCCGATACTTGCGCCTAAGTAGAAAGCACGTTCGACACGGTCAATATTGTCTTGTCCGCTAAATTTAGCATCCATACCAATAACAGCTAATTCCGTCATATTCTCTTTAATATCCTATTTGGAATAGTAATAGATAAAAGCGCTGGCTAACTTGCTGCAAACCAATCACTTTTAGCTATTAATATTTGTTAATGTTTTATTGATAAATAGACGCCATGACTACCATGACGTCTATCGTTTACTGCTTATAAATAATCTAGTTAAGACATATCATTCAAAATGTCACTAACACTGACTTGCGCAGATTTAACTTCTGCAAGTAATTGCCCATCAGCACCAATTAATTGAATATCACAACAGGCTTTACTGCCCCGTGAACCCAACAGATCATGCTCAACAACGTTAAGCTGCAGATAAAACAATTCATCAACCGCCACTTCACGATATACAGTCCAAGCTGCAGTTACAGAAGGTAAGCTACCTAGATTAAACTGCTTACGAACCCATACCAACATGGCCTGATAAACCAAGTCATTAGCAAAGATATTGTTGGCTGCTAACGGGAATGCACCCTGCTTAGCTGCCGCAACATCCGCTACCTGACACGCTAACAACAGTCCTTGTTCGTCACAACGTAATATCTGCTTAATACCCTGCAGACTATCACCGTGGAACAAGGTGCCATTGCTGTATAAGGCTTGCGCTTCATCGCTAACTTGACACTTAACATCCGCAGTTAATGCCGGAAGCTGAACCTTCACCACATCAAGTGGCTGAGAAGCTAACAAAATCGTCGCTGCATAATGAAACACAGGTTTACCATCGCTTTTCAGGCTAAATATTTTAGCGGCAATACGGATCACTGTTTCCTGTTCTGAAACAGCGGTCACAGGCGACAATTGGATTTGATAATCCGCCGCCTCATTACCATCAAAAACCACACCTTTAAACAATTTATAGTCTTCGAAACCGACATATTTCAATGTACAGTCTCGTTTACTATAAGTCGCTTGCGCCGCATCACTCATCCAGGCAATCGCGCATACCGTTGGTAATACCTGATTACCTTTGATCATGTGGTCAGCTAAGAAGCGATTGTCGCTAATTTGAAAAGTATTGTTGTTAACCTCAGACTCATTACTGTTAGTCGCTTTGATGCTTTTAATTACTAAAGCATCTGATAAGCGACTAACTTGTGGCTTTTTTACAGCAGTACCTTTTTCATCGCTAGCATCTTTTGATAAATCATTACCCACTAGAATTTGTGGACAACGGTTATCATTCGCCGCTAATTCATTCAGTAATAACTGAGCACCAGCATCAAGTGGAATGATGTAAACACCACGTTGATCAAACATACGTTTTAGCTCAGGCGTTACCATGCCACCGTCCCAAGGACCCCAGTTAAAGCTCAGAACCTGTGCTTGTGGGTGCAATGATTTAAAACGATACGCAGTTTTATTTAAGATCTCATTGGCAATCGAGTAATCAGATTGTCCAGGGTTGCCGTAGAAACCAGCAGCTGATGAGAACAATACCAATTGCTTGATGTTGCTTGCCTCAGTCACTGATAGCAAAGATAACAAACCATCAATTTTGGTGCTGTAAACAGACTCAAAATCGCTTAGTGTTTTTTGCTCAATGAATTGGTCAGCTAAAACACCTGCGCCATGAATGATACCTGTGACATCACCAAATTTAGCGATAACAGGTTTCACAGCAGCTTGTACGTTAGCAGCATTGGTCACATCAGCAGAAACATACTCAGCTTGACCACCAGCAGCGGTAATTGCTGTTAATGTTTGTGCAATTTCACGATTGGCTTGGATAGGTTTGATTAACTGTACGATCTTCATCGGTGTTGGTTTATCACCTGCCGCAATCAAAGACTGCATCGCAGCTTTCTTTAACGCCGCTTCATCGTTAATACCATGTGCCCAGCTCGGCTCATCTGTTGAAAACTTTGAACGTCCCAATAAGATGAACTTAGCTTGATATTCTTTAGCAATACGAACAACACAGTGTGCAGTCACACCTTTAGCGCCGCCACTAACTAAGAATACCGAGTTAGCATCAATGTTATTACCAGCCGTTAGTGCATAACTGTCAGTAACTTCGCCCGTTAACGTGATACGTTCAACGCCATTTTTCTCTGCTGGCTGATAACCAACTTCAATTAATGCTGTATCAGCATCAAGCAGTTCATCACTAACAATATTTGCCACTTGCTCTGCAGTTAATGACGATGGCATATCTACTGCACGACAGAATACGTTATCCCATTCGTGAGATAGTGTTTTAACTAAGCCGTTTAAACCACTTTGTACTAAGTCACTTTTAACTAAGTCATCGTGCTTAACTGTAGTTGCGTCACTAAAACCTAATGTACCACCCTGTTGAGTCACGACCATAAAGCTACCACGCACTTTCGATGCTTGAGTAACTTTGCTTAATTTAGCTAATAAGAACGCTAACATTAGGCCTTGTTTAGACGCTTGCGGGTATTCGATATGGTTAATCTCAGCACTTGCGTGTAGATAGATAACCGCATCAAGTTGCGCATTAGCAGCAATGATATTAGTGATTTCAGTTTCATCAACAGCGTTTAACGCCACTACATTCACAGACTTAGCAAACGTTTTTGTGCTGTTCGATGTGATCCAACTCGGTTGCAATGCCGTTACATTCCAGCCAGATTGAATTAATTTATCCGCTAATTGTACTGCACTATCACTACCGTCAGCGACGATTAAGGCGTTAGCACCTTTAGCATCATGGCTGATTTTAGTTACCGAACTGATTGCTGAAATTGCAACTGTGGCACTAGGTGCTGGCTGAAATTCCACTTTATCTTCTACAGCAGCTGTGATTGTTGCAACGCTATCATGCATGAATGCATCTGAAACAGCATTTTTAGAATCGACACTGCCAGTCGCCTTACTTTGCATGTAAGTAACAATTTCTTCTAAGGTGCGCAGTTCAGCTAAATCTTCCGGGTTTAGCTCAGGTAAATCAGTGATGATCTCCTGTACTGCACCTAAAATTTCAACACGTTTGATTGAGTCAATACCAAGGTCAGCTTCCATGTCCATTGCTAGTTCTAGCATATTGGCTGGGTAACCCGTCTTGTCTGCAACAACTTCCATCATCACGTTTTGAATACGGTCTAAATCAATAGCAGGCGCTACAACTGTATTCGTCGTTGTATTAACAATTTCAGCTGGTGATTCAACTTTACTCTGCATATAGGTAACAATTTCACCTAAAGTACGTAATTCAGCTAAGTCTTCTGGGTTTAGCTCAGGTAAATCAGTGATGATTTCCTGCACTGCACCTAAAATTTCAACGCGTTTGATTGAGTCAATACCAAGGTCAGCTTCCATATCCATGCCTAATTCAAGCATATCAACTGGATAACCCGTCTTGTCTGCAACCACTTCCATCATTACTGTTTGGATGTGATTTAAATCGATAGTAGGTGCAGAGCTAGTCACTACAGCTTCTGTCGAAACAGTCGTTGCTGCAGGTACATTTTCTGCTACAGGCGCCTTGCTCTGCATGTAACTAACGATTTCACCTAGAGTACGTAGTTCTGCTAGGTCTTCTGGGTTTAGCTCAGGTAAATCTGTAATGATCTCCTGTACTGCACCTAAAATTTCAACACGTTTGATTGAATCAATACCTAAGTCAGCTTCCATATCCATGCTTAGTTCAAGCATATCTGTCGGATAGCCAGTCTTGTCAGCCACCACATCCATCATTACTGTTTGGATGTGGTTTAAATCGATACCAGGTGCTGAACTTGCTGCTACAACGTTTGCAGATACAGTCGTTGCCGCAGGAGCCTTGCTCTGCATGTAACTAACGATTTCACCTAGAGTACGTAGTTCTGCTAGGTCTTCTGGGTTTAGCTCAGGTAAATCTGTAATGATCTCCTGTACTGCACCTAGAATTTCAACACGTTTAATTGAATCGATACCTAAGTCAGCTTCCATATCCATGCTTAGTTCCAGCATGTCTGTTGGATAACCTGTTTTGTCGGCCACTACATCCATCATTACTGTTTGGATGTGGTTTAAATCGATACCAGCTGTTGAACTTGCAGCTACAGCTTCTGTAGAAACAGTCGTTGCTGCAGGTGCTTTGCTCTGCATGTAACTAACGATTTCACCTAGAGTGCGTAGCTCAGCTAGATCTTCTGGGTTTAGTTCAGGTAGGTCTGTGATGATCTCCTGTACTGCACCTAAGATTTCAACACGTTTGATTGAATCAATACCTAAGTCAGCTTCCATATCCATGCTTAATTCAAGCATGTCTGTCGGATAACCAGTTTTATCAGCAACCACTTCCAGCATTACATTTTGGATGTGTGCTAAATCAATGCCGGCAACTGCAGGTACAGCCGCAACAGATGCACTTGTTACAGGCGCTGCTGCTTGCGCTTTTGATTTCATGTAATCAACAATCTCACCAAGCGTGCGCAATTCAGCAAGGTCTTCAGGGTTAAGCTCAGGAAGATCTGGGATCAGCTCCTGTACTGCACCTAAGATTTCAACACGTTTGATTGAATCAATGCCTAAGTCAGCTTCCATATCCATGCTCAGTTCAAGCATATCTGTTGGATAACCGGTTTTATCAGCAACAACTTCTAACATGACCTTGTTGATAGTTGCTACATCGATACTCGCTTGAACAACAACCTCAGGTATAACAACTGGCTCAGCTACGACAGCAACCAATGCCGGTGCAGATGTAGCAGCGACAGCCGGAGAGCTTACTGGTGTCGGCGCTAATGCTACCGTTTGTACTGCAACAGCCGCATTATTTGCAACATTAGTCACGGTGTTTACAACAACAGGGCTTGCCACTTTGTCGTTAACAACCGGAGTTATTGGCGATGCAGTTGGTACAGGCTGTTGTGGCGTATTCAATGCAGCTTTAACAGGTGCAGCAGACGATGCTATAACGTGAGATTCAGAACCGGTAAGCATGGTATTCATGTTATTGGTCTGATTGTTTAGATAAGTTGCATGTACGCGCAGAGTTTCAGATTGGAACTCGTTATACATAGACAAAGTACGATCTAAACTTTCTGGTAATTCGTTGCTGGTTTGTGCTGCAAGCACACTTTGCACTGTTTTAGCATAGTCTTGTGGTCCCTGCATAAACTGCTCATGCACAGATAATAATTGCTGCTGGTGTTCAACAAACTGACCAACACTGCGCTCGATAGAGGCAACAAGATCGGCATCACTACTATTAACAGCGGCGCTGTTAACGTGATTGCTATTATTTTGTGATGCAAGTGAACCATCAGCGTTAACGTAGACAATTTTTTCTACTTCAACGATTCTTTCTACTATTTTCTCAACTTCAACAATCTTTTCAATCACTTGAGGTTGTGGAACTGCAACAGGAACCGCTTTCGCTTGTTTCACTGTCCAACCATCAGTTAATGCATCCGCAAACGCTTTCTTCGTTTTCGGGCTTACATATGAGGCTGCAGACAATTTCATCAGCATAGGTGACGCTTTCGGCGCAGCTAGTGGACGCTTAACCGCATCAAACGGGTCAAGGTTTTCTAACGCAACACCAAGTACTGCCATTTGCAGAGCAGCTTGACGCATTTGCACATCAGCAGGTTGTTTGGGATTAGCATTAACAGCGATTGCTACTGCATCAGGTTTGTCAGTAAGAATGTTTTCAACCAATTTAGTTAATACGTTCTTCGGACCAAACTCGATAAATAGTCGACCACCATCAGCATAGATATTGTCAATTTCTTGATTGAAATGGACAGATTCCAACATATGCTTTTTCAGGCTTTTCTTAATTTCGTTCGGTTTGCTTGAATGTACTAAACCTGTGCCGTTAGCAAATACTGGAATTGTTGGCGCTTTAAACTTAGCACTATCAACCGCTTTGGCAAATGGTTTTTGAGCATGGCCCACTAATGGAGTATGGAACGCAGCGGATACCGGTAATGGTACAACTTTGAAGCCAGCATTGCCCAACGTTGTAATAGCAACAGCTACCTGCTCGCTAGTACCTGCAATAACAACTTGATTATTAGAGTTGTAGTTAGCAATAGACACATCATCAATCGAGTCGATGATTACCGCAACTTGCTGTGGGTCACCCACGACAGCAGCCATCTTACCAGCATCAAAATCTTGTTGTTCTGGTGCCGCCATTGCTTGACCACGACTACGCGCCAACATCATGTAATCACTGTCGCTTAATACGCCAGCAGCCCATAATGCCGTTAACTCACCGAAACTGTGACCGGCAGTAAAATCAGCTTTGAAACCTGCTTGTTGGAAAGTTTTAAACAGACCAACACTCAGACAACCAATCGCTGGTTGCGCATGTTGAGTTAAACGTAATTGTTCTTCTTGTAACTTACGTTCGGCATCGGTATACACAGGAATTGGATAAGTGATCGCAGACAACTGGCCAAAACCAGCCGTACTGAATTCTTTATCCATTGCCGTCGCACTATCCATCATGCTTGGGAAGTTACAAGTTAACTCACGGCCCATGTTCACATATTGCGAACCTTGTCCGGAGAATAACGCCACAACTTTACCATTAGCATCAATACCCGCTTGGCGATAATAAATCCCCGTTGGTACTGACCATGTTGCTTTATCGGCATTCACGCTGAATTGCTTCAACGCTGCATCAATCATAACAATGGCTTCGTTGGCATTACGTGCAACAAAACCTAAACGCGCTTGGTCTACTGCTGGCGTATTCAACGGCCAGGTAGTTACTAAGTCGTTAAACGCAAACGCCTGAAGATCGGCCTCTACCGCCAGCTTAGTACGCCAGTTATTTAATTCTGCAATAATACCTTGTTGGTTAGTCGCAGAGATAAGCACTGTTTGCGAAACAGAGTTTAAGCGATAAGCGCTATCATGGCTCGGACGGTACTCTTCTAAAATGATATGGAAGTTAGTGCCACCAAAACCGAATGAGCTAATACCCGCACGGCGTGGAATGCCATCTTCACGTGGCATCCAAGGACGCGTTTCACTGTTTAAGTACATCGGGCTATTTTTGATATCCAAGGCTTCGCTTGGTTTATCGATATGAATAGTCGCTGGTAAAATTTTATGATGCAGTGCTAATGCCGCTTTGATCATACCTGCAGAGCCAGCCGCAGATTTAGTATGGCCAATTTGTGATTTAACCGAACCTAATGCAATGTGCTGTTTCTGATCACTCGCTGCACCAAAGTGTTTAGTTAGACCACCGAACTCTGCCGCATCACCCGCTTTCGTACCTGTACCGTGACCTTCAATAAGACCACATGTTTCAGGTGCAAAACCAGCATCTTCATAAGCACGTTTAAGCGCTTTAGCTTGACCATCTGGACGTGGAGCGTAAATAGATTTGAAACGACCATCAGAAGACGTACCAATACCTTTAAGGACAGAATAGATTCTATCGCCATCACGTTCAGCATCTTCAAGACGCTTAAACGCCATCATGCCGATACCTTCACCTACCAGCATACCTTTTGAATCATCATCAAACGGACGGATATCATCATTGGTAGTAAACGCAGGTGTTTTTGAGAATGACATATACATGAATGGTGAGTTATCACAACATACACCACCCGAGATCATCACTTCAGAACGGTATTCGAGTAAGTCTGAGATCGCCATTTTAACTGCTGCTAGGGAGCCGGCACACGCCGCATCAACCACACAGTTGGTACCACCAAAGTCGAAGCGATTAGCAATTCGACCAGCAATAACGTTACCTAACATGCCAGGGAATGAATTCTCTTCCCAACCGATATAGGCTTTTTTGAATTTTTCGATGATCATTTCACGATCATCTTCATCAATACCCGAGGCTTTTAATACTTTCTCTAACACAGGGCCTTGCAGGCGAGAGGTTAATGGCGAAATTTGTTTCTGACCACCACCCACACCAAGTGTGATACCAATTTTATCATGGTCATAATCACTGCCAATGCCAGCATCACTTAATACATCGCGTGCAACGATTAACGACAGCAGTTGTGCTATATCAGTTAGCTCTAAGATATTTGGCGGCAGGCCAAACTCCATCGGATCAAAATCAAGTTCAGGAATGAAACCACCACGTTTGCAGTAAGTCTTATCTGCAGCTTTTTTATCTGCCGAATAATGATCGTCAATGTTCCAGCGATCGCTAGGCACATCAATAATCGCATCCACGGAATCAACGATATTATCCCAGAATTGATCCAGGTTTTTAGCATCAGCAAAAACTGATGCCATACCGATGATTGCAATTGGGCATTCTTGTAAACGTGAATTTAACTGTTGCTCATCACTACTTAACACATCCTTGCCGTGCTTAACCGATGTGGTGTTCTTTTTAGCCATTGTGTTATTGCTCCTGTAAGGATCTTCCTGCACTAAAAACAATGCTCATTAAACGTTCATTTGAACACCAAGCTAATAACTTGAGCGTACAAGTGTACTCTTAAAGTGCGAAAAAAATCTACCGTCATTTCATTTCACATAAAATAAATTCGGTAGAGTTAAATTGTTTTAAATTTTATCCCAATAGTCAGCATTGAACTTTACCGTCCAACGCCAGCATATCTATTATTTACATCTGCAATAATATACACATGATTAAAAACCAACTCAAATACACTAAATTTGGCTTGAGGCAGACTCATCAGATCAGGAGATAACTGAAAATAGCTAATTCAGTATTATAAAAAACAGCATATTTATTCATTTAAGCGCTGTTTTAACTGAATATCCAATCATAAACATCATTTTTCAACTAAAACCGTGCTTCGCAAAAAAAATCTAGGAGAAAATAATTAATTCTAAATCTGCGTGACATCTCATTTTCAGCACCTATTTGTTAGCTTAAACGACGTAATAAATGAGGAGATGCTTACACTAAATTACATAACAATCGTGACGATGTCAGAATTCAATCAGAATTAATGATTTATAGAATAAATACTCAGCACCTCAAGCATACTTATACCCTATTTAATCCTGATAAAACGAGCAAGAACATGTGAAAACGTCGCTATTAGCGATAGTGAAATCGTGATGGGAAGTCATATAAACATAAAGGGAGGCATCAGATGCCTCATTGTTTCATTGTGATTCTTTCGTGCTTAAATTGGCTAACGTCAGATATTATCCATTTACCATTGCGGTTAACACATCATCAGGAATCGGCTGTAAGCGTTTTTCTTTATCTAAGCACACCATTTCAATATCACCGATAACAGCAGCTCTGCTTGCATTAGGACGCCACACCTCCTGACGCCAAATAGTTTTATATTTGCCCTCGAGTACAAAAGAAGTACGGATATCACAAACTTCTGCAAACTCCACCCCATCCTGGAACGTTAAATTGGCTTTATAAACCGCAAAACCTAAACCGCGTTCATTCCACAATGTTGCTAATAAATCACTATTGATCACATGCTCACGAGCGCGTTCAAAATACTTTAAAAAGTTAGGGTGGTAAACAACCCCAGAGTGGTCAGTGTCTTCATAATAAATTTGTACAGGGTGATGATATATCTTTGTCATTACAGAAGTTAACTCAGTTGGTTAGATGGCTGAAAATATACAGCATATAGATTAATCTTAAAAATGACAGTGTAATATTAAACAAGGTGTCACGTAATAAGTAATGTAATAGCTGTGTAGCGTAAATAGGCTGTATAGCTACAAGAGCGAGGGATTCGGCTTGGAAGTTGAAATTGGTGTTGAAGTTGGAAAGGTATTGCTTGTAAATTCACGGGCCCTGTTCATGATACTTATATCGATTATAAACAAGGACCAGTTACTACAAACCTGTTTACTCTTCAGTAACCATTTTTATATATAAAGCTTCAACCTTTTCACGTGCCCAAGGTGTTTTTCGTAAAAACTTAAGACTAGACTTCACACTTGGATCATGGGTAAAACAACGAACATTAACGTAGTAGCCAAGACCATCCCAACCGTATTTTTCAACAAGGCTGTTAATTACTTTTTCGAGTGTCATGCCGTGAAGCGGGTTATTTATTTGAGTCATGTTTACCATAATAAGTTATTTATAGTTAATAGAGTTTGAGTATACCACAAGACTTACTCACAGTATTAACGACTGAACCATCGTGTAAAAGTGTTCTTTTTGATGTCACTACTAACCAGGCTTTCTTTCAATTCAATAATGCTATTATGCTGTTCTTTTGCGGCATCATAACCAATCTGAAATATCTCACGCAACGATTTTTCATCGGTTGCAAAGGTATTGTAGTTGAGTAGCGCCTCAGGATAAATCTGCACATCACACTGCGATAACTTGTCTAGCTCAGCACCACTGCCCTGCAACGTAAATGCACGTAACACGACGTCTTTTATACTCGCTAATTCGTCAGCTTCGACCTGACGTATGGGTGACACATACACGCCAATTATTTTGTCACAATCGTCTTCAATCACACTTACTGGAAAGTGATTAACAATACCACCGTCTGAATATACTTGATCATCGATAATCATCGGTGAAAATACAAGCGGGTAACTTGCAGATGCCAACAGCGCGTTAATAACGGAGCCATCTTTAAAAATGTGTTCTTTCCCAAGCAACATATTAGTAGCGACAATACGTAATTCGGGTTCAAGATATTCAAAGCTATCCTCAGGTATATACTTTAATACTTCAGGGTATAATTTAGCGGGATCAATAAAACCAGCACGCGCTCGGGTAAATTTCCAAGAAAAAGGTTTCACATCGATGAAGAATTGCAAAATTTCATCAACTTCTAGCCCTGAACAA
>Ga0209292_1005104_pt1 | contig 13522 bp, 10 predicted proteins | sample GOMGulsemesocosm_2_FD_184634 | JGI IMG/M metagenome (GOLD analysis project Ga0209292, IMG submission 184634) | Methane-oxidizing microbial communities from mesocosms in the Gulf of Mexico - GOM9C Gulf of Mexico (SPAdes) (version 2) | ecosystem: Environmental > Aquatic > Marine > Cold seeps... | reverse complement strand
TAATCCTTATTTACTTAATTTTTGTAAGCTTAGGCTTATCTACAATATATTCTGCTGTATACGAACCTGAACATGCATTTTTATTTGACATGTCCAAAGAATACGGTAAACAATCTATGTGGATTGGGATTTCATTATTCTTAGGGTTTATCATTCTATTATTAGATGGCAGTTTCATTATTAAAAATAGTTATTGGGTATACATAGTCACTATGGTGCTCTTACTACTTGTATTATTTACAAAACCAATTAACGGTGCGCGGTCGTGGTTTGGATTTGGAAGTGTAGGAATACAACCTGCCGAATTTGCAAAAATTGGCGTAAGTTTAGCATTAGCCAGGTATTTAAGTATGAAAAGCTCAATTACCAAAAAGCGTAAGAAAAAAACGAATACCAATGTAACAGTTGCCAATATAATTACCTCTGCTCTAGAATCCATTAAATCCAACACTCCCATTTTAATCATACTTGGTTTGCCCTCTATACTCGTTTTATTACAACCAGATGCGGGAACGTTTATTGTCTTTACCTCTTTCATATTAGTATTGTACAGAGAGGGTTATGCAGGGAATATTTTACTATTTGGAATCGTCTCTGTTTTCATTGCTGTTATCACACTTTTAGTGGCTGACAACACCTTCTTTATACCGTTTACAAAAGTCATGTTAAGTGGAAAGTTTGGAGTCTTTTTAGTTATTTTATTTTTAGGCCTATTGTTCTATTTTGTCATTAAAAAATTGATTCAACCTAGGGAACGAAAAACGTTGTATAAAGCCTTAATAGGAAGTATGATCATATCCATTATATTTATTAATGTCGTGGAATTGGGATACTCTAATATATTACAAAAACACCAAAGAGATAGAATCGATTTGGTATTAGGTAAAATTGAAGATCCAAATGGTAAAGGGTATAATATTAATAGAGCAAAAGCAGCCATTGGTTCTGGCGGGTTTTCAGGAAAAGGGTATAAACAAGCTAAGTTAGCCAGTGCCAATCAAAAACACGTACCGGAACACAGTACAGATTTCATATTTTGTACGTGGTCAGAAGAAAGAGGCTTTATTGGTTCAGCCGGGCTGGTTTTATTATTCATGACCTTATTGATAAAAATAGTACTTATTGCTGAACGCCAAAAATCAAGATTTACTAGAATTTACGCCTATTCTGTAGCAGGTATTTTCTTTTATCACTTTATGATTAACATTGGTATGGCTATCGGCTTAGCGCCTGTTATCGGTATCCCACTCCCCTTTTTTAGTTATGGAGGTTCTGGAATGATGTCCTTTTCAATTTTACTTTTTATTCTAATTAAGTTAGATGCCGAACGTAAAGTAATTTTGCAGTAACTAAAAACGCCACCACTAATTATATATTACGGTGGCGCTTACCAAATCTAACTATCGTAATTAGTTTACTACATATTTTAATATTGTAGTTTCACTATCATTCTTTATAGAAACAAGGTATATGCCTTTTTCAAGCGCATTACTATCATTTATTTTAATTTCACTTTCAGTAGTTGTATTGAATACATTAATTAACTGACCTTGCAAATTATAAATACTAATAGTCGAATTATTTACTAAACCAGAAATAGTAAATACGCCATTGTTTGGATTTGGAAAAACGTAAGCATTTGAAGTTGATTCATTTGTCACAATATCCATAGTTGAAGACACCTCAACTAACCAAAAGTCATAATCACCATAACTACCATCTATTTTATCACCAGATATACCTGAACCTGAAGTACCCAATAGCAATAAATTAGAATTGCTTAATTGAATTACAGAAGTAATTCTATCATAACTATTTCCACCAATTTTTTTTTCTTCCAGCAAATGACCTTCCCTATTTATTGAAAAAAACCATAAATCGTTTCCACCATTTCCATATTCAGAAACATCTCCCGAATTATTACTTTGAGAATCACCAGCTATCAAAATTCGATTACTTGACAACTCTGTGATTGAGTAACCTAAATCAGTCGAACTTCCTCCATAACTTTTATCCCAAAGAATGACTCCATTTGTATCTAATTTGACAAGCCAAACATCATATTGACCATTAGATGGAGAGATTTTATTACCCGAACTATTGGAATCAGAAAATCCACAAACATAAATTTCATTATTACTTATTAGCACATCTTTAGCTACATCAGAAGTTAAACCACCTATTGTTTTATTCCAAATTATATTTCCATTGAAATCTAATTTAACAACCCAAATATCCGAGAACCCATAACAATTAACTGTCTTTTCGTAAGACACATTAGAACTTGAATTCCCTGAAATATAAATAGAACCATTATTCACTACTACTTCATATGCTTCATCAATACTATTGCCACCAACAGTTTTATCCCAAATAATTGTACCATCATTATCAACATAAACAATCCAATAATCTGTAACTCCTCTACAGAATTCGCTTTTATCACTACTTATTGGCGATCCAGAACTACCACATAGCACAAATCCATTGCCGAGTTTAGCAATTGAGTGAAAAAAATCATTCTCAGAACCACCAAACGTTTTTTCCCATAAGACAGTACCCGTGTTACTAATTTTAAATAACCAATAGTCAGAACTACCGTGATTAGGAGCTGTTTTATTTCCATTTACTTCTGAAGAAGAATGTCCTCCACATAAAAAACTACCGTCATTCAAAGGTAAAATAGACGAAAAATAATCATTTTCGGTTCCTCCGATATTTAACTCCCAATTAATTGAATAATCCGGATTAAAATTTACAATCCAGCCATCAGATTCACCATAGTTTGGCGTGGTTTTACTGCCACTAATTTCAGATTTACTAGATCCACAGGCCACAAATGTACCATTTGATAATTGTTGAATTTCTTTAGAATATTCTCTATTATCACCACCAAAAGTTTTTTGGTTAGTAATAAACGTTTGAGAAAATGAAATTGTATTAAGTATTGAAATACTTAAAATAAGTAGTGTTTTTTTCATAGGTATTAAATTATTGTTTATTTATTAAATTCATTTCAAACAGAAATCATGCCAATTAATAGCATGTTTTTTTGTAATTGAAGCACTTTTATTCATTAGAGATGATTAATAAAATTACATTTGTAAATAAAGAAACAATGAAACCACATTTTTCAATAAGAGTACAACTCTCCATACTCATAGCGTCTGTATTCTTTTGTATCATTTTAGCTAGTCTAATTACTGGGTTTACATTACCCTATTTTGGTATAGACTCTATTGATTTATCAAATCCAAAAACCTATTTAATTAGTGGATTTTATGCTCAATTTATTGGATTTATTGGTGGTTATTTTTTGTATTTAAGACTCACCAAACAGTCCATTTCATCTACACTCAGTGTTAACAAACCAACCCTTAAATTAGTAGCACTTATTATCTGTGTTCTTATTATCAGTTATCCACTAATGACTTTCTTTGGGTATCTCAATTCATTTTTAAAAGAGGCCATCCCCAACAATCCATTTATTTTGGATGAAATAGAAACGGATAAAAATCAATTAGCTTTATTGACAACAAAAGGAAATTTAATGCTAACTATTAAATTGTTTGTCATTGCCATTTTACCAGCTATTGGAGAGGAATTAATATTCAGAGGTATATTGCTCACAAAAATAAGAGAAGCCTCAAACAGTGAACATTACGGCGTTACTGTAAGTGCTTTGGTCTTTGCAGGTATTCACATGCAACCCACAAAGCTATTACCCATGCTGTTTTTAGGTTTAGTATTAGGATACATTTACACCAGAACAAAAAATATTTTATACCCCATGTTATTTCACTTTTTATTTAATGGGTCAACCATTTTATTGGCACATTTTAACTACCTTTAATCACATGAATAAATCAATCTTCACACTCGCAGTAATAGCCTCAATGGCAATGCTATTGATCATTTTAAATCAACTTAACTTTTTAACCCAATATTCAATTTTTGCACTTATTCCAATAGTTTTAGCCTACTTTCTTGGTCAATTTGGAGAAAAAAGGTTTAAAAAGTAAATAAGCGTTACTTTTTTATAGTTCTGGATTAACCTTAAAACTTTAAAAATGAAACCAATCCTTACCTCTTCAATTATACTATTAATTGGATTGAGCTCATGTGCTCAAAATAGTGATTCAACAGTAGTTGAGACCGTACCCAAATCAACACTTAAGAAAGACAGCATTTCCCACCTCATTATAAATCCAGAAGGTGCAAATTTGGAATCAAGAATACACACACCTAAGAATTTTGTACGACTCACATCACATAAAAACTCATACGCTACTTTTTTAAGACATTTACCATTGAAACCACATGGTTCAGAAGTGATGCTTTATGATGGAAGCTATAAACCCAATTACAATGTGTATGATGCGGTTGTTGATTTAAAAATAGGAAAACGTGATTTGCATCAATGTGCTGATGCCATCATGCGATTGCGAGCAGAATATTTATGGAATAAAAAGAAATATGAAGACATTCACTTCAATTTTACCAATGGTTTTAGAGTAGATTATTCAAAATGGATGCAAGGCTATAGAATAGCAATTAATGGTAATAAAGTCAGTTGGGTTAAACGTACTTCTCCATCCAACACGTACAAGGACTTCTGGAAGTACATGGAAATCATATTTAGTTATGCAGGTACTTTATCACTATCCAAAGAACTTATTCCTGTAACCAAAGAAGATATGAAGATAGGTGATGTATTTATTTGGGGTGGTTCACCAGGACATGCCATTTTAGTCACAGACATGGCAATCAATCCAAAGACCAATGAAAAACTTTTTTTATTAAGTCAAAGTTACATGCCTGCCCAAGAGATTCAAATCCTAAAAAATCCTAATGACTCAAAATTAAGTCCTTGGTACTCGCTAACTAATCTAACAAATGAATTAAACACACCTGAATGGAATTTTAATGTAAATGAACTAAAAAGATTTAAATAAATATTTGGTTCTTATAGATTCATAATCAATGGACAAATAATAATCACTATCCTGCATTAAATAACTGTTTTAAAATTATATTATTATGTTGTAAATATTGTGTATTTTTACATTCTTATGCTATCAAAAGCTGTGGAAAATATGAAAATACAACTAATTAATAAATCAAAACATCAATCTCCAACCTACGAAACGTTACAGTCGGCTGGTGTTGATTTAAGAGCTAATATTGATTCGTCAATTACATTGAAACCTTTAGAACGTGCTTTAATAAAAACAGGTTTATTTATTGCTTTACCTGATGGGTATGAAGCGCAAGTTCGTCCGCGTAGTGGATTAGCTTATAAAAATGGAATTACAGTTTTAAATTCACCTGGCACAATTGATGCAGATTATCGTGGAGAAATAGGTGTAATTTTAGTTAACCTTTCAAATACGGACTTTGTAGTAAATGATGGTGAACGAGTGGCTCAACTCGTTATTGCAAAATATGAACAAGCCAATTTTGAAGAAGTTGAAGTTTTAAGCGAAACTGAAAGAGGAGCTGGCGGATTTGGAAGTACTGGAAATAAATAAAAAACGAGTTAATTAGGTGGTTAAACATCTAATTATAAATTAAAAAATACTATGAAAATAATTGTACCAATGGCAGGAAGAGGGTCAAGATTAAGACCTCATACATTAACAGTTCCTAAACCTTTAGTACCAGTAGGGGGAAAACCTATTGTACACCGTTTAGTTGAAGATATTGCTAAAACATCAACTGAAAAAATAGAAGAAATTGCTTTTATTATTGGTGATTTTGGAAAGGAAGTAGAAGATGAATTAATTCGTGTTGCTGAAAACTTAGGGGCAAAAGGAAAAATATTTTACCAAGATAAAGCCTTAGGAACAGCACATGCTGTACTTTGTGCTGCTGAATGTTTAGAAGGACCTGTTGTTGTTGCCTTTGCAGATACATTATTTAAAGCAGATTTCACTTTAGACAACTCTGTAGATGGTATTTTATGGGTAAAACAAATTGAAAACCCTTCGGCTTTTGGTGTTGTACAATTAGATAACGAAGGTATAATAACTGATTTTGTTGAAAAGCCAGAAACATTTGTATCTGATTTAGCCATGATTGGAATCTACTACTTTAAAGAAGCTGAAAAATTAAAAGTTGAATTACAATATTTAATTGATAACGGTATCATTAAAGGAGGTGAGTATCAATTGCCAGATGCTTTAAGAAGATTAACGGAAAAAGGAACACAGTTTAAACCAGGAAAGGTAACTGAATGGTTAGATTGTGGGAATAAACAAGTAACGGTTCACACCAACCAACGTGTTTTAGAATTTGATAAGGATAAAGAATTAGTCTCAAAAGATGTTACTTTAGAAAATGCTACAATTATACCACCTTGTTTTATTGGTGAACACGTAGTTATAAAAAACTCAGTTGTTGGTCCTCACGTTTCTCTTGGTAGAGGTACAACGGTAAACAATTCGGTTGTCAAAAACACTATTGTTCAAAAAAACGCGACTATATCTAATACTATTCTTCAAGATTCAATGATTGGTAATCATGCTAAAATTTTAAGTCACGGTAAAGAAATTAGTATCGGTGATTATACTACAATTGAGTAATTAATTATGAAACAGATATTCAAAATAATTTTATTAATTTTGGTCCTTTTTTCGCTTTCATGTAAAGCGAAAAAAGGGACATTATCTGTTCATGGAGAGCCTGAAGAACTACGATTCAGAAAGAAATTCCATGATGCAAATAATGAAAAATTGATTGGGCATTTTGAAAAATCTATTGTTCTGTTCAATGAGTGTATTGCTATGAAACCAGAAGCTTCTGCTTCTTATTTTGGGTTATCTAAAGTTTATTTACAATTAAAAAATACAACTAAAGCTATTGATTACGGGCAAAAATCTTATGATTTGAACCCCAACAATAAATGGTACGTATTGCACATAGCAGAATTGTATCACTCAGTTGGGAATTATCACAAAAGTGCTCAATATTACAACTTATTATTTACTCAGTTTGAAGAAAAAAATATAGAATACCGCTATCAATTAGCTGAAGCCCTTATCTATTCTGAACAACCCCAAAAAGCCATTGACCAGCTAAATAAGATTGAACTTGAAACAGGTAAATCACCTGAATTAAGTCTCACTAAACACGACCTATACAATGATCTAAAAATGCCTAAAGCGGCCAACTTAGAAATTGTAAGCTTATTAAATGAATACCCAAAAAACGTTGACATAAGAAATCAAATTTTAGATTATTATTTACAAACAAATCAAATCCATACAGCAGAAACAATTGCCAAACAAATTCTTGCCGTTGACTCTATAAATGGTAATGCTTATTTAGGTTTAGCTGATATAGAAATAAGAAAAAACAACATTGATAAATCCTTTGATTATTTAGAAAAAGGATTTAAAACAGGTACTGTTAATTCTGAAAGAAAACTGTCTTTACTAAATGGCTTAGTACAATTTGCCTTTGACAGAAAAGATAAGAATTCGGAAAAAATTAACGCTAGATTAAAACCCTTGTTTGTAATAACAGAAAAAGAAGAAGCCACTAATCCCGACTTTTTAGCATTGTATGGTAATTATTTAGTGCTTAATAATAAATCTCTAAAAGCACGTGAAAAATATGCTACCGTTTGTAAATTGAACCCTGCAGATTACAGAGCCTGGGAAGGTCTATTAAATGTAGATTATGACAACGCCTTATACGATTCATTGTTTATGGACGGAACAAAGGCCCTAGAATACTATCCTACACAACCAATGGTTTATTTACTGACTGGAATAGGTGCTTATGAGAGTGATCGCTTCAGTGCTGCTGAAGAGCTATTATTAATGGGTAAAGATTATGTTATAAAAGATGATGAATTGAAATCAGAGTTTGAATATCAATTAGGGAAATCATATTGGAAATCTGGAGACAAAACCAAAGGAGAACTATTTATTACTAAAGCGATTGAAACTGCACCAAAAAATGCTAAAGCTTATAATGGTTTTGCTCTATTATTACAATCTGATAGTTTATTAGAAAAAGCACTCTTACAAAGTAATCGCGCCATACAAATTTCGCCAAGAAGTCAAATGTACTTGAATACAAATGGTGAAATTTTAATTGCATTAAAAAAATATACTGAAGCGGTTAAGATATTAGAAAAAGCAGTCCTTATAGATTATACTAACTTTAAAAGTTTAGAAAACTATGGTGATGCTTTATTTCTTAGCGGGAACCCAACAGATGCTTTAGAAATTTGGACCGAATCTAGAAAGGCAGGAAATGATTCTGACCGTATCAATAAAAAAATTAACGATAAAACGTACTATGAAAAATAAGGGCATAGTATATATCATAGCAATTTTACTTGCATTTGTATCTTTTTCATGTAAGACAAAAGTCCCTGGTATGGTGACCAAAAGAATAAGTGAAAAAAAATTAGTCGCCAAATTAATACAAAATAGTACAATTGATTATGACTTTTTTTATACCAAAATAAATGTTGACTTTAAAGATTCTAAAAATTCACAATCCTTTAAATCATCTGTAAAAATGAGAATAGATTCGGCTTTTTCTGGAACTATGAGCAAAGGGCCAATCATTGTCGCTACCTATTTAATCAATACAGATTCTATAAACAGTACTAATAAACTTGCCAAATGTTATTTCACTGAGAACTTGAGTTATATCTCATCACTAATTGGAGTTGAACTAGACTATAAAGAATTCCAAAACTTATTAATAGGTAAGCCATTATATGTGGATGAAGACATTCATTACAAGCAAATCAAGGATAAGCTTAAGCAATATTACATTTTATCTTCTCATAAAAAACGTAAGTTTAAACAAATTGATAATGAAACATTAAATTTGGACAGAGAAAAAAATAATAACATCTTCATCAAGTATTATTTTTCACCCGATTCAGTTGATTTAGTTAAAATGAACATTGAAATCCCTGGCGATACAGTTAGTATTGATGTGAATTATGAGAAAACACAATTGATAAATAATTTTGTGGTTCCAGAATTCACAACCATAAAAATTGTTCATCCTAAAGATTCAATTTTCTTAGAATTAGACTACTCAAAAGTGAAAATTAATCAACCCAAAACAATCAAATTCTCTGTTCCTTCTACGTATGTCGATTGCAATAAATAAACATATCTTAGTACTCCTATTTCTAACAATAGGAATCCTCTCATTTGGCCAACAAAAAGAAAGTGACCGTTTGAGAAAACAACAAAAGCAGCTAAATGATAAAATTAGTTTCACTGAAAATTTGTTAAAATCAAATTCTGATAAAAAGTCAAATTTAACTAATACAATTGGCTTAATTAACTCTAAAATAAGGTACAGACAAGAGTTATTAAACAACATAAACTTACAGCAGAAGCAACTTAACACTGAGATAGTTTCTCTTAAAAAAGAAATTGTAGATTTAGAACAAAAATTGAATGCGTTAATTTCATCCTACAAAAACATGGTGAAATTAGCTTATAAATATCGTGATAATACCTCTTCTATATTATTTATCCTATCCTCAAGTAGCTTTAATCAAGCCAATAAAAGAATAGAATATTTGGACCAAATCACAAAATTTAGAGCTGATCAAATTAGACGAATTAAGCTCATAAAGCAACAATTGACAGAACGTATTGAGTTATTGAATGCAAAAAAAATAAAACAAGACGAACTTGTAAAGGGTAAAGAAAAAGAAAAGCAAAATTACGTATCTGATCTTCAAAAACAAAAATTATTTATTAGTTCAATAGACGATAAAAATCAACAATTGGAAGATGAATTGAATCAACAAAAAAAGAAATCAAAAGAAATTCGATTAGCCATTGATAAAGCCATAAATAAAGAAATTTTAGCGGAAAGAGCACGTATTAAAAAGAAACCAAAAACAGTAAAAGAAACCAAAGAGGTGAAGCTTAATAACACAGGATTTTTATCTAATAAAGGAAGGTTACCTTGGCCAGTGTCAAAAGGAGAAGTATCTAGAGGGTATGGTAAACAACCCCACGCAGTTCACCCTGGTGTTTTCACCTATAATAATGGTGTAGATATACTAACTGTTAAAGGGTCTTCTGTTCGTTCCGTATATGAAGGGACTGTCAGTAGTGTTTTACTTATTCCTGGTGCAGGTAAGGCTGTAATTATTGCACACGGTAATTATAGAACCATTTACTCAAACCTACAAGAGGCATATGTACAAAAAGGGGACAAAATTCAGTCTAAAGCTGAAATAGGATCTCTTTTAATAAATGCGGACGGTACTATGTCTCAAGTTCACTTTGAAATTAGACAAATCACAACTGACGGACAGATAAAGAACTTGAATCCAAGCTATTGGTTATTTAAGTAGAACTGAAGTGTTAGACCAGTTAGAGACACAAGAACGCTTCACTATTAGACACAAGATTCAAGACTTATTGTAATTCGTAGGAACAAAAAAGCTAATATCAGTTCGAGTGATATTATTTTTTGTGCTAACAAAAATTAAAATTGTATCGAGAACAAAATGGTGAAATAATCATTTCTACATTAGACACAACACTGGGTTTAACTGCCTAACTATTTTCTATAACTCTCCATTACAATATCAAAGTAATCCACCTTTTCTTTCGTACCCCCATTCCAGAAATACCCTTCCGCTTTTTGTGTAGGACTATCGCATTCAATTAGAAACTCCATTTCAGTAGTTTGCCCCTCTTTTAAAATAGAATTCAAATAAATTACCTTTTGAGCAGAATTATCACCAATTGGTGTAATCACTAACCTAGAACTTTTAATAGCGTTATAAGCTAATGCCTTTAGCTTAATAACCACTGTAGTCGTTGGCTTTTTCAATTCAACTTCAAAAGTGGGTGAATACGTTTCAAACGCTTTAGTTTGGAGTACAAATTTACCTTCCACTTGTTTTGGTTTACCTTTAATGATATGTTCAGACTCTAGGTGTAATAAAACAGGTTTTGATTCAACCAACGTCCAATCAGTTTTTTCATAGACTTTCGCTTTTTTGTTGAGACTCAAAAAATTATCCCAATAGATTGTTTTAGTGGGTGAACCCATTGGATAAATACCTACAGTAATTTGATACGTTTGAATACAGTTTACCACAACTAAAACCAGATAAATAACACCCCCAATTTTTTTAATCAGAATTGGTGCACTATCAAAAAACAACAGCAGTAAATAACCCAACAAAATAAAATGATCAACCATTACACGTTGCCCCATTCCAGCACCATAATACCAACACCACCAAGAACTAAAAATGTAAACCGAAATAGCATAAAAAACAATAACATTTATCGATTTAAAAACACTTTGTTTAACCATGTAAAACAACCCTAAAATTAAGGTCAATAACGCTATGGGAGTATATGTGAACCAACCCTTTTTATAGGAAAATAAAAAGTTAGATAACTCTGGATTACTAAAATCAAAACCCTCATCCCCATACCCATAAACGATCCAGCTCCCCGTTTGCCACTGCCATAATATAAAAGGAATACTACCTATTAAAAGTGTTATGCCAACAAAACCAAGAATTCTTTTGAATGTGAAAATTTCCTTAAAATAAGAGATGTAAAACATTTTATCGGAAATGAAAATGGGGAGCAACAATACCACTAATATGTTGGTCGGTCTGGTAATACCAATCAACAGTAATAACACTACCGAATAGTAAATGTGTTTTACTTTGGCATCACTTTTAAACTTAAGCAAATGATAAATGAACGCATTAATCATGGCAAAATTAAACAAGTGCGTCACAGATTGATCCACCATGGAATAAAAGAGCACATTGGTACCCACAATCAATACAAATAAACTAAAGTAAATGTGTTTGTCTTTGAATTTCAAGAGCCTAAAGACTTTTAAATAATAAATAGCACTCAAGAGAATATAAACCCAATAGCCAAAGTCAAATAGATATTGATATATCAAAGAATAACCGTCTGCTTCAGCACCAGCTATAGATGCTAGAAAATGAGCTATTAAAAAGAAAGGCAAATATAAAATAGCCACACCAGGAAAGGTTTTATTCACTTTTCTACCATTCTCAGTTGTATTCAAAAAATTCTTTCTGTGGTCTTTTGCATAATACTTCTTTTCATAATCATCAACGAATTTATATTCCCCATCCCGATAAATAAAAATAGCCGGTAAATAGGCATAGTACGCCTTAGCATCACCATTAATTGGTTTTTGATACGCAGAGCTAAAGTCTTTAGTATATAAATGCGTTAGGTATAGTAAAATTACTAAGGCTAAAGGAAACTTGTATTTTAATAATGTTTTGATTCCGTGAAAGTATAGAATTTGAATCAAATAGTTGATACATGTGTTTAGTTAAATGAATGTTAATTAAGAATAATGTACCTGAAAACACAAGAATTAGTTTCATCTTTACAACAAAGAGTCATTACATTATGGAAAATAAAATAAAGCGTGCGTTGGTAACTGGAGGAACTTCTGGTGTAGGATTGTCTATTGTAAAAGCGCTTGTAGCCCATAAGTATGAGGTGTCTTTTATTGGAAGTAATACCATCAAAGGAAAAGCTGTTGAAGCGCTTTTAAAACAAAATTCGCCTCTTAATCATGAATTTATTCAGTTAGACTTAGGGGAGATAAATGATGTGAAAGCATTCACTACTCAGTTCATTAAAAACAATATTTCAATAGATCTATTAGTTAATGTGGCTGGTATTATGTCTCCAAAGCAACAGTTTACAACGGCAGGACATGATAAAACATTTGCCATAGGGTATTTGAGTGCTTTTTTATTATCCACGGAATTGGTTCCCTTATTAGAAAAAGGGTATAATGCAAGGATTGTAAATGTTGGCGGACAAGCATCACACGTTTTAAAACCAATTCTAAACTTTGACAACTTAGATTTTAAAACAAATTACAGCGGCTTTAAGACAGCCATTACTACAGTGCATGCTAAAACCGTATTAACTCAATTATTAGCAGAAAAGTTAATGGATAAAAACATTGATGTGAATTCATTTCACCCCGGCATTGTAAAATCTGACCTCAGCCGAAACATGCCTACTATTATTAAACTTTTAGCCAAACTGGCCAGCCCATTTATGGCAAAAACATCAAAAAACGGAATCTTTGTTTGCCTTGATAAGAGTATAATCGGGGTATCTGGAAAGTTATTCATAAACAAAAAACCAACTACGATACAATTTGACTTTGACTATAGAGAACAGTTATGGGAAACATCTAAAACGCTTACAAATTGAATATAAAAGCTTTAATAATTCTATCAAAGCCCTTGTATAAAACATTAACGTTTGGTGTTGATACAGTAAAATATTTTATTGAGAAAAAGAAATAGTCGTATTAATTGTTTTTAATACGACTATTATATATTTTAAGATTTTTATAATTTAAACTCCCAATTCTCTAAAGCTTTCGTCAAAGAAAATGTCTTTTTCTTTCAACACAGTATACACCGAATTTTTAAAGTTCAACAACTCCCCTTCAGGAATAATATCTAACTCCATAAACA
>Ga0209292_1005100_pt1 | contig 13524 bp, 12 predicted proteins | sample GOMGulsemesocosm_2_FD_184634 | JGI IMG/M metagenome (GOLD analysis project Ga0209292, IMG submission 184634) | Methane-oxidizing microbial communities from mesocosms in the Gulf of Mexico - GOM9C Gulf of Mexico (SPAdes) (version 2) | ecosystem: Environmental > Aquatic > Marine > Cold seeps... | reverse complement strand
TGGGCGAGTATATCTCCGCTTTAGCAAATTCGGCAGCATTACTAGGTAAGCAATCGGCTTACCTAGTGTGGGGTGTCGATGATAAAACCCAAGAAGTGATAGGTACTGATTTTAAACCCGTAACCGCTCGCCATAAGCAGCAAGAATTAGAGAGTTGGTTACTGCAAAAAACAGCACCTAAGATCCACTTTCAGTTTTACTCATTTGAAAGTGGCAATGAAAAGCCTGTTGTTATTTTGGAAGTACAAGCCGCGAGCCATACGCCAGTACAATTTGATGGCACTGAGTATATTCGTGTTGGCTCGTACAAAAAGAAATTACGTGAGTTTGCAGAAAAGGAGCGTGAGTTGTGGCGTGTGTTTGACAGAGTTCCCTTTGAGCAACAAGCCGCCACAGAAAACAGCAGCGCTGAAGAAGTACTGCAATTGCTCAACTACCCTGCTTATTTTGAGCTAACCGACCAACCGCTACCAGAAGGGCGAAATGGTATTTTAGCTGCACTACAAGCCGACAGGCTGATTAGTAAAACCGATAGTGGACGTTGGGCAAATTACCAATGTTGGTGCCATTTTATTTGCTAAAAAGCTGCAAAGCTTTCAGTATCTTGGTCGCAAAGCTGTACGCCTTATTCATTATCGAGGCAATAGTCGTGTAGAAACTGTGCGTGAGCTGGAAGGTAATAAAGTTTATGCGCCGTATCAATATCTGTGAAGAGCGTGGTACGGGTATTGATAAAGTAATATTTCAAACGGAGTTGTATCAATTGCCTGCGCCTATTTTTGAGGTCACTGATAGGCACGCTCGCACGGTGTTATTTGGCCATAAGACATTTGCCGAAATGGATAAGGAAGACCGTACTCGCGCTTGTTACCAACATTGCTGTTTACGCTATGTAAATCGTGAGCATATGAACAATGCTTCATTAAGAGAACGCTTTGGTATAGAGGGAAAGAATAGTGCCACTGTGAGTCGAGTGATTAAAGATGCGGTGAACGCAGGACTGGTTAAACCTTATGATGCGGATGCGGGCACCAAAGCGATGCGCTATGTTCCACATTGGAGCTAATTTGCTTGATCGTTGCTTGATTGCAATGGTTAGAATGAGAGGGATTACTTCAAAACCTCAATATCAAGCGCTGCTAGTAACGCTGAACATCCCGTTACACAGTATCGACACCAAATGTTTTTAACGGTTATAGAATGTCAAAATTAAAAGGCGATAAAATGAAAGTCGGACGCAATGACCAATGCCCTTGTGGTAGTGGTAAAAAATACAAACGTTGCTGTATGAACGTGGCAGAAAAACAACATACAGAAATAATCGATGACATCAACCAAACCATGGCAATGAATCCGAATCTCAGTATGGATGATTTGAATCTAGTTATTCAGCGTAAAACGGCTGAGCGAAATAACTGCCCTAATGAGGATTTTTGTGGCCTCACGCCAACGCAAATGGCCAACTGGCTGTATGCGCCGTTTAGCGAATTAAAGGACGTAAACATAACTCCGCCTGAGGATTTAGCAGCCAGTCCGGTAATGCAGTACTTGGCTTTGATTTTAGAAGACGCGATGCCGCAAGCAGGCTCGATAAAAGCTACCGCGAGAGGCAATCTGCCTGCGAAATTGGTTAAGCAAGCTAGCGAGCTATTGCCAGCATTTGCAGTGGCTAAGTATCAGACTTTGCCGAGCATTAGCGAGTTTACGGGCAGTAACGAAGATAAATTTAATGCGCTGCATTATACCCGAGTATTGGCAGAACTAGCTGGGTTCCTGTATTTTAAAGGCGGACGTTTTCATGTCAAAAAAGCGGCGCAAAAACAATATCTCAGCCAAGGTATTAGCGCGTTCTTCCTGCCCATGTTAGAAGCTGCTACTAGCCAATACAACTGGGGGTACATGGATGCTTGGCCTTCTGACATTGATGTGCGTACATTCTGGGTGTTTATGCTTTGGCGTCTGCAAGCTCATGGTTCAATGGAGACATTAAATGATGAAGTGTGCCGTGCTTTCCCCGACTTATTACAGACGTTGCCAGAAGATGGCTATGCTTCATCTCAGGAGCAGTTAGCAACGATCATTGAAACGCGCTTTGTCGTGCGATTTTTACAATTTTGGGGTTTTGTCACGCTGGATCCGAGAATGTATGTCGATGGAGTTAAAGTGACGCGAGAGTTACAGATACAGCCGTTACTAAAACAAAGTTTTGTGTTTGACGCTATGGGTTAATGTTGGTGAAATTGAACAAAGAGAACCATTCGGAAATTCCGAATGGTTCGCCAAGAAGGTACTAGACAAGTAGCAAGAGAGAGCGAACGAACACTACAACTTAGAGGCTATTCTTGCTGTTGGTTATCGAACCTATACGCAAAGAAGTGATAGTCGGCAAAAATTATTTGTCTGAAGATGAACTTGAAACCGTTTGGTAACCTCTTACCTTGAATTTGCAGAGCTGCAAGCGCGTAACGGTAAATTAATGAAGATGGTTGATTGGGCAAATAAGTTAAATGATTTTCTTAAATTAAGTGATTTTAATGTGTTAACTCATGCAGGAGAAATATCTGCAGAATAAGCAAAGCAAAAAGCCAAACAAGAGTACGATAAATTTAGCAATTGACGCCGTAAACCCTCGCCCGATCAGGGCGGGGATACAAGGCGAAAGTGCGTAGCACTTTGTTATTTGCTCTTTTTTATTTTCTACTTTATGGTATTGTGCTGTACGCATACATAGAGGTTTATGATGTTAAGAGCCACAAAAGTACGTATCTATCCAACAGTAGAGCAAGCCGAGTTTTTAAACGCTCAGTTTGGCGCTGTTCGGTTTGCGTATAATAAAGCCCTTCACATTAAAAAGCATTTTTATAGTGTAAAAAGTGTATCTCTTGCGGTTAAAAAAGACTTAAAGTCATTACTCGCTAAAGGCAAGAAGTCCCGTAAGTATGGTTGGTTAAAGCAGTACGACTCCATTGCGCTACAGCAAGCGGTGATCAACCTTGATGGCGCTTACAAAAAGTTCTTTGATAAGAAATCAAAATCAGGTTTTCCAACTTTTAAACGTAGGCATGGCAAACAATCTAGTTATCACTGCACGAGCATTAAAGCCACTGATAACACCATAAAAATCCCCAAGTTAACGGCTATTAAAGCGCGTCTCCACCGCGAATTGATTGGCACACTCAAGAGTATTACCATTTCAAGATCTGCCAGTGGCAAGTACTTTGCTTCGTTATTAGTTGAGTCTGATCAAGCCGTACCCGATAAGCCTAAGCACATTACAAGCGTGTCTGGGTATGATCTTGGCCTAACACATTACTTGATTGATGATCAGGGCCATAAAACCGCTAACCCTCGTTTTCTCGTTAATGCATATAGCAACCTCAGAAGAAAACAAAAGGCGTTAAGTCGGACTAAGAAAGGTTCTAAGAATCGCTCAAAAGCACGTTTGATCCTGGCATTGGCACATGAGCGTGTTGCTAATGCGAGAAATGATTTTCAGCATAAGTTATCAAAACAAATTATTGACGAAAACCAAGCAGTAATAGTTGAGACTCTGAAAACATCGAATATGTTAAAAAATAGAAAATTAAGCCGTCACATTGCGGATGCTTCCTGGTCTAAATTTGTTGAAAAACTTGTTTATAAATCAGAAATGTACGGCACTCACCTTGTTAAATGTAATCAGTGGCTTGCGAGCTCTAAAATGTGCTCGTGCTGCGGTTACAAAATGAAGGAAATGAAGCTAAATATTCGCCATTGGTCTTGCTCGTCATGCGACACAAAACATGACCGCGATATTAATGCAGCGAAGAATATTCGTCATTACGGAACACTAAAATTGAAAGCGGATGGATTGACCGTTTCTGCATAGTGATGCTGTGTAAGACCTGTAATATTTACAGGCTACGGCAAACGACCTATGAAGCATCGCCATTTATGGCGGTGAGCAATCACACGGGTGATTGATTTAAAACCAAGCCAAGTTGATCAAGACTTAGCAGATGCGGTGAAAACGTTAACGAATAAAAAACAATAAGAGTCACGATAATTATTTATAAGGGAGGCCGATGAAAATGAACGTGTCTTGTTAATGTTTCTGGTTATCGCTATGTTACGTGCCATCATCGGCCAACATAAATTGACACTGAGTGATTTTAAAGCTGAAATTGGCGCAAAATCTACGGTATCTATAATACTCAGTGGTAGCGTTTTATCACATTGCCGCGCATCAAGGCGCTCTCAGTTCGCTTCGGAATACCTGCATTTATGTTTGTTGGTGCGTGATCTCGGCTGATTAACCACGTCATGTATATATAGATTTCCCTTTCTCAATAGCTGAAAATTGCTACGCAATACTTGTCTAATTACCATCAACTGATAATATGCTTTAGAATGTATAAATATCTAAATTTATTAGTTTTTTAGTTACTCTTCTAACCTCCGTTTACTCTTTAATTAAAGCCGTTTAGGCAATCATTTATTGCAAAGCGTGGTGTTGAATTTACTAGTTTTAATTGTTACTTATGTTCAGCTGTGGCTTGAAGGAAAAAGAATGAATTTGAAAGAAAAACTAAAGACGATTGTCGATGGCTGGCAAGAAGCTAGTACACAAGAGTTCAAAGGTCACCTAATTGCTAATTTAATTCGCAAAGAATTAGTCGAAGAAGTTAGAACTAATATTAAAGATATCTACTCTTCTTATTTAGTAAAATCAAGCGCAGGCGCCGGAAATTGGGCGAGTGTTCCTTGGTTAGCTATTTTGAATCCTACCGTTACTACATCAACCCAATCAGGTGTTTATCCTGTTTATCTTTTCTGTGCTGATGGTTCTGGTATTTATCTATCGCTTGGTTTTGGGACAACCGATTTGAAGGAAAAATATGGAGCTAGAGGTGGAAGAGAAAAGGCCGCTGAATTTAGGAATCAAATTCGTAGTAAAGACCAAAGACTTGAAAAATGGAATGAAAGTATTGATCTTCGGTCAAGTACTGATTTGGGTCGTTCTTATGAGCTAGCTACAGCGGGTGCTAAATTTTATCCTCATGATGCTATACCTGATGATGAAAAATTGCTGTCAGATTTGAACGAATTATTAGATATATATTCCGCAATAAACTTAGAAGTTCAAGTGCCTGAAGTAATAGTTCCGAAGACTGATAATCATGCAATTATTTCCAAACCTTTCCTTCTTTTAGCTGGCATTTCTGGTACGGGTAAAACCCGTTTTGTGCGTGAGCAAGTAAAAGCGAGTGGTAGCTTAGAAGATACTTATTGCCTGACGTCTGTGCGACCAGACTGGCATGAACCGAGTGATTTACTCGGCTATGTTTCTCGCATAGGGGCAGCGCCAACTTACATTGCTACAGATGTGCTGAAATTTATTGTTAAAGCGTGGAAAGGCATTATTAAGTCAATTACCTTTAATAATGACGGGACTCCCTGTGATTGGAGAGGTTTTGATTTAAAAGATATTAAGCCATTTTGGTTATGTCTGGACGAGATGAATTTAGCCCCTGTTGAACAGTATTTTTCCGATTACCTTTCTATTTTAGAAACGCGCGAATGGAATGATCCTAAAAAATTAGCGAAGTCAGGATTAGATTATTGCTACGAATGCGATCCACTCATTAAAGGTGATATTTTTACTGGCTTAGACAGTGAAGTTGCTGATGAAGACAACAAACCCTCAGATCGGCTTGCCAAACAATTAGACTTAGATTTAGAGAAAAAAGGCGATAAAGATATTTGGCAGTATTTTTTACACCATGGTATCGCGATCCCGTTTAACCTTATTGTTGCTGGCACAGTTAACATGGATGAGACCACGCATGGTTTTTCACGTAAGGTCATCGACAGAGCATTGACGTTTGATTTTGGCGAGTTCTTCCCTAACGACTTTGACGCATTTTTTGAACCTAAGGTTAAGGCTAAGACGCTGAGTTATCCAACCAACTCTGACGGCCGCAATAAACAAGCGCTAGCATATACTGCCGATCCCGAGGGTGACCTTTCTATTCAATTTCTAACCAGTATTAACTCTGTGCTAGAAAATACGCCATTTAAATTAGCTTATCGCGCATTGAACGAATTATTGCTTAACGTGATCACCACTAAACCTGAATCAGAAGTAGCACTGCAAGCTGTTTGGGATGATTTTTTAATGTGCAAGGTATTACCCCGTATAGAAGGTGATATTGATAAGTTGACCAAGCCTAATAGTGAACAAAATATCCTTGAGCAGCTTGAGACCGTACTTAAATCACAGTTAAATATGGTTTGGGATACGAAAATTCGCCCTGATCTTTATCGAAAAACAATTGCCAATGAAGATGAAGTGATTGAGATAGCTTGCCGAAGTAAAGCCAAGCTAAATTGGATGAATCAGCAATTACAAGCTGGGTTTACGAGCTTTTGGCCATAGGGTAGGTTGCAATAGTGCAAGAACTGATTCGATTAGAAACCGCTGATTGGGAACTGACTATCAGTTGCCAAAATGTGCATTCAAAGCAAACAACGTATTTTGACATGTTACGTCGTCGCGAAGATGAACATGTTCCGAATGCACTTTGCTTTACGCCGCCAATTCAACTTATTGATTTTGATCCCAAGGGGGTAGCTGTATTTGATAATGCGGCGCCTTGCTCGCCAGTGAGTGAATTAACACTTATCAAGCCGCTGTTTTTTGAAAATACTCAGTATCAATTTGAATGGGTGTTTTTAAATGAAGACATCGATGATGCTTTTATTGCCCACCCTTTGCGACATATCGCGCAATCATTTCGTTTTGTGCCTAAACGCAGGGGGAGATCGCCAAGTCTCATCGGTACGATTAATATGGGTAATGATGTTGGTCAACTCAATTTACCTTTAACCTACCACATCGGAAAGCAGGCGCAGTTATTAACGATAGCCCTTGAAGTATTACCGACCAAAATGCAACTGCACAGTGATTTACCGGCAATGTATCTATGCATCGATAACGCATTTCCATTGTGGCGCTTTAGTTTGGCCGAAACGACAGAACAGCATGCAGCTAAGAGTAGACATCGTGGTCATTTCCCGCTGCTTTGGCTGGCGCAGTTTAAAGTATTAAGGCAACAGCTTGAAATAGCGCTAAAGGTGATCGCTAATTCACCGCATAGCCGGTTACAAAATAGAGTCAGTCATGTGAAAGCTGATCGTTTGAAAGGTAAGTTAAGTCATAAATTGGCTGAACGCGTTAAAAGCGACATGATGAATGGGCGTATCGATAACCGTTACCAACAAGATAAAAAATACCTTAGTGTTGATACGCCAGAAAATCGTTTTATTAAGATGGTAGTCACCCAGTGTAAGCGGCAATTAGAACAGCTAACTAAAAAGCTAGAAGAAAAAAGCAGTGAGAATGACAAACACCGTTTATCAGAACCGTTTTTAACGCAACTGAGAAGTTGGCAGATCCCGTTGCAGAGAATGCAGCAGCAAAGCTTTTTAAAAGATGTTGGTGATTATCATGGCCAGCAAAGAGAGTCGTTAGTCTTACAACAAAAAACAGGTTACAGCGCAGTATATAGCGTTTGGCAGGAGTTAAAGTATTACTTAGATGTGTTTGCTCGGCACTCAACAGTATCAATGAAGTCAGTCGCTGAGACTTATGAAATATGGTGTTTTTTAACAGTGCGGCAGATATTAACTGACAGCCTTGGCTTTGTGGAAGATGACGACAATCATAAAGCTAAACTTAAGTTAAATAAGTATTCTGAATTACAGTTAGAAGATGGGTTAACTGGTGCGGGCGCATTTAGTTTTAAACGGGAAGATGGGCTGACGGCTCGTTTGGCACATGAACCCATTTTTAAGAAAAGCGGTGTCAATATTCGTTCATACTTAGTGAGCCAAAAACCAGATATATTACTCGAAGTGACCTTTCCTGATGGTAAAAAATGCATCTGGTTATTTGATGCTAAATATCGCATTAAGACTAAAAATAATCGGTTTGATAATGATGATGTAGATAACCAAGATTTTGTCCCCGACGACGCGATTAATCAGATGCATCGTTATCGTGATGCGCTTATTCATATTAATAAAGCGGAAGATCGCGTGAGTAAAAGTCGCCCTGTGTTTGGTGCCTTTGCTTTGTACCCAGGTTTTTATGACCAAGGATCTGAAGCAAATCCTTATGCTGAAGCAATTCAAGAAATTGGTATCGGTGCTTTTGCTTTGTTACCAAGTGAAATTGTTAATGGTCATTGCAAATGGTTAGAAAGTTTTTTAATTAGTCAGTTAGGTAAGCGAGCTGCAACTTATTCTACTTCTAGCATTAGTGAAGTCTTGTATGTCAATGATGCGGCGCGGATACCTTATTACGGAATGGTACAGAGACTTTATTCTGACTTAACCATGACGATTGCGTTAGGCGGTAGTCGAGGCCGTGAGTCAGTATATCTTTCTGCATTTAAACAGGGCACTGCTAAATGGTATCACTTGCCACAAAAAACGTTCCTCGATAAATATAAACAACATATTGCAGATGAAATTACCTATCTCGGTTTAGCGATCACATCGGATAAAAATCCGCACACAAAGAAAATTGATAAGCTGTGGCCAGTAAAAAATGTCAAGTTAGTACCCCGAACCACCATCACTGAAGAGCAGGCTGGTAAAGAGTCGAGCTCCAATGAGCTTTATTACTTATTTGAGTTAGGCAATCCGTTGATACTAAAAGACGCTATTGAAAATGTCCCGCATATACCAATACGAAATTCAATGAAACTGACCACTTTAAGTAAACTTAATTGTATCGAAAAATTTCGCGATGTGGAGAAAGTATATCAGGACGCCTTCGCGTAAAAAGCCCTGCTAATTCATTAATCAGCAGGGCTTTGTTAATTATTTAAACGTGATTTAGGCGTTACTCAATATTCTGTAACTGCTCGCGCATTTGTTCGATTAACACCTTGAGTTCTACAGCAGATTTAGTGATGTCTGTGCTGATTGATTTTGAACCTAGGGTATTTGATTCACGATTGAATTCTTGCATCATGAAATCTAAACGACGACCACATGCGCCACCTTTTTTAAGGATGCTGTGAGTTTCTGTTACGTGGGCATTTAAACGGTCAATCTCTTCAGCTACATCTAACTTCTGTGCCATCAAGATCAGCTCTTGCTCTACGCGAGTTTCGTCTAATTCAATTTTTGCATCGGTGAATTTCTTTTGGATGCGTTCGCGTTGCCATTCGATTATTTCTGGCATTTTGCCTTCAACAAACGCCGCTTGTTCAGTAATACCATCTAAGCGTTGCTCTAACATCGCTTGCAGTTTTTCGCCTTCTGAAGCGCGTGATTCGAGGAATTCAGCCAGTGTTTCGTCGAAGAAACTCAATAGGTCTGTTGAAAGCTCACCCATGTCATTTTCAGGTGTTTCCATTACGCCAGGCCAGCGTAGGATATCAACCGGGTTTAATTTTGCTTTGCCAGCTTGCTTAGAAACCCAGTTTGCGCTTTCAATTAACTTAGCCGCGAGTGCTTGGTTTAACTGTAATTCACCGCTGTTAACTGCACTTGCTTCAAAACGTAAGTTGCATTCTACTTTTCCGCGTTGCAGTTTTTTACGGAAACGTTCACGTAATACCGCTTCTAAGCTGCGGAATTGCTCTGGCATGCGAATGTAAGTTTCAAGATAACGTTGGTTAACCGAACGGATCTCCCAAACTGCTGTACCCCAGTCGCCTTTAAATTCTTTACGGGCATACGCCGTCATACTATGAATCATGTTGAATCCGTTGATTAGTGTTAATTAAGCTAATTATACCTGCAGGTTATCCTAACTTGCTATAGCGATAGTTTAGCTTAGCTCATATAATATTGGATTATCATCCTATCAATGTTCTTTGAATATATTTTGAGAGAAAAATAATGCGTCCAAGCGAAAGATCACTAGGCCAAGTGCGCCCTGTTACTATTACCCGTCACTTTACCGCTAACGCAGAAGGTTCTGTGTTGGTTGAATTTGGTGGTACCAAGGTACTTTGTAATGCCACTGTGCAATCGGGTGTGCCGCGTTTCTTAAAAGGTAAAGGGCAAGGCTGGGTCACGGCGGAATACGGTATGTTGCCGCGTTCAACCCATGTGCGTATGAATCGCGAGTCTGCTCAGGGTAAACAAAGCGGCCGTACCATGGAGATTCAACGTTTAATCGCGCGTTCTTTACGTGCTTGTATTGATTTAGAAGCGCTAGGTGAAAACACTATTGTCATCGATTGTGATGTGATTCAAGCGGATGGCGGCACGCGTACGGCATCAATCACGGGGGCTTGCGTGGCGTTGGCTGATGCGGTGGAGTTTTTGATCCGTAAAGGTAAATTAACCATCAGCCCAATTAAATTTATGATTGCTGCGGTATCTGTTGGGATTTACAAAGGTGAGGCTATTTGTGACCTTGATTACCCTGAAGATTCAGAAGCTGAAACAGACATGAATGTGGTGATGACTGACACTGGTAAATTTATCGAGATTCAAGGTACTGCAGAAGGTGAACCGTTTAGTCATGAAGAAATGTTAGCTATGCTGGCATTGGCAAAAGACGGTATCGAAGAAATTATTATTGAACAAAAGAAAGCCTTAGGCGATTCCTTGATTAAAGCGTAAAGCTTGTTAGAATAGCTCCGGCCTAACAATATGCCCCATATTGTTAGGCTTTTTCGGTGAGATAGCTTTTGGATGCTATCAACATGACTGAAATCTACAGGGGAAAACGATGAAAGATTATCAACGCGAGTTTATTGAGTTTGCTTTAGAAAAAGAAGTGCTTAAGTTTGGTGAATTCACTTTAAAGTCTGGTCGTACTAGCCCTTATTTCTTCAACGCCGGTTTATTTAATACTGGTCGAGACCTATCCCGCTTAGGCCGCTTCTACGCTGCTGCGTTAGTTGATTCAGGTATCGAGTATGACTTGGTATTTGGTCCTGCTTATAAAGGTATTCCGATTGCGACAACCACTGTTGTAGCGTTAAACGATCACCATAATATTGATGCGCCTTACTGCTTTAACCGTAAAGAAAAGAAAGATCACGGTGAAGGTGGCTCATTAGTTGGTTCTGATCTGGCTGGCCGTATCGTACTGGTGGATGATGTGATCACGGCGGGCACGGCAATTCGTGAATCCATGGATATTATCCAAGCGCATAATGCGCAGCTTGCGGGTGTGCTAATTGCACTTGATCGCCAAGAGAAAGGCAAAGGGGAGTTATCTGCGATTCAAGAAATTGAGCGTGATTATACTTGTGTCGTTAAGTCGATAGTCACGCTAGGTGACCTTGTGACTTATTTGCAAGATAAGCCAGAAATGCAACAGCATTTAGCGACAGTGCAATCTTACCGTGAGCAATACGGTATCTGATTAATCCGCTTCGGCGAACTTGTTTAAACTGTGTGTATTTTAGATAACAAAAAGGCTACTTAAAGTAGCCTTTTTAGTCTTTCTCATTCGCAAGTGATGTTAACTTTGTAATAACTGTTTGCGGATAAAGTCCCACTGCTGATCAAAGTCAGCTGTTGGTTTTAATTTAAAGTGAGTGCGTACATACTGATTAATTCGACCTTCAGCGTAGGCCATTAAAAAGTTCGCTAAAACACTTTCGTCAATACTAAAGCCACTGCCTTCTCGCATACGTTTTTCACGTAGAACTTGTTTCAAGTGAGTTTCAATCTTCGCATAAATCGCGCTGACTTGTTCGCCAAGACGTTCGTTTTCACCTTGTAATGCATCGCCAGTCATCAATCGGGTGATGCCCGGGTTACGCTCAGTGAATACCAATAATAAATGTAAGATGTGATGACAGCGAGTTAGAGTATCTTTTTCTTCGGCGATGATTTGGTTGATACTCGCTAGCAGTGAGTCTTCAATAAAACCAATAAGACCTTCAAACATACGCGCTTTACTCGGGAAATGACGGTAAAGGGCTGCTTCAGATACACCAACTTCTTGCGCTAATTTTGCAGTGGTAATACGTTGACCAATGTTGATCTCTAACATATGCGCTAATGCTTGCAGTATTTGTTCACGGCGATTTTTTTTATTAGTTGCTGACATTTACGATTATATCCTGGAGTAGTTAATCCGTTATTGCTTACCTGAGTGACCAAAGCCACCTTCACCACGTTCACTGCAGTCGAATGATTCAACCAGTGTGAATTGTGCTTGGATCACAGGGACAATGACTAATTGCGCAATGCGATCGCCCGCTTCAATAGTGAAGCTATTTTGACCGCGATTCCAACATGAAATCATCAATTCACCTTGATAATCTGAATCGATTAAACCCACTAAGTTACCCAGCACAATACCGTGCTTATGGCCTAAACCTGAACGCGGCAAGATAGTTGCAGCCATTGTCGGATCGGCAATGTGGATAGAGATACCAGTTGGGATCAAGTGTGTTTCACCCGGATTAATGGTTAACGGCGCTGTTAAACAAGCGCGTAAATCCATACCAGCTGAACCCGGTGTCGCGTAAGTTGGTAGTGGAATTTCCTTACCAACTAACGGGTTGACGATTTTCATTTCAATTTTTTTTATCACTTCGACCTACTTCATTACGTTACTGAATATATCAATTTATAAGATTTGATTATCTGTGCTAACGCAAGATTATCAGATCTTATCGGTATTACTTAAATTGCGTCGCGATTAATTGCAATAATTGTCGAGCTACTTCATGTTTGCTGGCTAAACCAATATTCTGCTGACCTTCAGGCCAGAATACGGTTAAGGCATTATCTTCGGCATTAAAACCTTGGCCTGCTTGAGAGACATCATTAGCCGCAATCATAGCGAGTTTTTTACGCTGCATTTTATCGCGCGCGTAATGTTCAACATCTTGAGTCTCAGCGGCAAAACCAACGGTAAATGGTGGTTTATTTAAAGCGGCTACACTGGCAACTATGTCTGGATTTTTAATCATATGCACAGACATATCATCGCTTTGAGTTTTCTTGATTTTTTGTTCGGCAACATTGGCAGGGCGATAATCGGCAACGGCAGCGCAAGCGATAAAGATATCTTGTTGTTGAACCGTTTCCATCACGGTGCTGTGCATCTGTAGCGCGCTGGTTACATTAATGCGGTCGCAATTTTTTGGTGTGGCTAAATTAACAGGACCACTGACGATGGTGACGTTAGCCCCTAATTGTTGCGCTGCTTCAGCTAAAGCGTATCCCATCTTGCCCGAGCTGTGATTGCTGATATAACGCACTGGATCAATTGCTTCACGAGTGGGCCCCGCTGTGATCATAATGTTACGACCCGCGAGTAGCTTTGGTGTTTGTTGCTGTTCAAAAAACTGTATTGCTGATGCAACTAAATCCATCGGTTCAACCATGCGGCCTAAACCCACATCGCCACAGGCTTGTTCACCTGCAGCTGGTCCCCAAATTAGTGTCTGACGCTGAGCTAACGTAGCAAGATTTGCTTGAGTCGCTTGCGCTTGATACATCACTTGATTCATCGCAGGTGCAATAGCCACTGGAGAAGGTGTTGCCCAA
>Ga0209292_1005099_pt1 | contig 13525 bp, 20 predicted proteins | sample GOMGulsemesocosm_2_FD_184634 | JGI IMG/M metagenome (GOLD analysis project Ga0209292, IMG submission 184634) | Methane-oxidizing microbial communities from mesocosms in the Gulf of Mexico - GOM9C Gulf of Mexico (SPAdes) (version 2) | ecosystem: Environmental > Aquatic > Marine > Cold seeps... | reverse complement strand
CAATAAAGTGAAGTAAATAAGTAGCTAAGAAAATGGCTTATCAACCCGAAAAATGGACATCAAAACGTAGGATTATTTCATTTTTTTGTTTAGCGCGGTTCAACAAAATGAAATAATCACACGGCTGCAAAATATACATAATCAGTGTTTACTTGTAGGTCGGGCTTTAGCCCGTCAAATATATTAAATCAAACGGCACAACACCTTGACGGCATAAATACCGACCTACAAAGAAAAGGTTCACTCGTTAAGATCTCAATCATATCCGTATTTAGGCTGTTTAAGGATAAATAATAGGCGGCTAAATCATAATATTGAATAAGTGTTTTATATAACGTAAAGTTTGGTGCGGAAATTGAACATTAGATTTAAACGACGTATTAATAGGTCGTTTAAAAAGTTTAAAAAGTTTAAAAATAATTTTATGTATAAAGGGAAAAGGAAATATTATGCATCATCAAATGGATTACAATGGACAAATAGTAAAATGGGGAACTAGGGGAGATTTCAAGGCTACATCTGGCCTTTCCGATTCACAGTTACCTAAAAATCAATGCATTCCGGACAGTGGACCAATCCCAGAAGGCTTCTATAAAATATACCTCAGCGATCATGGTCTTGCTAAGGACGATGGTAGAGGATTATGTGCTTTAAAACCATCTTGGGGTATACAGAGTATATCAAGTGGGAAAACAGCTGGTGATTGTGCCCCTTATTGGGCTAACTGGGGGAAAAACAGAGCAAGAATGGAACCAGCGGATTTAGATACCAAATCAAAATGTAGCCCCGTAATGAGAGGTGGGTTTTATCTTCACGATTCAACTAAAGGTTACAGTCATGGTTGTATTGAGGTTGAAACAAGAATTTTCCCACTACTTAGAGCTTATAATGAGGCAACTAAAAACAATACGATAATCATAAAAGTAAAGTATAAAAAAGGAGTCGCTACAAATGGCGGAACTAAGACATAGTTTATTACTTCTTTTTGCGATTTCAGCTTGTTCACAAGCCACTTCAAAAACAAAAGTCACAATAGATAACAACCTTTCAAGTTGTATAATGATAAACGACACTAAAGTTGTTTATATTGATGATTTGCCATTATTGGAATTGTCACAAAAAAAAATAAAGGTAATTTCAGAATGTGGATGTAAGTCAAAAATCGCTGAGTATTCATCACAACTTGAAATGGATGGTTATAATTCGAAATTACTGAATGCTAAAGTTATATTTGACCGTAAGCAAGTTAAAATACCTTTAGCGACAGATAAAAAGATAATCGGGGATTTTAATGTGGTTGTAACTTTTTCTTGCTCAATGCCTGACTAGAAAAACAATTCATCGATAACCTTTGGTTTATATATATAACCAAGTGATTTTGTGAGTAATTGAACATCATAAATTACCGCTAAAGGTGCAGCAAATTGTAGGTCGGGGTTTAGCACGTCAGTATATTAAATCAAGCGGAACAACAACTTGTCGGCATAAATGCCGACCTACAAAAAACAAGTATCATCTGAAATTTAATGTGATGATTCATCAATTAAAATATCAAAATCCCCCAGTTAAACAATGGAAATAAGGGTAGTATATGAAACTTAAAAAATTCTTTCGTTTACTAATTAAATTTACTTTACTTGATGAATTAGTCGGTTTCATTTACTGGGCTGCTGCTTTGTATGGTTTATATTTAATTACTAACAATGGTTTAGGCGGGGTTGTTTTACCTGCTTCTTTAATTGCATATATAATATTAATTTCAATCGTTTACATATTGTTTTTAAAAAAAATAAAAAAATTCTTTAAAGATTCACAACAGTAATTCGCATACATTACGACATTTAAAGATAAAGTGCGGACAATTGTAGGTCGGGCTTCAGCCCGTCAAATATATTAACTCAAGCGACACAACAACTTGTCGGCATAAATACCGACCTACAAGTAGAAGCAGAAGATCACGCTAACTTTATGGTGCATGTTTATGGTTTTAAAACACATTAGACTTTTATTTAGGAAAGACATCAATTAAAACAACGATAACCGCATAATACGCGAAAAAATCCTACTCCAAAGGGTTTAATATTAATAATAAAAGGGTGGTTATGACGAGTTTAGAAAGATCGAGAACAAAAAAATTTAGGTTTGCAAAATTCTTAAACACAATTCTTATAATACTGCAGGCATTATTGTTTATGGGTATTACAGCTCAATTATTTTTTGCTGAGAGAGCTTTCACCGAGATTAGTATCAATTTATACGGTAAAGGTGCACCGCTTATGAATAGTCATCTTATTGATTATTTATCCAATCAGTATGTAGCGATAATATTTCTATTAATTAGCATAACAGCATTGTATAAAGTTGTAAGGGTGAGCAACTTTAAATCTAAATTATTGTTAAATATTATGATAAATATTGCCCACAGCTTGATTGGCACTGTAATTATTTATAGTTTTTATGGTCAGTAGTATTAAGTTCTCAATGCACTCAAACGGTTTTAAGTACATCTATTTTCTTTCACTATTATTAACCTTAATAGGTAATAAGGAAAGATCGGGTGAAGAATAAGGTTCCTCACCATATTCCACATCAATTAGTAGATCATGAATGACTATGCGGATTGGGTTATTCCCAAGATCGCTCACCGGTACTTGTGATAGTTGAGGTTGGCTTGGCTCACCACATTGATCAAAATCGGGTTTTACACCATAAAATTCTAAATACGACATTTTATCTGAAAAACCACTACGTCGTACGTAAAGAAAATAGGGCGTATTAGCTACAGAGAATGCATTCAAAAATTCAACTTGATCTGAAACCATGCAATCAGGTTCTTTTGTACAGGCAGTGGTAAACTGCATAATGACCAGAGTTACGAGTAGGATTATAAACTTGCTTAGTTTGATCATTTCCAGTTTTCCGTCCATGGGCTAACTCCGTTAATATTCAATGTTATTGAAAGATTAAAACAACTACAAAAAAAGGTACGTAATGTCAGAGTTATTGGTAACTAATACTAATCATCTAACTGGTCATATACTAGAAATAATTTTCAATGATGGTCATAAATCCATCGTTGATTTTGCTCCTTTCATATTCTCTGCTGGTCATCCAGATTATGAGCTTTATAAGAAGCAATCTTATTTCCTTAATTATAAGATAGAAGATGGTAATTTGAATTGGGATGATTACACGATGATTTTTCCAATTGAAGAACTATATAACAACAAAATCATAAAGAACTAAGTCACTGATATTATAGTGTTTGTTGTTTGTTGTTTGTTTTTTGTGTTGAATTATAGGTGACCCTATGAAATTATTAATTATTTTTATCGCCGAGATTACCCGTGCTTTGAAATATAATAGGGCGGTTTTAGCAAATTGATATTTCTAAACTATATGCCTACATACCTACTGCCGTAGTATTCTTTACCAAAACAAATTATGACACCGATAACGTTTGTTTTATGATTTAAAACCAAGTAGTTTTGATGATAACCGTAAACCATCAATTACCGTCAAGGTGCAGTCAATTGTAGGTCGGGCTTCAGCCCGTCAAATACATTAACGCAAATACCACAACACCTTGTCGGCATAAATACCGACCTACAAAAATAAGTATCACTCGTTACTAACTCAATAATAGCTGTATTTAAGCTTATTTTAAGTGGTAAATAAACAGGGCGGCTAATAGTGTTTACTTGTAGGTCGGGCTTCAGCCCGTCAGTATATTAACTCAATCGACACAACAACTGACGGCATAAATACCGACCTACAAAGACAAGAACCAGCTGCAGATAGGCATCGCCTTAAGGTTCATGTTTATAGTTTTAACAAAGTAAGACTTAAATTAATCATGAATTAAACAATGACAACCTCATCAAGAATACTGGTAAGAACACAGGGCGGTTTCAGCTATTCTGACTACAAAATTAGCTTCATTCTGACGATTCATAACATTACACCGCAGGAGATTACAAATGGATAAATTAGACAGCTTATCTATTCCAATGATTATGGGAGATTGGAGAATAACTATTTAATCTTTGGAACAACAATTATCTATAAAAATGGCAGTTGATTTATATTCTTTGGATGAAGATCAAGCAGCACATATTTTCGAAGACATTGACAAAATAGAAGGGTTTTGGGGTATATAAAATCAGAATTTGATAAAAATCATAACCAACAAGTTAACTGGATTAAGTGATATCTATCATATTATTCAGTTGGTTGTATAATAAGTCATGGTGAATTAATAAAAATATTATCAGGTACTTAATAGATAATTGAAAATTATTACGCTTTTAATATTATATATCGTAACGGTTTTGATATATAAATTTCTCAATAATATGTTTCAGCGATCGATCATCATTAATCCAACTCCTTACAGTTCGAGATGTTCAAGTTAAGCTCTGAATTATTGTGATTTCTAAGTTAGAAATTATCAGCAAGTTTCAAAACAAATTCTTAACTAGAACTCAGTGACAAAAAATCAAAGGGCGTTTGTATCAGGTTTAAGATTTCCAAACTGTATTAAAAATTTAACTCAATCCATAAAACAAAAATCTTATTGACCAATATTTCACATAAGATTGTTATAAACACGCTGTTAAGCGCTTAAAAGCCTTTAAATACGTATAATACATAAATACCCATATTTACTGATATTTACTGATATTTATTACTTATTAAAATACATATTCATATAACTGCATGTTATAAGAGTAGGTTGTTGATTTAAATAGTAATTAATAAATTTATCATATGATCTTTTGTCAAAGGCGATTAGACTATTAATCTTTTAATGCTTCTTTCCAAAATGCTATCATTTCATCATGTTTAAAGTGTTCGGCACGCTCTAACTCTACTGAAAATACAACCTTCAAAGGGTTTAGATATAATATTTTTGCGATATTATATGCCGTTTCAGTACACGGGAAAGATTTGCCTAGCCTAAAATTACTCACTGTACCTCTTGTTATCTCAAGTTTCTTTGCGATTGCATAGTCTGAGGGTAGCTCAAACTCTGCCTTTACCATGTTTAGTAATTGTATTGTTTTATACATTTTACCACCTCAAAAAGTTTTACTGATCATATACTATGTCCAACTCAATTCAACAGTCTAAGTGCATTAGACACGTCTAACCTAATTAGACTATCATTCACCCATCTTAATTTTGTGAATGAAAACTGATGCCTTTTAACGAACAACCTATTGAAGATAAGAAAACTATCTACTTTCAAATAGAAAGTTGGGGCGCTCATTGCATTCAACACAAAGGCGATGTTCATCATTTCAATGGCTCTTTAGATTTAATGAGCTTTTTACAAAGTATCTACGGTGACCAATTTCAGTTATTTGAAGTAACTGAACACAATTGGCAAGAACTACACGACCAAGGTGCTTTTGATGAGCAATAAAACTCCTAAAAAAGTTCCTTATGCGTGCAAGCTTGATGCTTTATCACTCACATGGTCTCCTGAATCAATTCTTCACATTAAACAATTAGCTAAAATCGGTGCTACGGTTAAAAAATCTCGAATCATAGAAGTTAAAAACTCATTAGTTCAACAGAAGCTTTTAAGCGCAGAAATCAAAAAGAATATCTCACTTTGTGAAGCTGAGACATTCAATCATGTTGAATATCAAAAAATCACAGAAGAATACCAAGAATCTTGCACGCGCATTACTCGCGAATATAACGAACGAAAATTTAAGTCTTTAAATAATGATAGTTTCAAACTTGCTGAAAATGAAGTTAATGCGCGTTATGAATTACGTGAAATGCTTAAAGGCGAACTCGACGTTGACACTTCGAAAAAGTATACAGATAGAGTTGATAATTTACTCGACAATATTGGTATCGATTTGGTTGATACATTATGTTGCGGTGAAGCTGAACGTTTTGTATGTCTTTTAAATAAAGTCTTTTCTAAACATTCTTACATGTGGACTGTTCGCAACAATCCATCAGGGCGTTTTAACTATACCTATTCCGCTGATATTTTTGCCGATGGCGAACATGCTGGAATTATCTGTTGGGGCGGTAAAAACCTTGGTTGTTATGTGTCATTTATGGGGTTAGGTTGTGACGCTCTAAATATGGAACGTTTATATAATGAAATTCGTTTCATTCCTGAAATTAAAATTACTCGTGTTGATTTGGCTTACGATGATTACTTGGGTACTCGCTCTATTGATGTTGCTAAAAAATTGGCAGAGCAGGGCGCATTCAATTGCGGCGGTCGTCCAGCTTCATACATGTATGTTGAATCAGGCCATTTAAACGCAGCAGTTAAAAAAACACTTAAACGTCAATTTGCTTTTATTCCCGACAAGGGCCGTACTTTATATATCGGCTCTCGTGAATCTGGAAAGCTTCTCCGAGTATATGAGAAGGGGATTCAAATGGGTGACAGCCAAGATAAATGGGTTCGTTGGGAATTAGAATTGCGTTCAAGTCAACGCGAAATTCCATTGGAAACAATGATTCACCCTGAAAATTTTTTAGCTGGTTCTTACCCTGCGCTTTCATTCTTAAATGAAAAACAATGCGTTATTAAAACAATCATACGCTCGTCACAAATGACCGTTGAAAAAATCATTGAAAACCAAGTTATTTCAACACGTAAAGCTATCAATATGATGAAAGAAATTTGCGGTATGACAGATACAGAAATAATCAATAAATTTTTAGGTGGTTTAAAAGATAGACATAGCAAGGAAGCTTTCCCAAATCGACTATCTATACAAATTACAGAACAACAATTCTTAGAACAAACAACTTAATAGGGGTAAATCATGGAAACAGGTATTTTTTTACGTGGCGTTTTAGTCGGTACTAAAGATGTAAGACGCGATTTTACGGATGCACAAGGCGTTAAACAAGTGGCTGAATATATAGAAATGGGTGTTGAGGTTGAATATACAAATAGCTTTGGTCGTTTACAAAAATCAACTGTTGCTGTTCGTATATCTGAAGCTAAAGCACGTGATTCTGCATTTATGAAATCACTTAATGAAAATCATCTTGCATTTATTGAAGTTCCTGTTAACAACGGTAATTTCAAGAGTCTTTATTTAGACCAAAGTGCGACTCTGAATGTAATTACTTCAGCGAACGCGGCTTAATAATGACAACGCAAGCTGTTTTTTATAACAAAGTAATGAATATCACAGAGCGCGTAAATCCTTTTGTGATTTATTATTGTACTTCTTGTGATTTTAAAGGTGTTGTAAAACAGCTTGCTAGTAAAGACGGTTTTTCTTGCTGTCCAGAGTGCAACGAATTTGATGTACGGGTTCAGAATAACATGGTGAATTTTAATGCTTAGTATGGAAGATTTAAACTCATTAGGTTTGGTCGTGTTTGTTTCTGTATTCTGTGCTTTGTATGCATATGACGTATTTCGCAATGTACTTAAATATATTGGTCGTATTTCTACTTCTTTAGATGAAAAACATCATGATTAATTATTCAAAACTTAAAAAGAACTCTATTGAGGTGTCAAAGCTATTAATTGTTGTATTGCTCGGTTTGGTGGCTTGCTTTTATGTTGCTGAATCAAGTGCGGCAACTGAATGTGTAATAGCTGGATGGGTGACTGAGAGTGGCGGTCGTCCATTACAAGTTGTTTATACTGATTCTGTTTATACGGCAGAAAACTGTTTTGAACAAGCAAACGGCTTTGTAACGTTAAGTTCTGCTGAATATGCACTTTTAAAGCAGCTTGAAGAGCAAATGAATGACGTTTCAATAATTAATGCAGAAGACGCAACAATTGCATTTACGTTTGGAATGTCTGGTTATTTAATATTTTGGTTTGTTGGTTATAAAGGGCGTATGGCTCGACGGGCAATATCATTTATGTAAAGAATTCACAAAGTGAATAAACGGCAATTTTGCCAATTTTTTAAAATTAGGAGATTAACATGGCTGAAGTATTCGCAGCAATTGATTTAACAACAGCAGCAACAGCAATAACGGCATTAATGGTTGTTGGTATTGGCATCCAAATGGCCTTTAAAGCAGGTTACCTTGGTAAGCGTGCTGTTAAGTCGGTTTAAGGGGTAATAAAATGGCTGGTATTTTATCAGCCCTTTTTTATGTTTGTTTTATGATGTTCGGCGCGATGTGTGCCAAAGCAGCCACAGACGGCATATAAAAGGGTTTATTATGAAGTCTTTAATTTTGGCACTTACGTTCTTGTTAGTGCCTTTTTTTTCATTTGCAGATGTGTCTATTTTTTCTAATGGTGTGGTTCCTGTTCAAGAATATCTTGAAGAAATTGTTCCTTACTCTAGTTGTCGTTATAGAGAAGATGGAAGTTGGATAAGTGAAACTATCCCTACCGAGTCATGCATATCAAAAATATCGGCAGGTTATTCTGCTATGTTTGCTTCTTTTATGTCTATAAACACTAGAACAAATGGGACTGCTGGCTCGATAGAGCAAGATGGTATGTATGTTACATATCCTTTTACATATTCTCAATGTTCTTATAATGAAACTGACGGACATTACGGGTGTGTGGGTGCATCTCATGAATTTTCAGGGGCTTTAGAGTCTGCAAGGTCACCAGCTTTGACTCGTACTTGTGATACTGCCACTTTTCCTTTATATAATTATGAAGTTGATTACGATAACGACGGGCTTATAGATGTTTGTGCTAATCCTAATGAGATTCCTTTATACGATGATTGTAAGGTTGGTTCAACTGACCAATTTTTAGATGTTTCACCTTCTTCAACTGCTTCAGCTTGTGACACAAAACCCAACGGTTCTATTTGTAATTATGATGTAGTTGAAAGTGATGCGGGTAATTATTACGCTTTAGATTTAGAAGGTAATTGTTATACAGATTCAGAACCCGCTCCAACGGGTGACCCTTTCGATACTCCAGAAAATGATGATGACTTATGCCAAGATTGGGGAGGTACGGGCTTAATATGCCCTGAAAACCCAGATGATGTATGCGAAGAAACAACTAGTTCCACGGGGGGTGACACTGTATTGTCGTGTCAAGAAGGGTGCGGCGAAGTGAACGGGGTTTTTACATGTCTTGATAACGACCTTGACGGAGATAGCGTTCCTGATTATTTAGACCCAGATGTTGATGGTGATGGAATTCCTAACGATGATGATTTAGATAATGATGGTGACGGAATCGATGACCCTATAGATTTAGGTGATGATAGTACATCAAGTTCAGGTGATGGGGTTGGTGATGTGAATGTTGATGTAGATATGTCAGGCGTGGAGGCTGGATTATCTTCTATTAATGAATCTATTGGTGAAGGTAATGAGCACCTATCTTCTATAGATACTTCAATTTCAGAAATTAAAGATTCGCTTACAACTTCAACGGTTACTTTAAATAAAAAGCCCAGTGAAGAATTAAAAGGTTTTTACGAGTCAGATTATGAAGATGGCATATCTGGTGTATTTGATAAAAAATTTGAAAAGTATTCAAATACAGAGTTTTTTAGGTTTTTAAATAATTTTGCACCTTCTTTTGCTGGTGTCGCACCTGACTTAAGATTTTGCTTTGATTTTGGAACGAATATGGATTTGGGGTGTTTTGAACTATCCATTGACCCTAGAGTTTTTCCTGCTTTAAAGATATTTATATTAATAACGGCTGGTTTTACTTGTCGTAAAATTATATTTGGGGGTTAAATAATGTTAGATTTTTTAGGTGATATTTGGAATCACTTTGTTGACTTTATGTATCAACTTCTACTTACTTTAATTGAGATGTTAAAGGATGTTTTAATTTGGATATTAGATGAGTTAATGGAGGTTGGTATTCTTTTGGTTGATGGGATGGGGGAATTATTGACAGGTTTAGATGTCGCTTCTTATTTTTCTCTAATCCCTTCTGGTACTGCCTATTACCTTAATGCTTTAGGTGTCTCACAGGCTCTAGGTATGATAGTCACGGCTTTGTCTATACGTTTTTTATTACAGTTGATACCGCTAGTTCGGTTAGGTTCTTAATATGATTAATGGAATTGCAGGAAAGCCGGGAGGAGGAAAAAGCTATGAAGCTGTTAAGAACCATGTTATTCCTGCTCTTCAGGATAAAAGAAAAGTAGTAACTAACTTGCCGTTACAAATACAGCATTTCAAAGATGTTTACGGTGATGAGGTTGCTGACTTAATTGAGATTGTTGATTATAATTTTCATGATTACGGAACAACAAGGCCATTTTCTAAAGCTGATGATTTCTTAAAGTATGACGACTGGAAAAATGAAAAAGGACAGGGTGTTTATTTTGTTATAGATGAGTGCCATTTATCTATGCCAAACGGTAAAGTCACGGCTGGTACAACTGAACTTTTAGAATACCTTTCAATGCACCGACATTACGGTCACGATATTTTATTGATAACTCAGAATTTTAAAAAAGTTCATCGCGACATACGTGATATGGTTAATATCGTATATAGGGCAATAAAGAAGTCTTTTAATGGTCAAGACGATGAATATATATTAAAAATTCACGAGGGTTGTACGAGTACAGTCGTCAATACTAAAGAACGAGCTTATGAACCTTATGTTTTTAAGTTTTATAAGAGTCATACAAAATCAAATCAATCTGTTGTTGAGGCAACTACACAAGACATTACTCCTTGGTATAAAAGTGGTTTGATGACTTCTTCATATTTTGTGCTCGGTTTTGGTTTTTTGATAGTTTTAAAGTTGATTTATGATTTGTCGACTGATGATGAAGTTGTTCCTGAGGTTAAAAAAGAGATTAAATCTGAAAGCCATGCTTTAAAAAATATTGGTTCTTCGCCTGTTAAACCTGTTAAACCTGTTTTGCCTGATATCTCAAGTCCACCAAAGAAGAATAGTAACTTTAAAAAACCTGAAGTCGAAAATACTAAACAATTTACAGAATATGAGCGAATGGTTGAAAAGAGTAAATCATATCATCCCTTTTACAAAGTTGAGCTTTCAGTAACCGGTTATGCAGAGGATTATAATTATAAAATTATGTATTTTAGTGCTCAGCAAAATGGGCAGCATGTTTTTTCAATTACTAGTCACGATTTAACGTTGGCTGGTTATGACCTACGTGTTTTAACGGGTTGTTCTGTTAAGATTACCTATCATGAATATGAAGATTTTATAACTTGTAATTCACCACAGCAGCGTATTTCAGGTACAACTAAAATTGCAAAATTAAACTAGCGGTTTTTATTAAAAGTAAGGAGGGGCCCACGCAAGTGGGAGGTCCCTTGTCTTTTAATAAAAGTTGCTAGTATCTTACTATGATTAGCCTTCAGTAATTTATTCAATAAACATCCTGCTCTTATAAAATTCAGTGATAGAAATGATTTTTAACTTAGCGAGAATCGAGCGGGTTTAAAGATGATTTTAGCGCAATTTAGATAAATTATATGGCGTATGATTCCATACAAGGCTTCAATGGTGTTTTAAATGGTTTTGTTAGTTATTGATAAATATGCATCCCCGTTTAGTAATACGGGGATAAAGGTTAGGGAGTTGTTGAAATAGAAGAGTGAGAAGGTCTGTATCAGGGAGCGATAGCGACCGACCTTTTTATGTGACGCGCCTGGATAACTTAGTGTGACATACCGGTAAATTAAAATGTGACGCGCCTGGTTGTAAAAGTGTGACGTAACCAGGGATTAATTTGTGACGCTTTTTTTTGTCACGTTTATTTTCTTTGCTAAGTCACAGTTTATTTAGTACTCTTTGATTATGAAAAATACATTAATATTATCAATATTTCCGGGTATAGACTTGCTCGGTAAAGGTTTTGAAAAGCAGGGCGCTTGTATTGTTCAAGCTCAAGATAAGATTATGGGTGGTGATATTAGAAACTTTCATCCTCCAAAGGGTCGTTTTGATGGTCTAATTGGTGGCTCTCCATGTCAAGATTATTCACGCTTGAATAGGAAACCTTCAGGAAATAGTGATGCAATGCTAGATGAATACAAAAGAGTTGTACTAGAATCTGATGTTGATTGGTTTTTACATGAAAATGTTATTGGTGCACCTGATTTTACCATTGAAGGTTATTATCAACAGCGTTTTGTTTTAGATTTGGCTTGGTTCTCTGATTATTCACGTAGACGTGTTTTTGTTTTTGGTTCAAAAAAAGATATTAAATTAAATCCTATATATAAGATTAATGGTGAAACTAAGGGAACAGCCGTTGTTGGCAGTGATTCGCGCTCTTATCATGCTTGTTGTCAGATTCAAGGTTTAGATAAACCCCTTGATTTACCTTTTTTAACGAAAGAAGCCAAAAAACAAGTTATTGCTAATGCTGTTCCTTTGCAAATAAGTACATATTTAGCTCAGTTAATAAATACTTCTATTTATGGTGATAAGATAGAGGTTATCGATTCAGTTACAAATAAGTATTGCGCTTGCGGTTGTGGTCGATCTGTTCTTGGTAGAGCCAAAACAAGTAGCTCTGCATGTAGAAAAAGACTGTCTCGTTCTGTCTCTTAATTCTTTACCAACGCGCTTGCGCGTATTAGAATTAAGTCCTTCTAATAAAAGGATTTTGTTGTATGGAACATTTTAAATGGTTTTTAGTTGTATTTTTTTCATTAACTTTGACGTTTATTTCAACAGGTTCATTTTTTAAATTATGGAATGAGCGAGACGAACAACGTACTTTGATTGCTGCTAATGAAGCTGCGAAAGAACTATCGATAAGAATGGAAAATGAGCGATTAAAGCAAGAGCGCATTAATTTAGTTAATTCTAAAAAACGTAAAGAAGCTTTAAATAAAAAAAATAAAGAGATTCAACTAGCTAAAGTAAGACAAAAACAAAAAATTCAGTCAGCCTTAGATGTTAAAAGAGAAAATCAAAAAACTTGTGATTTTTGGCGTAGTGAATATCGAAAAGATAAATCTGATAAATCAAAGTCATTTATGAAAAGCTCATGTAAAAGAGCTTCTAATTATTTTAATTAGTCTATTTTATATTGGCTTTAAGTAACGCTATTTTTATCGATAGCGTTTTAATTTCATTTACTGAAAACTCATAACCGTTAGGTGTAAGAATTTTATCTTTCATAATTCTGAATCCATCCCAATGTTTATTTAGCTGTTTCGATTTGTTATTAAGCTTTTCTATTACTTGTTTTGGCGCACGATCATCTTTAATCCATCTTCGGATTGTTCTCGTTGTAACATCAAAATAATCTGCTAATTCTTCTAATGTTTTTGCATCTAATATAGTAAAACCATTTTCCCAAAGTAGTTTTTTAAAATTATTTCTTGTTTCTTTAGTCTTAATAGTCATAAGTAATACATCCTTTATATTTAATACTTATTAAAAAATAAATATTAACATCAGGTTAACATTTTTAATAAATGTATTTTTAAGGGTTTCAGTTGTTAAACTTACTGAAAGCTTTGTTATATAAACTTATGAATTATTACTTATTAAAATACATATTTTAAAAGGTAATATGATACAATATAGCTAGTTGTATACCTGGGCCTGATTCTAGCTAAGTTG
>Ga0209292_1005098_pt1 | contig 13526 bp, 10 predicted proteins | sample GOMGulsemesocosm_2_FD_184634 | JGI IMG/M metagenome (GOLD analysis project Ga0209292, IMG submission 184634) | Methane-oxidizing microbial communities from mesocosms in the Gulf of Mexico - GOM9C Gulf of Mexico (SPAdes) (version 2) | ecosystem: Environmental > Aquatic > Marine > Cold seeps... | reverse complement strand
AGATATTTCTCATAAGCAATACCCTCTTCACCATGACCAAATCATAAAAGGATTAAAATCAATTGATTTAGATGTAATTAAATCAAGAGGAGCAGCAGACAGACAACTAAGTCAATATATTGACAACGCTTCTATTAAGCAGTTTTTATTGAAAAACTTGTATTGGGAAAGTAAAGGTCAATTAGGATGGCGAATCAATATCCCCGTTCTATCAAACGAAATAGAACAAATAATTGAAGAAATATATTTTAGTGAAATTGATATACCGACACTTTTTATAAGAGGCGAACTATCCAATTACATTGAAGATTCAGATTTTGAAGAAATTGAACATAAATTTCCAAATTCAAAAATTATATCAGTTCCAGATGCTGGACATTGGGTACATGCTGAAAACCCTGAATTATTTTACAAATCTGTTGTAAATTTTTTAAACTAAAACTCAACTTCGCACAAGTAACAAGATACTAACACCAAATTAAAAACGTAAAAGAGGACTGAAAACCAGAAGATTAACGTAAAACATCTAAACCTTTAGTAGAAATAATAACACATCAGAAATAAATGAGTTTGGTTGTTCAAAATGAACCGCATGGTTACTATTTGAATAATGCTTAAGCGTAATAAATTCAGGATGTAGACTTTTCAAATACTTGTTCTGTTCGGTGAAATCAAAAAAACCATCACTATCATCCTTTTGAGGGTTAAATATAAGCATAGGAACGCTTAAATTTCGAAATACAACCTTAGGTACCAAAAGAAGAGTTGATGCTTCAAATAGAGGTGACGTGGTTGTTCTATATATGTTTCTTATTCCATTTTCTGCTGTAGTTTGGCCTAACCACTTTTTTAAGCCCGGATTTAATGACCACATATCATTTTCACCTTTCTTCAATAACGAAAACCACCAAAACTGACTATCAGTCCATTGAGAACTATAATAATATTTAAAAGCCTCAAATTCTGTTGTAAATTCGGTGACTGAGGAAGAATATATTTTGTTATACTTTTCTATTAATGTACCCTTATTTATTGATTGACGCGCTTGTAAAAAACTAGCAGAGCCGCCATCCTCTAATATCAACGCTTTAACTTTTGAAGGATATGCATCATAGAATGCAGCTGCAATTACACCACCTCTTGACCAACCACCAATAACCGCTTTATCGATTTTTAGATTATTAAGTAATTCATTAATGTCATCAGCCACATTATATATAGAAACCTCTTTAGGTGGAAAAGGTGTTAAACCGTGTCCATAATAATCAATAGCAACTACATAATAGTTATGCTGGACTAAAGAATCTACAAAATCTACAATCTCTGTTGTGTTTGAATTCGTACCATGAATCCAAAGAAAAGGAACTCCTGATGGCTTACCCCATGTTGAATAATGCATGTTTACATTAGCAGTTTGAAAATAATGTCCATGCTCCTTTTCAAATTGACGATACTCCTTTTTTGCTAATTTATAAGCTGCTTTATAATCAAATGAATCTTGAGAATAACTCACAAAAGCAACACAAAGTACTAGTAATGTAATTATATTCTTCATTTTATTTAATTTTCTCTTTTAAATTAATTAATAGCAATCGATCTACAAAAATCATCAGTAACTGCGTTAAAGGAAGCGCCACAATAGTCCCTATAAACCCTCCAAAAACATAAATCCAAAGCGTGAATGACAACAATATAATTGCTGGATTCATTCCACTAACGCTTTTCATTATTTTATTGAAAAATACCAACTCCTCTAGAAGCGATACAAAAACATATACGGCCAATATGATTCCAAAAAACAAAAAGAAACTAGTATCACGTTCAACAGAAACAACCATACAACCAATTGCTACTAGCGGAAGACTTAAATAATGAAAATGAGCTGCATATGTTAATAAACCCGCAATTATTCCGATTAAAATAGCCCCAGGAAGATCAATTATTGAAAACGTAAGCATAAAAATACTCATGGAAATCATAACTACTTTTGCACGTTGCCTAAAATAATTAACAAAAACTACTTCAAATTGATGCCAAAGCCAGAGTGATTTAAGCCCACTTTGATTCACCTTTCCAAAGTACTTTTTTTGTTTCTCTTCAAAATAACCATAGGTATACAATATAAAAACTGAATATAATATGGTATTTATCAGCATATAAAATGAATTCCAAGACTTTCTTTCAGTCTTATCTTTTGTTTTATCAGAATCATCAAAAAATGAATACACACTTTCTAAGGTTGTTATTATAGTCTTTTTACTCGATTCAACGGATAATGTATCTGCTGATTTAATTTGATTTTGAACAGTTTCGCTTTCATAAACATCATCAACAAAACCTAAAACATTATTTTTGAATTCATTTATTTCTTGTTCATTCTCATTCCCTACTACTTCAACCGCCGTCACAAAACGTTGAGTATCTTTAACAATATGACTTCCAAAAAAGAATATTACTCCAACAATTACTACAGTAAACCCGAAAAGTAAGGTGGAAATAGCTAAATTCCTATTCTTAATTTTAGTCTGAATTTTAATAACTATTGGATTTATTAAAAAGGCAATGAAAATAGCAAATACGAACGGTAAAACAACCTCACCAATAAGCAGTAATAAAATTAAAGTTAAGACTATCCACAATCCCCCCATTAAATACACTTTAGTTTTTTCAGATAATTTCATTCTATGTTCATTTAAGGAGTTATTCAAAGTTAAAACACTTAGTAAGGAAACTCAATCTATTATATTATTCACCTCTTAATCAAATTTAATAATATATTTAAGTTTTATATGTTAACGAGTTGAATTTAACCAATATTAACACATTACCCAAACTAGTTATACAAACACTTTACTTCACTACTAATGACATGGTTAAATTATCCAAATAACGATTGTCTTGTTTGAAAAAATCTTTAATTATTCCATTTTCAACAAACCCCATTTTCTTATACAAGCCAATACCTAATTTATTCTCGGTGTACACTTGCAACCAAATCAACTCCAACACAGGATGTTGTTTTGACCAGCCTATTAAGGCTGAAACTAGCTGAGTACCCAATCCTGAATTTCTCCACTCTTTTAAAATACCCATCCCGATTAATCCCGTATGCTCCATTATCTTTCTAGAACTACCAGTTAAATCAATATTACCAATTATTTCGTCCTCATACTCTGCCACTAATAGTAACGAATTATCGTGTTTTAAAAACGAGTTGATCCAATCTGATTTTTCTTTAACAGATTTAGACAACTCCTCTTCAAGCAATGGAATGTAGTCACTTTGTGGAACATATGTATTTATAGCTTCAAGCAGTTTTCCCGCATCAGACATAGACGCCTGTCTAATGCTGACTTGTTCACCATTTTTCAAAGTAACTTTTATATTTTTAAATTCTTGCATTCTAACTTAAAATGATGGTGTTCCGGTTACAAAATATAAGGTTTCACTAAATAATTCTACACCTGTTTCTTTATTTATATAAGCTCTTCTTATATAACCTTCTTTTTTTGTTCCTATTTTTTTTCTTTTAATATTAGTGACAATTACACCATGCTTGTCATATAACTTCAACTTATTAGTTTTGGTTAATTGTAATATTACCCACTTTATATACCAATCTTGTTTATATAATGTTGTAACACCGTCATTAAACGGTATAAAATCGCCAATAAATCTTACCGTATCATTTTGAGTTTCACCAACTTCTTTACGTACAAAATTAATCACTCTTGTATCATAGTCATTTAACTTACCATTTTCATTGTATACCTCAAATATTGATGTTGTATCCGTATAAATAGTTAAGCTATCAAATTTGAATTTTATAATTACACCTTCAGGTTCATAATTCAATTTTATGGACTGAGCACTCAATCTAAAAAACAGAAACACAATAGAACATGTGAAAAATAATTTTATCATAATAGTTAGTTTATGTCACAATATTCGAAATATAACAATATATTTTACCAATTGTTCAGATTCATTACTGAGAAAACAGCCTAACATTCTTTATTTTATCAAACATGTACGTTAGCGAAATAAATCCAAGCACTCAAAAACGTCCAAGAGCAACTCAACAATAAACCAGTTATAAAGAAGAAGTCTCTAAATTTTTTAAAATTAATTCGGTTATTCAAAACATACCAATCAAATAATTCAATCAAAATCCCAAGTGAATACAAAACATTAGCACCTACAGCCCAGAAGAGTACACCAAATGTATCTCCCAATGTCCATGAGTAATCTGCTTCCGAAAAACCATTATACACCCCCAACACACCAAAAAATGCTACAGACAGATTGAAAATCCATCTTTTAGATTCCCACCATTTAATATCCCATTTTAATTCTTCCAATGTCATTTTAACATGTGTTAAGCAGTTATTTTTTATAAAATTTTAAATAGTAAAATCATAAATAACAAAGTGCAATAATTACACATTAATTGATTCATGAATTTGTATTTCACTATACCTAACACAGTACTAATACATTAAAAACTAACAGGTAGACTTCATAGGTTAACCCAAATGTAATATTTTTGATTATAACTCACCCTATTAATTAGTGGATAAATAGCATTAAACTAAAAAAAGGGGTAAACACCCCTTTTTATAATTTATAAACATACACTTATTCGTGTTAAACAAAATCTTTTATCATTTCTTGTAAGTAATCACCTAATAAATCCTCTAAATTTTCTTTGTCATGCAATTGATCATATCCAATATCATTCGAATATAGTTGCATACGTTCTTGTTCTGACAACTTAATATTGAAAACTGCTGCTTTATATTTATCATCTAATAATCCATTTGGATTAACAACAGGTAAAGATTTTGTCACAATTTCTGCAGTAGCTAAAGCCTTAATCTCATTTAGTACATGAATAACTTCTGGAGCAAATATCCCATAAGAAGATTCATAAAACTCAGCAAAACCTCCATTTGTTATTGTTCTATTCATCTCAACAATAACATATACCATTTTTTCAGGACCAGAAAGTCCTTGAACAGTATTATACCATTGTGACCAATTTTCACTATCGTAATTTGCATTCTCTAAATGTTGATTAGCAGAACTATATAATCGGCTAATTAAAGCTCTATTTGAAATGTTTTCCATTATCAATATGATGTTTTATAAACAAGTCCGCAAAAATACATTTAAATTCAGAATCTCTGAATAAAATCAAAACTTTAATCTGATATACACCAGTTAAATCGACTCCAATTTTCATCATACTACACTACCACTTCATCTGATAAGGATATTTTTCATAAGCTACATTATCCTCATTTATTGTATAGCCAATTTTACAATTACGTTTAGATTCACTAAAAAGAGCTTTTGCCTGTTCATATTCTCCAATATTGTTTAAACATATACCTTTATAATATTGAACATCAGAAAATTCAGGATATTTTTCCAAAGCTAAATCAAAAATCAATATAGCTTCTTTATATCTTTTTTGTTCAAACACACTTATTCCATAATAAAACAAATCTAAATGATGCACCCAATCCTCCCCTTGTGCGGCCGTTAGAGCTTCAATGTCCTTTTTAAATATGGCTTCTGCTTTTTTGAATTCATTCAATTGTAAATACGATAAAGCAATATGAAAATCATAACTGTGATCCATCACATAATTATTTCCTTTTCTAACTTTACAATCTTCAAAATCAATAATTGCCACTTTGTATGTTTTAGCAAAAATACATTTCATAAAAGCACGGTACTCTTGATACCTATCCCTATCGTACTTAACTGCCTTATCCAAAAATACCATTCCAATTTCATATTTACCTTGTTTAAATAAAGGCATAGCTTTTTGTTGCCATAAATAAGCAATTGTAGAATCTTCCTTAAGTCCTTTATCTATCTCCTCAGCTCTTTCTCTTGAAAACAAACCATATTTTAATGCGCCTTTGTTAAAGTATTCATCAATTATTTGTGCTTGTTTTTCTTTATTAACTTCTGGAACTACGACTATAAGGTTAGCATGAGTTGTACATGCTGTTATCAATAGCAAATTTGAAATTAAAATAATTATCGTTTTTTTCATAGTAGAGATACTTTTAGCAAAGCATGCTAATGTACTAATTTACGCCTAATTTGTAGCCATTTGTTGTTCAAATGACAATTCAATGAACTCAGTAGGATGCGTAACAGCCACTTTAATAGTAACTTTCATAATTCCATTTAAAATATCATCTCCAGTCATAGTAACTCCAAGGCCACACCCTACTGAAAATGCATCTGCAGCACTTGCACCTTGCAAGCCACCTTGCTTCCAAATGCCTGTAAGAAAACTGTCAATCATTAACTTTACAGCTACCCAAGTATTTCTATCATTTGATGCAAATACATAAGCTCGAGCTGCTAGTTTACATGATTGCTCTATATATGTCATTGTTCTTCTAACTGAAACATATCTCCAGTCTTGACTATTACCATCTAATGTTCTAGCACCCCAAACAAGGATTCCTAAACCATTAAAATAACGTATGGCATTAATAGATTTACCTGAAACGGCATCCATATTCAAATCTGATTGTTCCATTTCTGATAATCTTATTGGAAGTGTAGTAGCACTTACTATAGATGCGTTCGCTGGTGATGACCATGGACCTGATTGATTGTCAGTAGTTGTTATAACTCCTGCCATTCCACCACTTGGAGGTAATACATTAGCATGACTTAGTATATGTTTAATAATACTACTGTACGCTGTACTTGCCGCTAGTAATGCATCATTGCATTGACTTACTGTTAAAGTTGTACCCGACTGAATATTATTTAATATAGTTTGAACTTTATAATTTGGATTTGAGGGTGGATTTAGCAATGGTTCTAATTGTTTAACATCACCACCAAATAGATTAGTGTAATCAATATCTATAGACTGCATAATACTAGTACCAATAAATGGATAATAAGCTGTTCCATAACTCAATCCATTTGCTCCTGTATTATTCATGAACACCTCAATATCATCCATATACAGTATAGGGTCCGGATTTCTTCCTCCTATGACGTCAAAAATACTAATAGCAGTTTTCATTTCTGCATTCTGCAACAGCATAACCTGCATTAAATTAGCGTTATCATCAACTGTTAACAACGTGGCTTCAGGACAAATGTATATAGTAGGTTCCTTTTCATTTTTCAAAACCCCAAAACCAGCCATTAAATCATTTAACAAAACATTAGAGTTTACAATTTGTTCCCCTAACGCCATAGGTTCTTCTAACGACTTCCCGTAAGAACCTACCGAAACTATATAGGCATCTCCTCCTCCATTTTCATAAAAAAGGCGGATGCTATTATAAAAATAATAAATAGAATTTGGATCTGGAAGAATAGAATAAAATGTTCCATCAATATCTATAAAGTCACCTTTTGTTGGTTGACTTTTTTCTGCGACTAAATAATAGTTTGGCTTATATTGTCTTGTACTACTCCCAGATACTTCAGTACTTTTTGGAAAACAGAAAATAGCCTCAAATTCGGCAAATGACGTAATTTTAGTTGGTAGATTAGTATATGATTTACCCTTATACATAGCTTGAGGCGTATACCCTACAAACGCAGGAACTGCCGTTGCAACAGGCACAACAGAATTTGGAAATGCATCTATTTCGTTGATATAAACGCCAGGAGATTTAATAGTTGATGAAATCATAATATATTAAGTATTAATGTGTATTTTCTTAATGTTTAGTACGGATTTACAAAGAGATAAACCCTCAATTACGCACATAGCCTAAAGTTAATATTTTGTTTTTAAATTATTCTTGTTTTACACACCATATTTTGACAAGCTCAATACAGGCTTTAAGTTTTGGCGGACTTTCTATGAAATGCTAAACTTTTAATTAAGCGCTGAACTCCGTATTAAATATAGTTTTTGTTATAACATGTTTTATTCTTCTTTTAATTTTTCATATACTATTCGATAGTCAAATTCTTTACTTATAAATGATAAATTCCCTCTTTTTTGTTCAAATAAAATTGACATTAACGTTTCGCCACTATATTTATAGAGAATTATTGAGTCATTTTTTAGAGAGTAATTTCCATTCTCTATTTTTTCGAAATCAATATGATCCCAACAAGGTTTAATTTTAGTTTGATTATAGAGTCCTTTTTCAAACGACAGCACTATTTTTTTAAAGTTAAAAAAAGTAGATTTAATACAACGGTTAATATACTCAATGTCTTTTTCAGAATTTTCCAAATCCTTATTTCGGGAATTATAAAATTTTGCTGTATGAAAAATGGTTTCATTATTAAAAAGTGTATCACCTTCAAATATTACAGTTTCTATCTGCCATTTGCCTTGTAAATCTTCTTTAATTACAGAAAGAGAAGTTATCAGTCCGAAAATTAAATATTTTGAATAAATTGTTTTCATTCTACTTATTATTTACCATTGTGTATAACGATCACGCTAAAAAGCGCTGCCATCCCGAAGGGTGGGTATGATTTTTTAGCGAGTGTTGGTGGTAGTTTTTTATCATTTTAATATTGTTACATAGCCTTTTAAACTGTTACCGATTCCATTCTTGTCCGTGTAATAAATAATCCAAAAATATGTTCCATCACTAACATCTTGTCCATCCCATCCAATTAAAATTTTGTTGGTTTCAAATATTTTATTTCCCCATCTATTGAAAATAATAGTTTTCATTGTAACAATTCCTTTACTAACGATTGGAACAAACAAATCATTAATGCCATCATTGTTAGGAGTAAAAACATTTGGTATCTCAAGAATTATTTCACAATCTTCTTCAATTATTAAAACAGTATCTGTTGCACTACAATTGTTTACAGTAACTTCTGTCCAATAAGTCCCTTGCTGAGTAACATTAAAGGTTGGGTTTGTAGAATTGTCTTGCCACAAATAAGTAGCATTTGTTGTAGTTGCATCAAGAGTTAATGTTTGGTTTTGGCACAAGATAGTGTCTTTACCTAAGTCAACTATTGGCAATGGGTTATAATTTACCAGTATTGTATCTGTTGCACTACAATTGTTTATATTAACTTCTGTCCAATAAGTCCCTTGCTGAGTAACATTAAAGATTGGGTTTGTAGAATTGTCTTGCCACAAATAAGTAGCATTTGTTGTAGTTACATCAAGAGTTAATTTTTGGTTTTGGCACAAGGTTGTGTCGTTGCCTAAGTCAATTGTTGGTATAGAATTGTAGTTTACATTGATAGTATCCGTTGTGCTTCCACAATTAGTTGTTACTTCAGCCCAATAAGTTCCTTGCTGAGTGATATTGAAAGTTGGGTTGGTTGAATTATCCTGCCACAGATAAGTAGCGTTGGTAGTTGTCGCATCAAATATTAAGGATTCTCCTTGACATAAAGTAGTGTCTATACCTAAGTCAACTATTGGCAATGGGTTATAATTTACCAGGATTGTATCTGTTGTACTACAATTGTTTATAGTAACTTCTGTCCAATAAGTCCCTTGCTGAGTAACATTAAAGGTTGGGTTTGTAGAATTGTCTTGCCACAAATAAGTTGCATTTGTTGTAGTTGCATCAAGAGTTAATGTTTGGTTTTGGCACAAGGTTGTGTCGTTGCCTAAGTCAATTGTTGGTATAGGATTATAGTTTACATTGATAGTATCCGTTGTGCTTCCACAATTAGTTGTTACTTCAGCCCAATAAGTTCCTTGCTGAGTGATATTGAAAGTTGGGTTGGTTGAATTATCCTGCCACAGATAAGTAGCGTTGGCAGTTGTCGCATCAAATATTAAGGATTCTCCTTGACATAAAGTAGTGTCCCTGCTCGTATTGTGTGATATGCAATTAGTAGGATTAATATAAAGACTATCAATTCCCATTCTTAAACCACCTAGAGGATTAGATATTAATTGATCACTATCATCATCAGCAGGTAAAAATTTAATAGTATGTGAAGTTGCTGAAGCAGTAAAAGTCAAGCTTCGATGTTCCCAAATGAACGAAGTGCTAGAAGAGTTTGCATCACTAACAGTTGGGAATGATATCCCTATTAAGCAATTATCTATATAAATAGCCCAACAACCAGAGGTATCCAAATAATCGTTGTTCGATTGCTTAACTACTGCTTGGTGAAAATTAATACTATAACAGGAATCAATTGTAAAACCAGAGACTGATTGCATAATTCCTTCATGCCAAAACGTGCTTGCTGATTGTCCTCCAAAGAGCCCACTTATAAATGTATTTCCCGAATAGGGGTTTCCAACTATTCCATTAGATGGAATAGGTCCAAAAATATCAGTTAGATCAGGAGTGTCGCTATATAAGTGAGTGGCTTGGCAATTAATATCAGTAAAAGGTACTTTTTGCCAATTTGAAGGGAGAATATTACTTCCAGAAACAATGCCGTTTAAATCATTATTTAAAAAGTTTTGTGCATTTAAATTGTTTATAAAAACACACATAATAAATATTAATTTGAAAGATTTTAACATATATCCAGCATTATTATTACCACCAACAACCGAATAAAGAACACTAGTGTTCTATACTCGCATTATGTATTTTGTTTATTATTTTTTAGTATCCTTAATGAAATCAAGTGTAATTCCATTTGTAAACGTTTATAATCATTTACAAGTGGTACTTTAGTTCATAGGGTATAATCCAAATGTAGCGTTTTTCAATTGAAATATGAATAGTATTGAACTGACAAATATCAACAACAGTAAAAAAGGGGTAAATGCCCCCCTACTTTCTTCAATACTGTGATAGGTATTCCATTCTGTTCTCGATACAATTTTAATATAAATGCTAACGCTTTTACATTAAAACCACTCGAACTGATAGTAACACAACTCATGAAATAGAACTGTACTGTGCTATGTTAAATAGAACACTAAAAAAAGCCTATATCAATTGAATGATATAGGCTTCCTTTTTTTATTCCTCTCTCCCTTTTCAGATCAAGATTGTTTATAGCTTATTATTCTACAATCAGTTTGTAGCTTTGTTTTTCATTATTTGATACAACTTCAACAAAGTAAATCCCTGCTACTTCATTCAACTCTAACACATGCTTAGTAGTGTTAATGTTTGTTTTAGTATACACTAATTGACCAGTTATAGTCATCACATTTATACTTACATTTTTAAGTGTTCCTAATTCTACATTCACTAATCCATTACTTGGATTTGGGTAAATAGACACATGATTAAAAATTGAATTTTCATTGATTCCAATACCAGCTACAGCTGCACAATCAGATGTGTTTGAACATCCTGATAAATCAACCACAACAGCATAATTACCATTAGTAATTGCTGTAAACGTTTGGTTAGTTTCACCGTCTATTTCCATATCGTTGTTGTCACAATCAATCCATTGGTACGTTGCACCTACTTGGTTTACTGTTAACATTGGTGATGCATTTGTTACTGTCACATCTATTGCTGGTAATACTGTTACCGTTACAGTTACTACACTGTCACACCCATTTGCACCTGCTCCGTAATATGTTTCAACACCTGAAGGATTCGCTTCATTATACAATGTTCCGTTATATATAAATGATCCCCCATAACAAATCGTTGAATCTAACGCTACTGTTGCTGATGATGTTACATATAAATCAAACATACAACTTGAAGTATTTCCATTTCCATCATGAGCCGTTAACGTTATATCTGTCACACCTACACCAACCACTGTTCCCGCTAATGGATTTTGTGTAATAGTTGGTGAAGTTGTACAGTTATCCGTGGCAAAAACCGTGGCTGCACCTGTATAATTCGGTACCAAAATTTGACAGTTAGTAACTACTTCTTCTGTTTGATCATTTAAACATGTTATTGCCGGTGAAATAGTATCTAAAACAGTGACTACGGCCACACAATTATCAGAATTGTTATTTCCATCTGTTACGGTTAATGTCACATTATTTGCGCCTAAATCTGCACATGTAAAGGTAGTTTGAGATGCACTAAACGTTATGCCAGTACAATTATCAGTTGACCCTCCATCTAAGTCAGTATCAGCAATTGTTACATTTCCTGTCGCATCTATATAGGCATTGATATTTTGACACACTACAGTTGGTGCCGTTACATCATTTAAAACAACATCAAAAGTACAACTAGCTGTGTTTCCACTTGCATCAGCACCTGTTATTGTTACTGTTGTTGTTCCTGAAATTACAGTTCCTACTACAGGACTTTGAGTTACCATAATAGAACCACAATTATCTGCTGTTATAACCATTCCTGTATAATCAGGTAATGTTAAATTACAAGTTGCATCAGGTGTTTCTGTTTGGTCACCTGGGCATGTTACTGACGGAGAAATAGTATCTAAAACAGTGACTACGGCCACACAATTATCAGAATTGTTATTTCCATCTGTTACGGTTAATGTCACATTATTTGCGCCTAAATCAGCACATGAAAATGCAGTTTGAGACGCAGTAAACGTTAAACCTGCACAATTATCAGTTGATCCACCATCTAAATCAGAACCAGTGATAGTTGCATTTCCTGTACCATCTATATATGCATTAATATTTTGACAAACTGGTGTTGGTGCAGTCACATCACTTAATATAACATCAAAAGTACAACTAGACGTGTTCCCACTTCCATCAGTACCAGTCATTGTTAATGTTGTTGTTCCTGAAATAACTGTTCCAGCTACAGGACTTTGAGTTACCGTAATAGAACCACAATTATCAGTTCCCGTAACCAAACTTGTATAATCAGGTAATGTGAAATTACAAGCAACATCCGGTGTTTCGGTTTGATTACCCGGACAACTTGCTACAGGCGAAATTGTATCAATCACAGTTACTACCGCAACACAATTTGCTGTATTTAAACCTCCATCTGTAGCAGTTAATGTTACATTGTTAGCACCTAAATCAGCACATGTAAATGCAGTTTGAGACGCAGTTAATGTTAATCCTGAACAATTATCTGTAGAACCACCATCAAGGTCAGCTGCAACAATTGAAGCATTTCCAGCGCCATCCAAATAAATATTAATATTTTGACACACTGCTGTTGGAGCGGTTACATCATTTAAAATAACATCAAAAGTACAACTAGACGTATTTCCACTTCCATCATCAACTGTCATTGTCAATGTTGTCGTTCCTGAAATAATTGTTCCTGCTGTAGGACTTTGAGTTACAGTTGGTGCAGGGTTACAGTTATCAGATGCTATTACCAATCCTGTGTAGTCAGGTAATGTCAAATTACAAGATGCATCAGGTGTTTCCGTTTGATTACCTGGACATGAAATTGTTGGATTAGTATTATCGCTAACAACTATATCAAAGTTACAGTTAGCTGCATTTGAAGAACCATCTGTTGCAGTTAAAACAATATTTGTCGTACCAGTACCAACGATAGTTCCTGCAACAGGAACTTGTGTTATAGTTACTCCTGGACAATTATCAGATGCAATAGCTAAACCTGTATAATCAGGTAAACTAAAGTTACAACTTCCATTAACACTTCCTACTTGATTTCCAGGACATGAAATAG
>Ga0209292_1005093_pt1 | contig 13537 bp, 8 predicted proteins | sample GOMGulsemesocosm_2_FD_184634 | JGI IMG/M metagenome (GOLD analysis project Ga0209292, IMG submission 184634) | Methane-oxidizing microbial communities from mesocosms in the Gulf of Mexico - GOM9C Gulf of Mexico (SPAdes) (version 2) | ecosystem: Environmental > Aquatic > Marine > Cold seeps... | reverse complement strand
GTTTTTGCTGGTATTCCTTTACAATAAAAGCACGTCCCATTTCTATGGTCCCTTCTAACATAGAATACAACTCTGGTTCAAAACGAAATAAGGTATGTATGTAAAAACCGGAGATGCCGTATTTCTTATAGATGTCTTTTCCCAATCCCATTCTATAGGCTCCAACCAACATTTTTGCCTCTCTATCCCACAACAAAAGGTGATGGTAATATTTATCAAAGACATCTAAATCAATAGATTTATTTGTCCCTTCACCAACATCTCTAAAGGTAATTTCTCTTAAACGTCCTATTTCTTGTAGCAAATACGGAATCTCTTTAGCAGCTGCAAAAAACACTTCGTAATTCTTACTCTCTAAAAGGCGATTGTCATTATCTCTTAATTTGTCTATTTCTTTGATAAAGTAACGCACATTTTTCTGAGAGATAATTTCTTTTGGTGCTTTTGGTATTTTTAGGTTTTGCGTGGAAAGAATATTCTGTGCCTTTTTCTCAAAAGGATTCGCTAACATGTACGTTTTCTTTCTTATAAATTCATAGAAAGAAGGAATATCTTCATAGGTATTTTGATCTTTTACAGAAATTGGCTTTCCAATACGAACTTTTATAATTCGATGTTTTTGAGACAACAATTCTGAGGGTAATTTAGCCGTTCTAAAGGTGTCACTAATCTTAGACAACACATAAAAAAGGTTGCTATTCTTGGCGTGAAAGTAAATAGGGATTACTGGAACTTTTGCTTTTTTTATAAGCCTTACAGCACCTTCTTCCCAAGGTTTATCAACCATTAACTTTCCGTCTCTATACGTAGAAACTTCACCTGCTGGAAAAATCCCTAATGGAAACCCGTCTTTTAAATGTGTCAACGCATTTTTAATTCCTGCAATACTAGATTTGGCATCCTTATGGTTTTCAAAAGGATTTACGGGCATTACATAAGGCTTTAAAGGATCAATTCTATGCAATAAGAAATTAGCAATTATTTTATAATCTGCTCTTTGCTCAATTAATAACTTCAGTAATAATATGCCGTCAATGCCCCCTAATGGATGATTTGATACTGTTATAAATGGGCCTGTTTTAGGAATTCTTTTTAAATCTTCTTCGGGGATTTCAAATTCGATTTTAAATTCTCCTAAAAGACCATTTAAGAAATCTAGATCAGATTTATGCTTATGGTTATTGTAGATTTTATTTACCTTAGAAATTCGTAAAACCCTCATTAACAACCACCCAACAAAGGTTCCTAAAAACCCATATTTGGATACGCCTAATACATTCGCAATCTCTTTAGATGTAACTAAACTCATATATTCAAAATTGACATAACTACAAACTTACTGTAAAATTACTGGTTGGCATAATTATTTTTTTCCACAATGGCCAATTGCACTGTCTCTCTACTTGTTTGCTGCAATAATACATCTCCTTTTTTGTGAATTTTTTTAATAGAATCATCATCAAAATGCCTCACTGTAAACAACGTAATATTGGTATTGTACTTTACTTTAAAACTTGGATGGAGTTTTTCATAAAATTTAGAAAAATTTTGATACCCATCTTCTAAGCAGACTGAAAAGCTAATTGCAGAGTTCTGAATCAAATTAACTTTCAACTTAAAATCATGTAATAATTTAAAAATATAGCTAATATTTTCTTCCACCATAAAAGAAAAATCGTTGGTAGAAATAGAGACTAAAATCTGGTTCTTCTTAACTATAAAACAATGTGTTTTAGGATGTAAATCAATTCCTTTACTCACCTTTGTCCCAGTATTTTCTAGCGTTTCAAAAGAACGCACATGTAGTGGGATTCTTTTATTTTCTAGTGGTTTTATTGTTTTTGGATGTATCACTGAGGCACCATAAAAAGCCATTTCTATCGCTTCTTGATAGGAGATATTTTCGAGCAAAACAGTCTCTTCAAAAACCCGAGGGTCTGCATTTAAAACACCCGGTACATCTTTCCAGATGGTAACGCTCTCTGCCTGTAAACAATAGGCCAGAATTCCTGCTGTATAATCAGATCCTTCTCTTCCTAATGTAGTGGTATTGCCTTTTTTATCGCTGCTAATAAAGCCCTGCGTGATATAGAGCTTATCTCTGTCTAGTTTTTCTAAATTTAATGCTGTCTCTTCCCAAGCTACTGTCGCATTTCTATAATTTGAATCGGTTGTTAGCACGGTTCTAATATCTAACCAGTGATTAGAAATTTTTTCTTTTTCTAAAAATGCACTAATAATTTTAGTCGACAACAGCTCTCCGTAGCTAACCACCTGATCATATATATAATTGTAATCTTCTACAGTGTTTTGATCAATGAATTCCTGTAAGCTTTCAAACAACCTTTGTACTTCAATAAATATAAGATTTTCTTTTTCAAACAACGTGGTTACCAAGTTTATATGGTACTCTTTTACCACCTTCATTGCGACAGGTACATCCTCTTTTTTATACAGATAAGCATGCACTACTTCTTCAAAAGCATTCGTCATTTTCCCCATTGCAGACACAACCACTAAGGTATCGTTTGTTCCTTCGTGGTCTAATACCTTTAGCAGGTTTCTAACACCCTTTGCATCTTTCACAGAGGCACCACCAAATTTAAAAATCCTCATTAACTATTTTCTATAAATTTTTTTAATGCTTCTTCTTTCATATGCACCACTTGCCAATCATCTAAAACTGTAGCTCCGGTACTTTTGTAAAAATCTTTTGCTGGAGTATTCCAATCCAACACATCCCAAGTTATTCTTTTACACCCTAAATCATACCCATATTTTAGCACTGCTTTGTACAAAGCAATTCCAATTCCTGAACCTCTTTTTTTAGCGGTTACAATTAAATCTTCAAGGTGAATTATTCTCCCTTTCCATGTAGAATAACGTTCATAAAATAATGCAGCACCAACAATAACACTATTTTCTTCTGCTACAAATACCTTAAACTTTGAGTTTTCAGAAAACCCATCATTAATTAACGCTTCTTCGGTTACTTCTACTTCATTGGGTAATTTTTCAAAAATTGCCAATTCAACAATCAATTCTAAAACAGAATTCATGTCTTCCTTTTCTCCTTTTCTAATGATAAAACTCATAATTATTCTTTAAGTAAAACAAATTTAAACGATATTTGTGCAACTTTTACATTTATTTGTTATGAACACAAAACACATGACTCTTGGTGAGTTCATTATTGACAATCAGAAGCATTTTAAATACTCATCTGGTGAGCTCTCTAGACTTATTAATGCGATTCGATTGGCTGCAAAAGTAGTAAATCATGAGATTAGAAAAGCAGGTTTAGTAGATATTACTGGTGCTTCAGGCGATGTTAACATTCAAGGAGAAACACAACAAAAGCTGGATGTGCTGGCCAATGATTTATTTAAACATACTATTATCAACAGAGAAATTGTTTGTGGTATTGCAAGTGAAGAAGAAGATGATTTTGTGGTTGTTGAAGGGAAAAACAAAACGAATAGCAATAAATATGTTTTATTAATGGATCCTTTAGATGGGTCTTCTAATATTGATGTAAACGTCTCTGTTGGAACTATTTTCTCAATCTATAGAAGAGTTTCTCCAGAAGGAACTCCAGTTACAAAAGAAGATTTCTTACAAAAAGGAAGTGAACAAGTTGCAGCAGGTTATGTTGTTTATGGAACTTCTACCATGATTGTTTTTACAACAGGTAAGGGTGTTCATGGGTTTACTTTAAACCCTGCAATTGGAACTTTCTATTTATCACATCCAAATATTCAACATCCAAAAGACGGAAAAATATATTCTATCAATGAAGGGAATTATGTGCATTTTCCTCAAGGCGTTAAAGAGTATATTAAATATTGTCAAGAAGAAAAAGATAATAGACCGTATACTTCTAGATATATAGGCTCTTTGGTTTCCGATTTTCATAGAAACATGATCAAAGGAGGTATTTACTTGTATCCAACTAGCGCAATTGGTCCAAAAGGGAAATTACGTTTGTTGTACGAATGCAACCCTATGGCATTTATAGCAGAACAATCTGGAGGGAAGGCTACGGATGGTTATAAAAGAATTATGGATTTAGAGCCATCAGAATTACACCAAAGAGTGCCTTTTTTCTGCGGGAGCACACAAATGGTCGATAAAGCTGAAGAATTTATGGCCAAGTATCCAGAAGATGCTAATTATTAATCAATAACTTTTCTTTATAATTCTATAAAAAATGAAGACCAACTGTTGTTGTTGGTCAAGAAATTTTCCGTTAAATTTGTACTAGGCAAATCAGAAATGAGCTGATAACACAAAATAATTAATCAATAAAACATATAATTATGGCTTTTCAATTACCAGAATTAGGATACGCATACGATGCGTTAGAACCAAATATTGATGCGAGAACTATGGAAATTCACCATAGCAAACATCACAACGGATACACAAACAACTTAAATAATGCCATTGCAGGAACTGATTTAGAAGGGAACTCAATTGAAGCTATTTTAGGAAACTTAGATATGGATAATAAAGCGGTTAGAAATAACGGTGGTGGTTTTTACAACCATTCTTTATTCTGGTCAGTAATGAATCCTTCAGATAAAGGAACGTTATCAGGCGAATTAAAAACGGCTATTGAGGCTCAATTTGGTTCTGTAGAGGCTTTTAAAGATGCTTTTTCGAAAGCCGCTGCTACTCAATTTGGTTCTGGATGGGCTTGGTTATGTGTTGATAAAGGAGGAAAAGTTTCGGTATGTTCTACACCAAATCAGGACAATCCATTAATGCCAGGTGTCACTTGTGAAGGAACGCCAGTCTTAGGCTTAGATGTCTGGGAACATGCATATTACTTAAATTATCAAAACAGAAGACCAGATTACATCAATGCCTTTTTTAATGTAATTAACTGGAACGAAGTTGCAAGACGTTACGCTGAATCAAAATAATTCTCAGCTATATATAACATAAAAAAGCACCTCTTTTGAGGTGCTTTTTTTATGCTGATTGTTTTTGAGATCGCAAACTTTTCATGCGCTCTTCAAAACTAGTTGATTCCAATGGCAACACAGCTTCTTTAAATAAATTCATTAAGTTTTCGTCGTGTATGGCTGCTCTTTGTTTGATGATGTTAAAATGAACAAAAGAGCTCCATAAAACTGCTTTCAATTCCGTTTTAGCTTCATTCCACATCCTAATTTCTACCCATAGTGCCTTTTCATTATATTTAATTAACTGGGAGTCAATTGTTACCGTTTCCATTAAATTCGCCGGTTTAATATAGGCTATTTGGTGTGTCCCCACTACCCAGCTCTTGCCAGTGGCTTTTCCATGCTGATATATATCCAACTCATAGTTGGCTATTAATTGATCTTCTCTGGCATTGATTAAATAATTAAAATACGATGCATTGTTTAAATGATTAAACGGATCACAATCTTGAAATCTGATTTTTGTTTTGCTTTCTAAAATTTTTGGTAAACTCATAATGATATTTTTATACCGTTTGGTATATTTTTGATTAAAAAAATAGTTTATATTAATTCGTTGTGTATTATTTGGTTCATGTATACTGCCAAATCTTTCATGTAATCTTTATCTTCCATAATATACGACATGTAAATTGCGCCTTCTATCATCGCAAAAAAGCGCTTGGCATATAACAAACTGTCAACCGAGTTTTTAATTTCTTTGGACGCTTTACAACTTTCTATTAGATTGGCAAACCGATCTAAAATTCTTTCATTATAGGATCTAACCTTGGCGATGATTAACGGATTGTGATTGTTTGCATCTACACCAGTATTTAAAATAGGACAGCCTCCTAATTTTCTATTGTACTCATAGTAGTTATGGTAAAATTCAGCAACATTTAGCAATTGTGCTAAGGGTGTTTTACCCTGATTTACATGCTCATTTAAATCTTTTAAAATTCTTCTAACAGAAAACTGAAAAACGGCAATCGCCAATTGCTCTTTGTTTTCAAAATTGCCATAAATAGCTCCTTTTGTCAAACCAGTAGCCGCCGTAATCTTAGACAAACTCATTGCCGAATATCCATTTTTATTGAATATTGGTGCGACCGTTTCTATAATAAAGGCTTTTGTTTTTTCCGATTTAGACACGAAACAAATTAAATTTAGAATACAAAGATATAAAAATATACCAAACGGTATGAATTTAATGTATTATAATTTTTCTAGATACTATTCCATTCGCAAAATACACTTTAACAATATACACGGAACTTGATAACTTATCAGTGCCGATTCTAAGTTCATTTACAGGTAGTATATCTCTTTTTAAGTTCATTATTTCTTGTCCAAAAATTGAAAAAATCTTCACCGACTTAACGGCATCTACTTCTGTTGTTTTCAGTACAATTTCACGGCTATTAGCATCAAAATACAATCGGAATTTATTTTCTATAATTTCCTCTTCTACTCCAAGCGCTATTTCTGTTCTATCTTGAAATATCAATACAAATCGATCGCCATAGGTACCTGCTGGCAAGGATAAACTAACTGAAGAGTCATTTATTTTAAAGGTCTGTTTCGTTACTTTATCATATATATAAACACTTGCGTTCATATGCTCTAAAGCGTTTAATTTAAAGGTCACTGTTCTTTCCACATCTAAATATAAGTACAGAGGTATTTCCATCTCTTCATTTAGATAATCAACACTTGAAATAACGAAAGGAGTTGTTTTATCTTCAATTTTCAAGGCCAAGTCTGAAGGTTGTTTGTCAAACATTTCTGCATCAAAACCCGGTTCATAAGTATTCGTTAATCCTCTAAAAGCAATCGCTAATTCTCTATTAAATACTTGATCTCCTTTTATATTAAAACGAAAACCCAATCGAATTAATGGAATTTTCTTTGAGGCCTTTATTTTATTTTTGCTAAAAAAGACCGATTCACTTCCAATAGTTTTAAAATTTCTTTGTGCATTCTTAAACGTTATGGTTCCGCTTCCAGATGCCTCTCTAGTAACAAAAAATGCTTGACCTACGGGTATGTAATAATTGCTTCCAGAAATCGCAGTAGTTTCTGCAGGAGTTCCTACACCATTTACTCTTGTATAATAGGTGCCTGAATATGCACTTCTGGAATGTGAAACATCGCCTAAACTATTATAAAAATATAGCACCCCATTAAAAGCAGCAGTATTATCTGCTATAAACTGATCTGCATCTATAGCTGATGGATATGGATTCCCTATTAAACTCAATTTATTTTGATCGATAGAAGTTGTATAAGTTCCATCATTGGGTATTCCTTTAAACGTAAAATTCCCGCCTACACTTTTCATGTTCCACCCTTCTATTGGATTAAAATTTTGAGAAGTCGGACTTATTTGACGGTTCCAATCTACGCCATTTATAAGTTTAGCCAACCAGCGTCCACTAATTACTACTGGAGAATTTGAACCGTCCAAAATATCCGTCCCTGTAAACGTAATATCAGATGCAGCTCCTGCAGTTGCAACTGCTGTAGTTGGAATGGTTCCGTCTTTTAAAATTGAATTTATAGTAAAAGTACTACCGTTTGAAGTTACTGGAGAAGACCAAAAACCTGATTGAAAGACATTTGTTGTAACCGCAGCTCGGTCTTTGTATAATACTCCGGTTCCTGAAACTTGTGTTGCGGTAGTATGTGTTTGGATCAATTGTGAAGTTCCTATCAATCGTATTTCACCATCATTATTAATTCCATTTTCAACTTGTAAATACACGCCTGTATTTAGGGCAAGCTTTCCTCCATTTTCAATTTCAATTTCTCTAACACTGGCGTTTTCTGTTAAAGAGATTGCCCCCGTTGCTGTATTCTTTACAAGTAATTTATAACAGCTATCTGTTGTGTTTGGAACATTACCGGTTCCAGAGCCATTGTAATATTGGCTGTCATCTACCACTATTTTGTCGAGATATTCTACTGTAAAATAATCTCCATCATTAAATGAAACTCCTGTTGCTTGGTATATATTTCCTGTTGTATTTATGAGTGTATATGTGCTTGTAGGGCTTAATAAGTCACTGTCATTATCTACAATTAATTGCAATGGAGCACAGGCATTTTTGCCAGAAAGATCAATTCCCGTCATGTCTATTTCAAAAGTAATAGTCCCCAGGTTATTTCGCTTATTAACTCGCCAATTAGAACTTAACCTTTCTTTATAATTACTGGTATTTGTTACAAATGAATAATTTGCTCTGTTGTTTCTTCCCCAAAATAGATACTTATCTGAACTTAACGATGCTGGTAATAGCATTCGTACAATTCCATTTCCTCTAGAGTCGGCATGAAAAGAACCATCTACTGCCATTCCTATTCCTGCAACATTATAATCAAAATCGCCATTCCCAGTTTCATCTTGCATGTAAAAATCATTAGAAATGGCAATGTTGTATTTGGCTGATAAATAATTTGAAACGATTATTTGCTGGGCTGTATTTAAATACACATTGTACACAATAACTTCTGGATAATCACCACTATGTGCCTGGTTACTTGCATAATTTCCATCTACAGCATCTTGTTCTCCTGCTAAAGCCAAAGTCCCTCCAGCTGTTATACTTGTTCCTGAAGCTATGGTACCAATTGCTGATTCATTACCATCCTTCCAAATTTCATAATTACCCCCAGAACTTTGCCAACTTGCATTGATAATATGCCAGTTATTATCATCTAAAGAGATCCCTGTACTTGTTGATGCCGCCCCTCTATATACTTCTAAGTTACTACTACCAAAAAGTAAGAAATCATTATTATGAACTGACGATGCATAGGACACATGTGAATCACTTGATTCGCCATTATTTTTATTCACAAAAATTGTAGTAATAGCACTTGAGGCAAACTCTGTAAAACTTGTTTTCCGAATTCTATTGTTTGTTTTATTAAAGCGTGCACTAGGGAATCCATTTATAATGCTCGTTTTATACACTGGAGAGAAGGTTGCTGATTGCGAAAAATCATTACTATTACCGGACACATCTGACCATGATGTAACGTCGTCATTGTCTGATAAAGACGAAATTTTGTTGGCATCTAGCCACACAATATTTGTAGTGCCATCTCCAACGCCTCCTGGACCCGTATAGCCAAAATTATCGTTGTCTATTATGGTATACGCGTGCGATGTGTTCGTTCCTAAAGAAGCGTTTGTAGGAGCTGATAAGCTTAGAATAAGTGTTTCAGCTAACTCCACCTCATTATCATCATGAATTACTGCAGTAATAGTTGCTGTTGTACTTCCAGAAGGGATTGTTATGGTTCCATTTGCTAATGTATAATCGAACCCGCTTCCTGTGGCCGTTCCGGTAACGGTATATACTGCTGATGCATCAATTCCGGAAACAATACTCAAATCTACTGCAAAATTCACCGTTGTTACAGATTCTGAACCTAAAGAGAAACTGCTGTTAAATGCCAATGTAGGGTTCGCATCGTTGTCATTAATGGTATAGGTATACGCTGTAAAACCAGTACCTCCAAAAGGCACTGAACTATCTAAATTACAATTAACAGGATTGCTTAATCCAATGATAATGGTTTCATTTGTTTCATACAATGCATCATTATTTACCAAAAAAGAGAAAGAACCTGTAGTAATTCCTACAGGAAATGTAACCGTACCAGATGAAAAGGTATAATCAGTACCACTAGTTCCAGTTCCTCCGGTAACGGCATAATCAACACTTGTTGGATTTACCATATCAACTACATCAACACTTAAATTCACCGTAACTGCGGTTGTACTTTCAGCTGCATTTGAAGCTGCGTTATCAAAATAAACTTTTCGACTAATATCATTATCAGAAATACTATGTGTATACATGGTATTAGCCCCCAATGTTAGACCAGATATAGGGTTGCTTAATGTTGTAACAAATGTTTCTGTTGATTCTGGATCTATATCATCTGCAACAATAACGGTATAATTGGCCGTTGTATTTCCTGCCAAAATAGTTATTGTACTCGCAGTGACAGCTGTATAATCTGAACCAGCAATAGCACTAACATTAGCTGTAGTAATCTCAACTGTTTTATCTATAACCGGAATGAAGTTCAAAGAAATTTCTATAATTGCATTACTACTCTCAGTTTCAGAACCAATGCTTGCTGTATGTTCAACTTTAGGGTTCACTGCTGCAATAGCCAGGTAATCTCCATCAACAAACGTAAGATTCGTAGTGGTGTAATTTGTTCCAGAAACGAAGGTCATTTCATACACACTTGCTCCAGAACTAAAATCACCATCGGTATCTACCATTAAAGCATACATGGTATGTCCGGCAGGCAGCGAAGGAAATTCCGCAACATCTATTACAACATCTATTGTACCTACGGTTCCTGTTTGATCCAAACGCCATTCTCTTGACAATCGTTGAATGTCTACACCATCATTTGGTGCTTCTATTGCTGTCCAACTAGAAGAAACATCTGCATTGTCATGTCCAAAGAGCAAATACTCTTGATCTGCATTAATTTCACTCGCATTTTCTATGTGTAAAATTCCTGCTGACATTGCAGACAAATGTGTGTTTGCGGCATTTTCTCTACCAATTCCAGCTACATCATAAAAATGGGTTGTTTGATAGGCATATCTATCATTGGAAATGGAAATACCATATTTGGCTCCTAAATAGTTTGCTACAATAATTTGTTGTGCTTGGTTTAAAAATGTATCAAACACCATGACTTCTGTAAAATCACCAAAGTGCGCTTGTGCTGAATCATAATTTCCATCTACTGAATCTTGTTCTCCAGCAATCGCTAAAGAACCACCTGCTGTAATTGTACTACCTGAAGACAAGGAGCCTGTATAATCTCTAGAACCATCTTTCCAGATTTCTACATTTCCTCCAGCACTTTGCCAACTTGCGTTGGTAATATGAAAGTTATTGTCATTAAAACCAATACTAGAATATGCATTTGAACTTCTATACAGTCCTAAATTATTACTACTAAATAGCAAAAAGTCATTATTATGAGCTGAAGAAGCATAGGATAAAACACCATCGTTACTTTCTGTGGTCTTATTAACATAAATTGCGGTAATTGCTGACGTGGGAAAACTTGAAAAACCCGTTTTTCGCAAGCGTCCATTTGTTTTTTCAAAACGAACCGCAGAAAACCCGTTTAAAATACCTGTTTTATAAATGGGTGTAAAAGACGCTGTAGGTTGGCTGACATCATTTCCATTACCCGAAGCGTCTTGCCAAAGATTAATATTATCTCCATCTACTAGAGAAGAAAGGTCTTCGGCCTTTAACCATAACACATTTGAACTTGAATTTCCAACACCTCCTGGACCGGATTGTGCATAGCAATTAACACTTAAAAATGCGCATACGACAACACTCTTAAGTATTTTTCTAAGGGGATATTTCATTATAGGGATTGAAATTGGGGGCTTAAAATAAGTACTTAAAAATAGCAAACTACCATCCTTAAAAATATTTTCAAGAATGGTAGTTTATAAATTTTCTTAAGATAAAGAAACAAAAAATAAATTAATTAGATCATCTAAATCCCATAATTAACATTAATTTATCTGTTTTGTAAAACCTCTTTAATAAGCTCTTTTATCGCTGCCTTCATAGAAGTTAATAAAGGCTTCGTTTACAACTCTATGGCCTCCATCAGTTGGATAATTACCTGTAAAGTACCAATCACCTAGATTATCAGGACAGGCGATGTGTAAATTATCTACCGATTGGTAAATCACCTCAATTTCTGCACTGATATCGGGTGTTTTTAACATTTGAGCTGTCTTTTTAGATATTTCTACTCTTGTAAAAGGCGCGTAAATTTCTTTTACAAAATTTACAATTTCAGCATCTTTCTTTCCTCTTTGCGCAATAGACTTAGCATATACCTCGTCTACAATATGATATTGATTTGTATCTTTTAGTAACTCTAATGCCGCTTTAAAAGCAATAAAATCGCCAATTCTAGCCATGTCAATTCCATAACAATCTGGGTACCTAATTTGAGGCGCAGAAGACACAACAACAATTTTTTTAGGATTTAATCTATCCAGAATTTTTATAATACTTTTCTTTAGCGTGGTTCCTCTAACGATACTATCATCAATAATGACCAAATTATCTGTTGACTTTACAACACCATAGGTAACATCATACACATGGGCTACTAAATCATCTCTACTATTATCGTCTGCAATAAACGTACGTAATTTTACATCTTTTATGGCAATCTTTTCGAAACGAGCTCTTTCAGATAAAATTTCTGTAACTCTTTCGGCAGAAAGTTTTCCGCCTCCGGCTAATATTTTTGCAGTTTTCTGTTGATTTAATACATCTTCAGCTGCTTCTGTCATTCCGTAGAATGATGTTTCGGCAGTATTGGGTATAAAAGAAAATACCGTATTTGAAATATCGCTATCAATAGATTTTAAAATCTGAGGGAAGACTAATTTCCCTAAATTTTTACGTTCTTCATAAATAGCTGCATCACTTCCTCTTGAGAAATAGATACGTTCAAAAGAACAGGCTTTATTTGGTTTTTGTTCTAGTATTGGCTGTACGGAGGTTTCTCCACTTTTTTTAATAATTAAGGCGTGCCCTCTATCCAATTCTTTAACGTTTTCGATATCAACATTAAATACAGTCTGTATCACTGGTCTTTCAGACGCTACAACAACAACTTCATCGTCTTGGTAATAATAGGTTGGTCTTATTCCAGATGGATCTCTTAAAACAAAGGCATCTCCATGGCCTACTAAGCCTGCCATTGCATAACCACCATCCCAGTTTTTAGATGATCTCTGCAATACTTTTTGCAGGTCTAAATTCTCTTCTATAAAAGGCGAAGCATCTTTTTTATTGTATCCTTTTTCTTTCGCTTTTAAATATAAACTAGAAACTTCTTCTTCTAAAAAGTGTCCTATTTTCTCCATTACTGTAACGGTATCTGTAAACTCTTTTGGATGTTGACCAAGATCTACCAACTCGTCTAACAATTGTTTAGAATTGGTCATGTTAAAGTTCCCCGCAACAATTAAATTTTGATGTTTCCAGTTCGATTGACGCAAAAATGGATGTACACTTTCGATGCTGTTTTTACCAAAAGTACCATAACGTACGTGTCCTAAAAACAAATTCCCTATATAAGGCATGTTTTCTTCTTGCCAAGAAACGTCGTCTTTTTTATCAGGGTTCTCTTCTAAAACACCATTCAATCGTTCGTTAATTTGCCCAAATATATCTTGAATTGGTTGCGATTTGTTAGAACGCACTCTACTAATATATCGAGTTCCTGGATCTACATTAAATTTTACGCTAGCAAAACCGGCTCCGTCTTGACCACGATTGTGCTGTTTTTCCATTAACAAATACATTTTGTTAATTCCGTAAAACGCAGTGCCATATTTATCTTTGTAATACTGTAATGGTTTTAATAAACGAACCATTGCAATTCCACATTCATGTTTTAAAGCATCACTCATTGTTTTCTTTGTTTAGTGTGTGTGTTGTTGTTGTTGTTGTTGTTGTTGTTGTTGTTGTGTTATAAAAAAATCCGCAGCA
>Ga0209292_1005086_pt1 | contig 13554 bp, 14 predicted proteins | sample GOMGulsemesocosm_2_FD_184634 | JGI IMG/M metagenome (GOLD analysis project Ga0209292, IMG submission 184634) | Methane-oxidizing microbial communities from mesocosms in the Gulf of Mexico - GOM9C Gulf of Mexico (SPAdes) (version 2) | ecosystem: Environmental > Aquatic > Marine > Cold seeps... | reverse complement strand
GCATACGTGGCAATCAAATACTTCACGATCGCTTTTGACTCAAACATATCAACATCGGTGTTTGGATCTTTCAAGAACGGCACTTGTACTGTGCCATGCTCAGCAAAGAACGCACTGCGTTTAGTTTCAGGTAACGGGCTGTATTCACCTGGACTGAGACGATGGGTAGCAGGGCCAAGTTCGCCAAATTGTTGCTTACCTAAATTGACCAATAAATACGGCAGCTCTAATTCACATAAGGTCTCACGGACAGGACGTGAATAAGGGCTACTTTCAAAACTGTATAATACCAGTGGATCGGTTGGTTCTAATGCCGGTTTCTTGGTTTTACCAGCGTTCCAGCGGATCAGCGATGCACTTGTCGAACTGGCATAATTAAAAATATTGGCTCGTAACCGGATCGGTGCACTGCTATTAGCGTAATATTTGTATAAATAATCGATGATCTCAGTGGCTGAATTTAAGATAGTTTGGGTGTTCTTATCAATCAGGAAGGGAATTTTATCTGTGCTATACATTTCCCGTAGCTGTTGCTTGTGACGCTCTCCGCCTTTGGGGCAAGGAATAATAAGCACATCAAGATTTAATTCTGAAATAGCTTCACGCACTAAGCGACACAGTGGGTCGGCTTCGTTGTCATACATGATTAACGGATCTTGCTCATTAATCGTAGTTTTTGCCGCTTTGGTGCCAGCCCATAAGCGCGTTTGTGAAGCCAGAGTTGAAGTCAGTAGATCAAACATAGCGTAAATCCGTTAAATTAAAACCTCATTTTAAATACACAAATTTGAAAAAGCTGTCTAGTCTAGCGTTGGCTAATACGTTTCTGATGAAAGTGTTATTGACCGCAAACTTTGAGTTATGCGTCTGGATCAGTATAATGCGTTTTTTGCTTGATTTGGGGTAGGGTATGTCAGCTGAATATGACAATCGTTTTGGTGGTATTGCACGTCTATATGGCGTTAAAGCACTGCAATTTTTTAGTCAAGCGCATGTATGTGTGATTGGTATTGGTGGTGTGGGTTCGTGGGCCGCTGAAACCTTAGCACGCTCAGGTATCGGCAAGATCACCCTGATCGACATGGATGATATTTGTGTGACTAATACCAACCGTCAAATTCATGCCTTAAAAGACACTATCGGTAAGCAGAAAATTGATGTGATGGCTGAGCGTATTCGTGCCATTAATCCAGAATGTATCGTCAATGCTATCGATGATTTTATCACTGTTGATGAAGTCGGTATGCACATCAGCAAAGACTTTGATTATGTAGTCGATGCGATTGATAGCGTACGTTCAAAAACAGCCTTGTTAGCACACTGTAATCGCCAAAAAATCAAATGCATTACCATTGGTGCTGCCGGTGGTCAAATCGATCCAACCCAAATTCAAGTGCTGGATTTATCTCGCACACACCAAGATCCGTTAGCGGCTAAAGTGCGCTCTGATCTGCGCCGTTTACATAACTTCAGTAAGAATCCAACCAGTCGCTTTGGTATTGAATGTGTATTCTCAACTGAGCAATTAATTTACCCTGGGACTGATGGCGAAGTCTGTTCGACCAAGAACTTTCTTGACGGCGCAACAGGCATGGATTGTTCAAGTGGCTTCGGCTCTTCAACCGCAGTAACGGCTAGCTTTGGCTTAATCGCGGCTTCGCGGGTATTGAAAAAATTAGCTGAACGAGAAGCGCGTTATCGATCTGAATCACAGGATTAAGTAGACGAGTTTAACCAATCCGGTTTAGCGCTGAAGCGCGATTACAACCAGCTGATACACCTTGTATTCGCTGGTTTTGTTTTATTTCAAACCATCATTTATTTTGGCCTATTTAAACCCTTATTTTATAACAATTGCCTTATAACGATTGCTTTATAACACATCTTATACCACGTGTGCCTTTCTCTATCGCTTAACTTTGACCGTGCTAAATTCGGTTATGTTAATAACTTGTGATACCATTCAAACATATGTTTGAAAAACTAAGCTGATCACATCAAGTAAGGAAACAAGGTATGAGTAAAGTATTTATCGTTGCAGCAAAACGTACAGCCCTAGGTAGTTTTGGCGGCAGCTTAGCGGGTGTTGACGCCGCTACGTTAGGTGCGACGGCAATCAAAGGCGCTTTGGCAGCTGCAAAGGTTAATCCAGAGCAGGTTGATGAAGTGATTGTTGGTAATGTGATTAGTGCAGGACAAGGCATGGGCCCAGGTCGCCAAGCTGCGATGCAAGCGGGTATCCCTGCTCGTGTGCCTGCTTATACGCTAAATATGATCTGTGGCAGTGGCATGAAAACCATCATGGATGGTGCTGCGCATATTAAAGCCGGTGATGCTGATATTGTCGTTGCTGCCGGTATGGAAAGCATGTCTAATATTCCTTATTTGATGCCTGCGAAAACCCGCTTTGGTTCTAAAATGGGCAACATGACCATGGTTGATGCCATGATCAATGATGGACTGACTGACGTATTTAATAATTACCACATGGGCATGACAGCTGAAAATATCGTTGATCAATTTGGTTTAACCCGTGAACAACAAGATACCTTTGCTGTAGGCAGCCAACATAAAGCGATTGCAGCTATCGCGGCTGAACGTTTCGTTGACGAAATTGTACCCGTAGACATTAAAGTACGCCGCCAAACACAAAGCTTTGCCACTGATGAATATCCAAAAGACAATACCAGTGTTGAAGGTTTGGCTAAGTTGCGTCCGGCATTTAAAGCGGATGGCTCTGTGACAGCGGCAAATGCATCAGGCATTAACGATGGCGCTGCGGCGATCATTTTAGCGTCAGAGGCGGCAGTCGAAAAATACGGTTTAGAACCTATGGCGGAATTAATTGCTTATGGCCAAGGTGGTATCGATCCGCAAGTAATGGGCTTAGGTCCGGTGCCTGCTATTGAGCAAGCGCTAAAACGTGCTGATATGTCATTAGAGCAGATGGAGTTATTAGAGTTAAATGAAGCCTTTGCTGCACAAGCGTTAGGGGTAATGACCAACCTGACTCAAGAACACAATGTTGATATGGATTGGTTTGCCGATAAGACTAATGTGAATGGTGGCGCTATCGCACTGGGTCATCCGTTGGGTGCATCTGGTGGCCGTATCACCGTAACCTTATTACACGAGATGCAAAAACGTGGTGTGGACTATGGCTTAGCATCACTGTGCATTGGTGGTGGTATGGGCACTGCTTTGATTGTGAAAAACCTGCAGAAATAGCAGTAAATAAGAAGGTGGTGAATGATGTGTTCGCCACCTCTTTATAACTTGTTATGCAGCTTTAATTGCGGCGATAACGGCTTTTAAACCATTGCCACGAGAAGGGCTAAGCTGTTGCATAAAACCAAGCTGAGAAAAATAGTCATCAACATCAAAGGCAGCAATTTCCGCACGGGTCTTACCGTTAACAGCTGCTAGTAATGCCGCCATTAAACCTTTCACAATACGCGCATCTGAATCAAGTCCAAACCATAAACGCCCGTTATCATCGCAATTGAGTGCTAACCATGCCTGACTTTCACAGCCTTTAATTTGGTTTTCTGCTATTTTATAATCATCGCTTAATGTCGGGATCTTATTACCCAGTAGAATTAATTGGCGATATTTGTTTTGCCAGCCAGCTTGCGCCGTTAATAACGTCAGCACATCGTTACTGGTGATGGTATTGCCAAATGGACTTGACGAGAAATCGGTCATTATCATTCCTGTATTGCCCACCAGAGATCGGGTCTGGCAGGATAAAATTAATCTTCTTCGACTGAGATGAATTGACCTGTGGTAGTCAGCTCTATTTCAACTTTTTCGTTGTTGGTGTTACGTGCTTTAATTTCATAGATATTATCGTCATGATCAAATTCGACTTTAGAAATATCATGAAAACCTTGGGCAACAAGTAGTTCAATGACTTGCGCTATAGTTTTTTCTGGCTGATGATGGGGTGCGTTCGCGAGTGCGATTGGGCTTAGCAAAATCAGTATTAAGTAATAATATTTTAGCAAAATTTGACCCTGTTAATATTCTATTCATTTAAACAACGGTACTCTAGAGGCTATGAAAACACGAATCCTATTAACTGTCATGTTAATCTTTACGTCATGGCAAAGTGTGGCAATGCCGCATATCGAATATGAAGAAGATCTGGATGAAGTCACTGCCGCGGTGAAGGCGCAGGAAATCAGTCCTTTTATTGATTTATTAGCGATTATAGAACGCGATTTTAATGGTCGCCGGGTGATTAAAGTCGAGCTCGAAAAAGAAGATGATTACAGCGATGATGATATTTGGATATACGAAATTAAAATGCTCGATGCCGACCGTAATGTCGTTAAAGCTCATTTTGATGCTAAAACATTCCGGCTGTTAGCGATTAAAGGTCATAAACTCGAGCGTTTGTTTAATAAAAATAGGTAAACATGAAAGTATTAGTTGTTGAAGACGAACCACAATTAGCTCAGCAAATGCAGCAACAATTAACCGAACAGGGTTTTATTGTTGATTGTGCTTATGATGGCGAAGAGGCGCATTTTATGGGCTCGACTGAAACTTATGATGCAGTAGTTTTAGATCTGGGTTTACCTAAAATTGACGGTTTAACGGTATTGAAAAAATGGCGTGCAGAAAACCTTACTATGCCGGTTATTATTCTTACCGCGCGCTCGTTATTACATGAAAAAATTGAAGGCCTCAATGCTGGTGCGGATGATTATCTGGCCAAGCCATTTCAAATGGGTGAACTAGTCGCTCGATTACAAGCGTTAGTGCGCCGTGCTGCTGGTAAAGCTTCATCGATTGTGACAGTTGGTGATATTCGTTTAGATATCTCGGCATCAACTGTCACTAAAGCTGGTTTGAGCATTACCTTGACGGCACATGAATTTAAAGTATTGAGCTATTTAATGCTACACCTTGGTCAAGTTGTATCAAGGGCTACTTTGATCGAACATATTTACGCTCAAGATTTTGATCGTGACTCCAATACTATCGAAGTATTTGTCGGCCGATTACGCAAAAAACTAGGTAGTAAGATGATCGAGACAGTACGTGGATTAGGTTATAGGATCGCGCAGGATTGAAACGGTTCTCATTAAAAAATCGCTTGTTGTTTGCAGCAGGTGGTTGCTGCGTAGTCTTGATTTTAGCCACTGGCTTTACAGTCCAACGTTACATGCAAGACTACTTACGCAGTGAATTAGTCAGTAAATTAACCTTATCTTTAGATGAGTTATTAAGTCGTCTCGAGCTGCAACCGCAAAGCTTAATGACAGTTAATGGTACTGCGTCTACACAGTTATCCCCGACAACTGATTTAACTACTACGTCACTCGATATCATGCCTATTCCGTCCTTATCTGAACCGCGATTTAGTCAGCCTTACTCAGGCTTTTATTGGCAAATCCAAACCGATAACAAGGTGTTGAAACGTTCCCGTTCATTATGGGAGGCAGAGCTTTCTTTCCGTCATTTGAATGATGAATTTGGTCTCGATTATTTCGTTACTACAGGACCAACTGGCCAAGCGTTAATGGTGGTGCAGCAAAAAGTTAAACTACCGGATAGTGAGACCTTTTTTTGGCTGTCTGTAGCCCAAGAAAATAACAGTTTGGCGTTAGCATTACAGGGCGTTAATCGCAGTTTGTTAATTGGCCTTGGTTTGTTAACGTTAGCGGTGATGTTACTAATTTTATTGCAGTTATCTTGGGGCCTTAGACCGCTAGCCACGTTGCGTAAAGAATTAGCGGAAATTGAAAATGGCGATAAAGCCCAGTTTCAGCATCAATATCCGCAAGAAATTGATCCACTGGTCAAAGATATTAACCGCTTATTGGATCATCACCAGCATTTGTTAGAACGGGCGCGCACTAATGCGGGCAATATGGCGCACGCATTAAAAACGCCTTTGAGTATTATGCACAATGAATTGGCCTTAACTCAGCCACCGCAAAAGCCCTTGTTACAACAGCAATTACAGCAAATGCGGCAACAGATTGAATATCATTTATCGGCTTCGCAGATCGCGGCGAAACAATTATTAGGCGCTAAATGCAGCCCTTATCAGCAATGCAGTAATGCGGTATCGGCTTTTTCCCGTCTGTATACGAACCGTAATCTTATCGTTGATCTGACCCTTGATGAGACGTTAACAGTTGCCGTTGATGGCCGTGATTTTGACGAGATGGCCGGAAACTTGATCGAAAATGCGTATAAATGGGCTGAAAGTTATATTGTTATTTCGGCTGTTGTGGTTGGTGAGCAACTGCAAATAACGATTGCTGATGACGGGCCCGGGATGACTGAAAGGGAGTGTGAGCTGGTACTGGATCGCGGCCAACGCTTAGATGAACAAACCCCAGGTCATGGCTTAGGGCTTAATATCGCTGCAGAAATGGCTAAGATGTATCAAGGCCAGCTAACATTACAGCGCGCTTCACTGGGGGGCTTAGAAGCGCGATTAGTGTTACCGTTACGTAATCATTTATAGTCGTTTGGTATTATAAAAGCTTGATGTGTTCGACTTCAACTTCAGGTGTCGAGCCGCCTTCGAACTCGCCAAAAATACGTAATTTAGTGTTGTTATCAATGGCTACGGGTAACTTGATATCGTCATCAAGCTCGACCATCACTTGGCCTGATTCATCGGCAAACATATATTTATCAGCGCTAATTTGATGCACTAACTTGCCTTCTAACACCACGTTTACTTCGCTAAAACGGCCTACAGTCTCAAGGTTTTCAGCTACTGTTGTCACGTTGATTGCTGGACCAGTATAGTTAATACCATGCTTATTGTGGTCTTTTGCTAGCGCAAGTGTTGGTAACATGATGATTGTTGCCGCTAGGCCTATGATAGTTTTCTTTAGCATCTTAAATCTCCTAAAAACCTACTGGTTTCGTCGTTGTGATTGTTATTGATAGTGTTCTAATCAATGTTGATGATGCTATTAAACAACATTGATACTGAATACAACCTGAGTGCGCTGTTCATATTCAGTACATGTGCGGAGATTATGATTTAAAATGAAGTTTTAGAGTAAATCTTGCAGTTCATTCAATGCTTTAATGAAGAAATCTATTTCTGCTTTGGTATTATAAATAGCCAATGAAACCCGGATTGTGCCAGATAAATTAAGGCTCTGCATCAAAGGCTGGGCACAGTGATGACCAGTGCGAACAGCAATACCTTGTAGATCCAATAGCATTCCCACATCAGCATTATGCGCGTCACCGATAATAAAACTGACACCGCCAGCTCGATGGTGCGGTGAGCCAATGATCTTAATGCGTGGCATATTTTCGAGTTGTGCAGTGGTGTAGGCCAGTAGTTCGGCTTCATGAGCCGCCAGCGCTTGACGATCGTAACTGGTTAAAAAAGTCATGGCGCGCGCCAGACTGATCGCACCGGCAATGTTGGGTGTACCCGCTTCAAATTTAAACGGTAGCTCGTTATAAGTGGTTTGTTCAAAACTGACCGTTTTAATCATTTCGCCACCCCCTTGCCAAGGCGGTAGTTGATTAAGAGTTTCTTCTTTACCCCAGAGTACCCCGATGCCCGTCGGCCCATACATTTTATGGCCAGAGAACACGTAAAAATCACAACCTAAGGCTTGTACATCAAGGTCCCAATGCGAAATTGCTTGAGCGCCATCGATTAATACTTTAGCGCCCGCTTGCTTAGCTAACGTGATGATGTCCTCAATCGGGTTCACTGTGCCAATGGCATTAGAGACATGACTCACAGCAACTAACTTGGTTTTATTGCTCAGCAGTTGCTTATAGGCCTGCATATCTATGTCTGTCGATGGTAATAGCGGAATCACCTTGAGGATGGCGCCTGTCCGTTGTGCCAGCATCTGCCAGGGCACAATATTAGCGTGATGCTCTAAGGTGGAAATTATTATCTCATCGCCAGCATGGATACTGGTGGTTAAGCAGTTAGCGATTAAGTTAATCGCTTCGGTGGTACCACGGGTCCAAATAACTTCTTTACTGCTATTGGCATTAATAAATTGCGCACAGATATCGCGAGCATTTTCATAGGCTAATGTGGCTTGTGCACTCAATGCGTGCGATGCGCGGTGGACATTGGCGTTGATATCACGATAATAGGTATTAATTGCCTCAAGAACACACAAGGGTTTTTGGCTTGTTGCGGCATTATCCAAATAAATCAATGGATGATCATTCACTTGTTGAGATAATACTGGGAATTGTTGTCTAAGGTCGGTTAATTCTATATCGTTAAGCATGGTGGCAAACTCACTATCAAGGTGTGGGGATTATAACCTGAAATAACGCCTTGCGCATTTGTACATTTAGACGAATTGAAATACTTTTTGCAATTATTATGATTTAATTTTTATTGCTTATTTTTGGCCATTTCTTTGTGTTTTAAACTGTTTTATTACGATTGCGTTCACAAAACCACCGGTGGCGTTCGTTTTTAGTGCTATTTTCGTGTGGTTAAAGATGGTGATATTTTGCACTATTATTGATTTGTGTCTCTGATTACTGTATAAACCGAGCTTTAAAAGTATACCTAGTAGCTTCAAATGCGACTATGTAGACACTTATATTTGAAGTTATTGGAGCACACTATGTCAAAAGTATGCCAAGTTACTGGTAAAAAACCAGCTGTTGGTAACAACGTTTCTCACGCAAAAAACCGCACACGTCGCCGTTTCTTGCCAAACCTACATACACACCGTTTTTGGGTTGAGAGCGAAAACCGCTTTGTTAAATTACGTCTTACTGCTAAAGGTATGCGTATTATCGATAAGAAAGGTATTGATTCAGTTTTAACTGAAATGCGTGCCCGTGGTGTTAAGGTTTAAGGAACTAGATTATGCGCGATAAAATTCGTTTGAATTCATCTGCTGGTACAGGTCACTTCTATACTACAGACAAGAACAAAAAAAACATGCCTGAAAAAATGGAAATCAAAAAGTTTGATCCAGTTGTTCGTAAGCACGTTATGTATAAAGAAGGCAAAATCAAGTAATTCTTGATTGCGTTTTTGCTATATAAAAAATGCCAGTTATTTATAACTGGCATTTTTGTATGTTAATTTTGCTACAATCTAATCTCTACCTCTTTTCCTAATGTTTTAGTCTGGTGTTGCCCTTATGAAAATGAATCCCCGTCAGGATGAAGCTGTTAAATATATTTCTGGTCCATGTTTGGTACTTGCTGGTGCTGGTAGCGGTAAAACACGCGTTATTACCACTAAAATTGCCCACCTAGTACAGAATTGTAGTTATGACGCTAAGAATATTGCAGCGGTAACTTTTACCAATAAAGCGGCGCGTGAGATGAAAGAGCGTATCGCTCAGACATTAGGTAAAAAAGAAGCAAAAGGCTTGATGGTTTCCACATTCCATACCTTAGGGCTAAATATTATTCGTAAAGAATATAAAACCTTAGGCATCAAACAGGCATTTACCTTGTTTGATGATCAAGACCAGTTAGCATTGTTAAAAGAACTGACTCAAGATACCTTGGAAGAAGATAAAGAACTTATTGACCAATTGCGTAGCGCTATTTCGAATTGGAAAAATGAGTTGGTATTGCCGCCGCAAGCAATTGCTCGCGCACAGATGCCACAAGATAAATTATTTGCTCAGTGTTACGACGACTACCTCCGTCACATGAAAGCTTATAACGCGTTGGACTTCGATGATCTGATCATGATGCCTACCTTGTTATTACGCTTGAATGAGGAAGTACGTGAACGCTGGCAAAACAAGATCCGTTATTTATTAGTGGATGAGTACCAAGATACTAATACCAGCCAGTATGAATTGGTGAAACTGATTGTTGGCCACCGCGCTAAATTTACCGTGGTAGGGGATGATGATCAGTCGATTTATTCATGGCGTGGTGCTAGACCTGAAAATCTGACGTTATTGCAAAGTGATTTTCCTGGTTTGAAAGTGGTGAAGCTCGAGCAAAACTACCGTTCGACGCAGCGCATTTTAAAAGCGGCCAATATCTTAATTGATAATAACCCCCATGAATTTAATAAACGTCTATTCAGCGAGCTTGGTTATGGCGATCCGATTAAAGTATTCACCACTAAAAATGAAGAGCATGAAGCCGAAAAAGTAGTATCAGAACTGCTTGCACATAAGTTCATGGCGCGCAGTGAATACAAAGATTATGCGATCTTATACCGTGGTAATCATCAGTCACGGTTGTTTGAAAAAGCGTTAATGACTAACCGAATTCCGTATAAAATCAGTGGTGGTACCTCATTCTTCTCGCGTGCCGAGATCAAAGACATGATGGCTTACCTGCGATTACTCGTGAACCCAGATGATGATAATGCCTTTTTACGGGTAGTGAACGTGCCACGTCGTGAGATTGGTCCGACAACATTAGAAAAGTTAGGTAATTACGCCAACATGCGTAATATCAGCTTGTTTGCGGCTAGTTTTGAAATGGGCTTAGAACAAACCCTAACAGGGCGTGGTTTAGTTGCTGTACGTGGCTTTACCCGTTGGTTGGTGGAGTTATCGGATCAAGAGCAGCGTAGTGACAGTATTGATGCAGTGCGTGACATGGTGCGTGATATTCATTACGAAGATTGGTTATACGAGACCAGTACCAGTGCCAAAGCTGCTGAAATGCGCATGAAGAACGTTTCTGAGCTATATCGTTGGGTAACTGAAATGCTCAAAGGTGATGATCTCGATGAAGAGATGACGTTGGCACAGGTTGTTACCCGTTTAACATTGCGTGACATGCTGGAACGTAACGAAGAAGAAGACGACTCTGACCAAGTACAGTTAATGACTTACCATGCCTCTAAAGGTTTGGAATATCCGTACGTGTTCATGGTAGGCATGGAAGAAGGGATATTACCCCATCAAAGTTCGATTGATGATGATCCGAATGTCGAAGAGGAACGTCGCTTAGCCTACGTGGGTATCACCCGTGCACAAAAAGTATTATTCATGATGTTATGTAAAGAGCGCCGTCAATTTGGTGAGGTGGTAAAGCCGGAACCAAGTCGTTTCTTGCTAGAGCTACCGCAAGATGATCTAGAGTGGGATTTACGTAAAAAGCCGGATTCGCCAGTAGAAAAACAAGCTAAAGGTAAACGTGGCGTGGCGAATCTAAGAGCGTTATTTAATAAATAGCTAGATCACGTTGGCTTCGGCGTTTCGATCTGAGATCGCTTATTAGAGCTCTAATAAGCGATTAACTTGCATATAATCCATTGGTTGAGCAATATAACTGCCTTGGCCAAACTCGCAGCCTAACTCCACCAATTTTGCGTGTTGCTGCGGGGTTTCAATACCTTCAACAATGACCTTAAAGCCCATGTCGTGGCTAATATCCCTAATTACCCGAATTAATGACAAATCTTTTTTGGACATCAACATGCGATTGGTAAAACGACTGTCTATTTTGACGAAATCAATTGGATATTGAAAAAAAGCGTTTAGCGAACTAAAACCGGTGCCAAAGTCATCTAATCCCACTTGCACTCCAATTTGACGTAATTTTTCTAGCGCGCGAATGGCAAACTTATTGTGCAGCATAAATTCCTGTTCTCTAAACTCAAATACTAGGCGATGCGGTGGTATTTGTTGTTGCTGAATAATAAAAATCAAATGTTCAACGGCACCATTAAGAATAAGGTGCTTGGCTGATAAGTTCATGGTTAATATGATTTGTTGATTATCTCTGTGGGAGTTATGCCACTTTTTGAGTTGTAAGCAGGCTTGATTAATAATATGTAGATCGAGCGCGATGATAATATCTGTGCTCTCTGCTAATGAGATAAAATTATTATCAGCGTTCTGCTCTTTCTCCTGCCAATGGGCAATAACTTCAAAGCCGATCAGCTGATTGCTGTTTAATTGAATAATGGGTTGGTAGTAAGGCAATATATCGTTGTTAATGATAGCGCGAGTGAGCTTCTCTTGTTGCTGTATGGCTTGGGTGTTTTTAATAGGCGTTGGCGATGCGGTGGAAAGGTGATACTGGCCTAAACCTTGGTTTTGAGCACTTTTTAGGGCGATATCAGCATCTTTTAATACTTGGCTCACAGAATGCGGCGCTTGCTGTAAGCTAATGCCGATACTGCTACTGCAGAGGATCTTATAATTGTTAACTTGAAAACTAAAACGAAACTGCGATTGAATTTCTTTTGCTAGATCAATGGCGCTATCGGCATCGGTGATATCGGTTTTTAATAAGGCAAACTCATCACCTTGTAAGTTAACTAAGCAGTCGTTACTTGACGTTAATGATTGTAAATGTGCTTGGATGATCGTGACTAATTTATTACTTAGCTCACTACCAAAGCTTTGTTCAACCTCGGCGATATTATCAATTTTGATCAGCAATAATACAAAACTTTGCTGGGATTGCTGCAGTAGCTGTAAGGCTGATTTTAGTTGGGTTAAAAATAAGGCTCGTTGGGTTCGCAATGAGCTCGATAACGCGAGGCCAATAAGCTCAGCGCTACTTGTTTGGGATTGAGTTGAGAGACGATCCTTGTTCACAGTCGGTATCCTAATGGTCTTTAATCACTAAAAAACTAAGTCTTATAGTAGTAAAGTCTAGCAGTGGATAACTGTGGGTCAAAAAAAGCCACTAAATAAATTAGTGGCTTTAGCGAAAGTGCGTGTCGTTATAATAGATTAGTGCTGAATCTTTTTGTTATAACGTTATCTGACAATCGTGTTACAGGCCTTTGATCATATGATCTACGGCTGCTTTCAGTTCATCGTCAGAACATGTTGCACAGGTACCACGTGCTGGCATTGCGCCATTGAAACCTTCGATCGCATGGCGATAAAGTGTGTCTTTACCTTTAGCAATACGTGGAGCCCACTGATCGGCATTACCACTAATAGGAGCACCTGCAAGGCCACTTCCGTGACACATGTTACAAGTAGCTGTATAAACTTGTTCGCCAGAACGTGGTCCAGCTGGTTCTGCACTTTTTGCAACAACAGGAGCAAGTTCACCTGGCAGATATACTTGGCCAACAGGTGCAATGCGTTCTGCAACTGCTTCAGGAGAATTGTGATTTGCGTTAACGGTGAATGCAAATAACAATGACGCTGATAAGGTGATTAGAATATTTCGTAATTTATACATGCTCTTTGTAGCTCCCTAATTAATGATATGGTCAGTTTGTGGGTGACTTTTATTATAATAAATCCCGACTGCTGTCAGGCATTATATCCTTACCACGGCTTAGGTTAAATAGTTGTAACAGTGTTTGTTGCATTTTACTTGGTTATAAAAGATACAAGCGCTGTCGTTATCTAACATTTTCGCTGACAAATAACGAATTTGCCTAGACGAGATTGGTTGTTGGACGTAAGATATTGTTTATGCGTCCGTAGCTCAGCTGGATAGAGCGCGCCCCTCCGGAGGGTGAGGTCGGAGGTTCGACTCCTCTCGGACGCACCATTATCGTTATGATAGTGGTAATAAAATGATAAATGGCGGTTGTAGCTCAGTTGGTAGAGCCCCGGATTGTGATTCCGGTTGTCGAGGGTTCAAATCCCTTCAGTCGCCCCATCTCTT
>Ga0209292_1005080_pt1 | contig 13565 bp, 10 predicted proteins | sample GOMGulsemesocosm_2_FD_184634 | JGI IMG/M metagenome (GOLD analysis project Ga0209292, IMG submission 184634) | Methane-oxidizing microbial communities from mesocosms in the Gulf of Mexico - GOM9C Gulf of Mexico (SPAdes) (version 2) | ecosystem: Environmental > Aquatic > Marine > Cold seeps... | reverse complement strand
AACAAGATGTTGGCTGGACAACCTATGCAGGTAAAGATGCCGTTGAGTATGTACATAAATACCCTAACAGAACACTGACTACCCACTATAAAGTTCGTATCCCTGAAGGTGTAGAAGGTAAACTGCCAATTATCGGTCAAGACACTATTGACTGGCTAAAGCTATTAAAAGCAAATATGAATATCGGTGGCACAAAGTGGATTGTTGTTGAGCAAGAAGAATATCCCAACGGTTTAAGCTCTCTCGATGCTGTCGCGTTATCTAAACGAGGTTTGGATAAATATATCAAGAAACTTTAACAAAACATTAACCTATGTTACTAATTTTGTTTAAGAAGAGATTAGCGATTGCTTTGTTAAGTGAGTTTGTATAAGTTAATTATTAAAATAAAAATAATTAGAGAAGACGGACGTAGTATGAGTACTGTTCTTTTTAATACACTTGATTTAGCATTGCTTTTCACCATCTATCAATGTGTTTTATTTGCCTTTTTTTTATTACTGATAAAAAAAGGCAACAAGCAAAGCAACGTATTATTAGCCTTGTTTCTATTGTCCAATGCGGCAATCCCACTTGATACCCTGATTAATTTTGGCGAAGCATTTCGCCAATTTTCCATCGATTTCTCACCTAATGTTTTTTATGTATTTGGCTTAGCTTATTGGCTAGAAGCCGTATTACTACTATTCTACGTTCGCTCTCTTATCTATAAAGATTTTAGCTTTAAAAGAATCGACCTTCTATACCTATTACCTTTTGTTCTTTACCTTTTTTATGAAACCAGTAACTGGTACATGATTGATAGTACTACAAAAATAGCTATTCTAAATGGTTACCAAATAGAGGCTGAGCCATTTTATACTCGTTTTATCAATTTGTTCAGAGAATGTTTTAGAACATTTTGTGGGTTATTGTGCTTGCTTGAACTGCGCCATTACCAAAGACAAATCAAAAATAACTTTGCTGATATTGAAGATGTAGATCTTACTTGGCTCAAAATTTTAGTTATTGGCTTTCTAATCATTAAAATACAGGCTGTATTGGTGACTATTGGTTACATGACCTCAATAGACCTGCATTTTGCTATTAATTACCCTGTCATTGGCCAACTTTCTAATTTCATGGTGATGTTTTTAATCAGCTTTCTAATATTTTTTAGCTTAGGAGTATCAAACCTCTTTCACGGTATTGCTAGCTCAATCGTGACCACCCAAGAAAAGCAGTCAATAGATCCTGCTCAAATAAGTGCGTTAACACTCTATATGCAAGAGCATAAACCTTATTTAAACCACCTACTCACCTTAGATAACCTTGCTGCACAAACCTTTATGCCACCACGACAGTTGTCTCAAGTCATTAATAGGCACTTCGAAAAAAACTTCTTTGAATTCATCAATAGCTATCGAATAGAAGAGTCCAAAATATTGCTAGCCAAAGAAGAGAATGCCAAGGTCACCATGTTAGAAATAATGGCTCAGGCTGGTTTTAACAGCAAAGCGACTTTTAATACCTTCTTTAAAAAATCTGCCGGCATGACACCAACGCAATACAGAAAAGAGCAGTTAGAACAACAATACTAAATACTGTAAATAGGTGAAGTCGAGATGAAAACGGTATTATTTAATAGCCACGATATAGTACTTTTAGTGACTGCTTACATTTGTTTTCTCTTTGCCGCAATGATGTTATTAAGTCGTCATAAAACCGATTCAACTCATTTTTTCTTAGCCATTTTTTTACTCTCCCAGGCAACTATTTCCGTCTATGTATTGGCCTTATACGGTGAAGCATTCCATCACTGGTCCCTTGAAAATATACCGGTAATCTTTGCAAGTTTTGAGTTAATCCTTTGGCTAGAAGGGCCGTTGTTATTACTCTATGTTCGCTCGGCTATATTCCAACAACTTCACTTTAAAAAGCATGATTTGCTGTTTTTACTGCCCTTATTTGTCTACATGCTTGTGCTAGTAGTTGTTAACATTCAATTTGAAGCCGAACAGGGGTCCGACTTTTTGCTTTTTTTGAGATCAAACTACAGTCAATACTATGAACATCTACGTAATATTGGCCGGGCAGGTTTTGGTTTCTGGGCCTTTTTCACCATACGTTACTACCAAAACAACCTTTCAACAGCTTACTCTAATCCTGAGTCAGTCAATTATGCTTGGCTTAGAATCTTAGTCATTGGTTTTATTATTTTAAGATTGTGGTCTGAAAGTTACTTGCTTATTTATACCTTTGTTACGGCAATTTTTGACGCGTCAGCGGTTACTTTAATCGATTTCAATTTAATGGGTATTTTAGAGAATTATGGGCAATTATTACTCATCTCTACTTTATTATTCTTTGCTTTATCCGATCCTCGTAATATTTTACGGGTAAGTAAAGAAACACTCGATAGCATTACGAGAGCAGACACAGCTAAAGCAGACTTAACTAAAGCAGATAAACCTAATACTTATTCACCTGAACAGATTACACGTGTCTGTAAGCACATGAAAAAACAACGACCCTATTTAAACAACCAGCTAAAAATTGATGATTTAGCCCAGCAAGTATCTCTATCACCTAAACTACTTTCTAATTTAATCAATAAAGAGTTTAACGTTAACTTTTTTGAATACGTTAATAGCTATCGTTTAAAGGAGATATGCTCCCACCTTAAAAATCCTGAAATGGATGAGCATTCGATAATTGATCTTGCCTTTTTTGCAGGCTACAACAGTAAAAGCAGCTTTAATCGATTATTTAAATTAGACACAGGAAAAACGCCTTCACAATTTCGAAAAGAAAGATGATTTATCCATTTTAGGTACACATTATTCAAAATTAATAAAAAACATTAACTATATGAACCCACTGTAAATTTTCCTACGTCCCATAATTAGTTACAGCACTTTATTAACACTTAAATAAATCAAACCTTATTAGCGACTTAACTAGTGCATTAATTTATTAATACCAAGTACATTAATTAATTGACCACTTAGCGAGAATTAAAAGGCTTAGAGGCAAGGCATTGATTGAAGAAAATGGTTATTCCCTTATCGAAATCAATAACGACGCATGTAAGCCTTTTAAACTCGCCCTTTGGGAGTTTATTAGCGAACCAATAACGGCTCAAAATTAAATAAATATAGAGTAACTATGTTTAAGTAATTTTGCTTGTTCTAAGCTCGCTAATATAACTCTAAGCTGATCAATTCATTAGTGTAATTGGTATAACATAAAGTTGAACGTACAACTATTGTATTTTTCTCAAGTTGAGACGATTTGTTCAAAGTAACTTTTTATTATTAATTTTGTTGCTGAAAGTCTTTGAATTAACCTCAAAAGACAAAGACTAATTTATTAACATGGCTTTTTAGACCCCCCTTCAGTTGACCATGCTGCTGATGAGTCAATACTTAAAGGCAATAAAAAATAATAACAATCAAATTTAAAATATTTACAGGTAAGTATAATGATGCTGCATTTACGCTCTAGTTTTACTCTTTTTCAAACAGGCGCCAAAACAATAAATAAAACTTTTTTTTTAGGTAGCTTATTAATATTAAGCGCATGTGGCGGATCATCGTCAACAGAGCCAGAGGTCACTGATACCAATAAAACACCCGATATTATTACCCCAGAACTACCCGTTGCAACGGCCTTATTAATAGAAGCAGAAGATTATGTGCGCTTTTTAGATACCACGGAAGGTAACGAAGGTAATGCTTTTCGTAATGACAATGTAGATATTGAAGAAATGATCAATGGTAGTGGTTTTATCATCAGCTATACCGAGGTTGGTGAATGGTTAGAATACGATATCACCCTCACGTCAGGAGATTATATCCTAACAACTACTGTTGCTTCAGAGCTCGGTGGAGGCAATTATTCCATATTTATTGATGATAAATTAATTGCTACTGATAGTGTCGATGAAACTGGCGGCTGGCAAGTTTTTGAAAACCACGATATTGCCTTATTTAATGCCACAGAAGGCGCTCATACTTTACGCCTAGCCATCAATTCTGGACCATTCAATGTAGATACCATCAACTTTAAAGTAGATGATGGCAGCTTTATTCCTCCAGTAGTTATACCTGAAGAAGAGCCTTTAAAACTGCCTGATGTTGAAGTGGTTATAGATGCTAAGCCGATCAGCCCAGAAGTAGCCGTTAGTGACATGGGCATAGGCATCAACTTAGGTAATACCTTAGACGCGCCATCAGAAGACTCTTGGGCACCGGCGGCAGAAGAGAAATTCATAATTGATTTTAAAGAAGCAGGTTTCAAACATGTCAGAATTCCCGTTACTTGGCATGGCCGTACAGCGTCCTCTGCTCCATATGAAATAGATTCTGCAGAAATGGACAGAGTCGAAACCATCGTTGATTGGGCTTTAAACCAAGACCTTTATGTCATTTTAAATCTGCATCATGAAAGTTGGCTCAAAGATAACTATACAAGCCAAAAAAATCGTAATCGATTAGACGCTATGTGGCTACAAATCGTCGAACGTTTCAAACATAAACCAGCTAAGTTGCTATTTGAAATATTAAATGAGCCAACAGGCTTAACCATTGATAATGTGGATGAAATAAACGTTCGAGTACTTGATGTCATTCGCCGTACAAATCCAACGCGTTTAGTGGTATTTTCAGGAAATGGCTTTACCCCTATTGATTCCTTATTAGCAACGGCAATACCTGATACAGATGATGACTATTTAATTGGTAACTTCCATGCATATGATCCCTGGCCATTTGCAGGTCAATGTCTAAGAAACTGGGGCACAGCAACAGATATAGCTGAGTTAGGTGATATTTATCAAAAAGCTCACAACTGGTCCGTTGAACACGATATCCCGGTGACCGTTAATGAATTTGGTGTTGCACACTTTGACTTTACTGCACCTGAAAATGTCTGTGATGAAGCTGATCGTTTAAAATATATAGAAGCTCATGTGAATTTCGCCACAGAGCATGGCATTGCTGCAACCTTCTGGGATGATGCAGGCTCATTTAGTACTTACGACCGAACAAATCATAGCTGGGGTCCGGAAAAAGATGTGCTTGTAGCCCCGAACCTGCCTTAAAAATCCACCAACATTTAACAGCGATAATATGTCCCTCTGCACCTTGTGTAGGCGGACATTTTGATTCAAAAGTATGCTACTTCGCTGCTAGCAATAGTTCAATTATAGGTATTACCGATAGTTGAACGTTCAAATGTAGCTTATGGTAAATGATTGGGCGAAGCGCTTAATCAAATATTTTATGCTCTCTGCATAATTAATAACCTTGTAACTCTCCATGTTGATAAGTAACAATAATAACCACAAAGCAACTGCGCCTGCCGTTAAAAAACCTCTCCAATTCCAATTATTTATTCCACTACTCTGTCTGCTTATTTGCTCTTTTATCACCTTTGCTAGCCAAGTAACTATTGCTCCACAAATGGTAAAATCAGCAAGCAACATTTTTGCGGTAGCTAAGTCTGCGGTGGCTAAGCATGGTCAATTATCGATTAAAAACGGTCAATTGGTCAATCAACGGAAACAAGAAATTTCCTTAGCTGGGCCAAGTTTATATTGGAGCAATAATGGTTAGGCAGGAGAAGATTTTTATCAAAAAGATGTTATCAATAATATCAGCCAACAGTGGCAGGCTTCCATTGTGAGGGCAGCTATGGGCGCAGACTTTAAAGGCAGTTATTTAACTCACACCAAAGATAATTTAAAAAGAGTTGAAATAGTTATTGAAGCAGCCGTTGAAAACGGACTGTATATCATCGTAGATTGGCATTCTCATCATGCTGAAAATCATACAAAAAAAGCCATAGTGTTCTTCCAATACATTGCTAGGAAGTATGGTCACTTGCCTAATATTATCTATGAAATTTATAACGAACCATTACAAGATACTGACTGGCATAGTGTCATTAACCCTATTCACTCAAGGTGATTTCAGCGATCAGAGCGATTGATAGTGACAATATTATTCTCGTCGGCAGCCAATCATGGTCACAAGATGTTGATATTAGCGCTAAGGCTCCAATAACAGGTTTTAGTAACTTAGCTTATACGCTGCACTTTTATGCCGGTACTCACAAAGATGAACTGCGTGCTAAAGCTCAAATGGCACTTGATGCAGGCCTGGCATTATTTGTTTCTGAGTGGGGCACAGTTGCGGCTGATGGTAACGGTGACGTTGATTATCAAGAAACAGAAAAATGGCTGACATTTATGAGGAAAAACCAACTATCACATTGCATTTGGTCACTTTCAAAAAAAGAGGAAGGTGCTTCAATATTTAAACCAAGCGCATCAATATCTGGCCCATGGTCAGATAAAGACTTCACAGAAAACGGTCTGTATTTAAAAACAATCATTCAAAACTGGAATTAACAACTAGGATTACAAACTTATGAATCTAAAAAACTCTATCACAGTATTTCTTGCTATCACACTTTGCACAGCTTCCTTATACAGCACTGCGACTTTTGCTGAACAAGGTAAATTCTATGCTAAGAAGCAGTATTCAGGACAAGAAATACCAAGCTTTAGCCAAAATAAAGATAGGCTACCTAAACCTATTTTCGATGCTAAACCCGAATATATTGATTTTTATTATCGTGCTTGGCAAATTGGTTTTCAACACTTTAAAAAACCGCAAGCCACTAGTCCTTTTGTGTCAAACTTTATCGATGAAGCCTTTAATGACAATATATTTTTATGGGACATGAGTTTTTCAACTATGTGGGGAAACTACGCTCATCACATTTTTCCAAGCATTGATGGCTTAGATAATTTTTATCGTACTCAAATGAGCGATGGTGAAATAGTGAGGGAAGTCGGCGAAAAAGATGGTCATTTAGGGGTTGTTGGTTGGTCTGAGCCTGGCACAGAAGGCAACCTAAATCACCCTATCCTGCCTTGGGCTGAGTTAGAGTCTTATAGAATCACCAACAACAAAAAACGACTCGCCAATGTTTATTTACCCTTACAAAAATATCGTGAAAGTTTTGACAAAATTTATCACCCTGCTTCTGGTTTATACCTAACCGATAAAGCCGCTATGGATGATTCACCGCGCAATGAACAAATGCTTGCTGGTATCGATGTCGCCGCTGAGATGGTTATTTTTGATCTTTGGTTGGCTGAAATGGCGACAGAACTAGGTAAAAATGCTGATGCCCAAAAGTATATTGCTCGAGCTGATGACTATGCAAAGTTTATCAATGAAAAACTTTGGGACGACAAAACGGGTTTTTATTATGATTGGGGCAAAGATAACAAACGTATGACTATGCGCACCATAGCCGCATTTTGGACCATGTTAGGTAAGATCCCTAATCAAGAGCAATTAGCCAAGCTAATTGAACATCTTAACGATCCTAAGTCTTTTAATACCAAACATAGAGTACCCACTCACCCGGCAGATGAAATTGGGTTTAACGGTGACTATTGGGCGGGAGCTATATGGGTTCCAACAAATACCATGGTAATTCAGGGTCTTGAAGTAAATAATGAGTTTACCCTAGCGCGTGAGATAGCGATGAATCACCTTGATAATACCACAGAGGTTTTTCTAGATACCAATACTGCGTGGGAGAACTACACGCCGTTAGAAATCAAACAGGGTCGTAAAGCTAAGCCTGACTTTATCGGTTGGTCGGGACTCGCACCGATTAATTATTTAATTAAACATGCCATTGGACTTCGTATCAATGCACCAAAAAATGAAATAACTTGGCGCATCAACGAACTTGGCCGTCATGGCATTGAAGGTTTACGCTTAAATGGTCAAGGAGAAACAATGAACTCGGTTGATTTAATTGCCCAAAAGCGAGAAAAGCTCAGTGATAATATTAATATTAAGGTGCAATGCAGACAAGATTTTACTTTGACTGTGATTAGCCACTTTCCAAAGAAAAGTTATCAAATAGATTGTCAAAAACAATCAAATATAGTGATACAAAACAACAAAAAAGGATAAATAATCTATTGAATTTCATTAACTAATCAAAATAGACTACAATCAATTAACCAGTGAATGTAAGCGCTCCCACTCAGAGTGTATTGGGGGGAACTAAGAGCAATAGAGGTAAAGTTATGCAAAAACATAGACTGAGTTTTGCTGAAGTTAACATTATCAGTGATGACATTGTTGAAGTAATTATCGATGAAGGTGTCGAAGTATCTATAGAGATGGTTGAAGAATATGATAACTTTCTGGCCTGTATATTCAACGGTGACTATGGTGTATTAATCAATAAAATTAATAACTACTCCTATAGTGCTGAAGCACAATTTATTATGGGATCTGCTGAAGACATAGTTGCTATTGCCGCTGTAAATTATAACGAACAAGGTAAGCAATCCAGCAAAGCGATTGCCGGTATACGTATTGTTGATCAGTTAAATGTAAAAGCATTCTCCGGTTTAGAGTTAGGTTGGCAACAAGCAATGACCTGGTTACAAAACGAGATCGACATCACTAAAGTTACCTCAATATAATAAAGGCGCCTAAGCAATATATTGATGAGATAAGCTAAAAACCTTATGTAATTAGCTTATGGATCAAGCGAGAGCCATAAGTTTTCCTTGCTTTGAAGCTGTTTGGTTTTTTCACTTAACAATGGATTGTTAAGTTTAAAAATAGTGCGATTCTCAACATTAAGTTGTGCCATAAGTATTGGCGGAGCCTTTAGTCGATAAAATAATTGATCAAACTTACCATTATTGATAGCACGCATTAAGCCAACCTGTAGCCGATTAGCCAGTGCTGAATTTTTTTTGTGAACAAAAAAATATAAAGGTGCTGTATAAACTAACAGCAAGTGCCTTTCTAGGGTCAAGGTAGGGTATTGAGCCAACTCTACAGATACCTCTGTTATTGCCCTTGGAAAATAATCAAAGCGTCGCCTTAATAACATAGCGTGTAACGATCTTGCCAGTGCATCAACAGTAGGAACATTATTAGCACGCAAAATTTCTGTATCTGGCCAATTAAGACCTTGCCCAGCAAGTAAAGTATTTAACTCTGACAGTGAACTAATGTCAGAAAACCTACTTTGATCCCCATCACGTATTAAAAAAACCCTAGAACCCATCAAGCCCTTTAGTAAGGGAACATATACCGCTTGTAATACTTGTTCTCGTTTGTTTGAGGTCATAGCCCACAGAACATCAATATTCTGCTCAGAACTAAGCATATTGATGCTACGTTGCTGAACCATCTTAATATTCACGGGAACCAGTTGATAAGGACCAAAATTATCTAGAGTTTCCTCTAAAGCCAACTTCAATAGACTGCCATAATATTTTTCATTATCATCAAACAGTGTACTTTGGTTATAACGAACAATTAGTGACTTAGATGTATGCTTAACTGCTTGCTTGACCTCTTGATTACCTTCTTGATTTACCTTTTTAGTGATTGTTTCTGCCGTAAGAGTATAAGAAGCCAATAACAGCAGAAAATTGACAATAAAAATAGCTAAGTAAGGCATAGGAAAGTAATCTTCTCTTTTATAAATACCTTATGGGTATCATGAAGTTATTCTTTTTCTGTTATCAAAGTAGCGACGATAGCAGGATGATCTGACGGATAAGCATTTATTTTTTTTGCCTTGCCGGTAAGACCCTTAACAAAAAGACAATCAATACCAGCGTTTTTAAGTAAGGTCATCTTAGCATTTGACTGCACTAATACGACCTCGCGACTATCACAATGAGTATTAAAGTCACCTAATAATATTTTCGGGTATGGCTTCATTGCATTTATCTGAGCAGCGGTTTCTTCAGCATTGGCAGATCGAGTAGCACGACTTTCATGATCCCAGTGAACATTAACTAAAAGATAACGGCTATTGAGTTTATCTATCACCGCATATTCCCCCGTTCGGGTAACATTAGGGCCATCGGTTAAATCAAAACGTCCCGACTCGATAAAGCGGTTCCCCTGACAATGATTAATAAATATTTGAAATTTATGCCTCCAACATTGTCCCAGTGATTTTTTTAAGGTGATAGCACGCTGATAATCTGTCGGTAGCTTGTTGTTAAGTTCATTATGCTTAAGCTGCCAGTCTTCAACGCCTTCCTGAATCCCTAACACATCAACATTATGACCATTAATTAACTGTGCGTAATCATCACTATGCTTTGGCATAGTTTTCCAGCCATAGATGTTTAACGACATCACTGTGATTGTCTTATCTGCAACTTTAGTAATGCCGATAGCAGACAAATCCACTGAAAACAGCACGGTAAATAAAAGACAAGTGATTGATAGCAACGCCTTTGCTTTTGGTATTTTTTTTGGCTTAATTTGAAGCTGAATCATATTTTTAAACATAAAGCTAATTCTTAAGTTAATCATTAAGATCATGAGATAATAGCCACTGATAAAGATCATCACCTGAGTAAACGCGTGTCCAAGCATCATGACCTTTATCTTCATGTACGGTAAAACGTACATTATTATGACCAAGCTTTTCGAGCTTATTTAATCCTGCATAAAAATACTGAATATTAACCGCACTATCTCTACCGCCGGCAAATTGCCAAACAGGTAACTTATGCTTTGCTATTGGCGCCATCAAGCTAGGATGTCCCCAGCCGACTACTGGAGCAATAGCTGCAAATCGCTCTGGGTGTTTACTTGCCATATACCAGGTGCCAAAGCCACCATAACTTAACCCCGACAAATAGGTTTTATCAGCGTTGACTCGATACTTGTTTTGTACGCTATCCAACATAGCAATCAAATCAGTCTCAAGCAGTTCCCAACCTTGAGATAATAAAGGGGCAACGTCACTCATATCTGTTAATGAAGCTATTCTTTGAATATCTGTATTAGTTTGAAAAGCTGCACTTCGTTTAGGCACTCCATCCGTCAACCTTTTGGGAATATTACTTTTTGAACGATTATCAATATAGCTAATGCCCTTTTTATCAAAGCCAAACATATGCAGTTGCGGTGAAATAATAATAAAAGGTAAATCTTTTTTCTGTATCCAAGCCTCATGTAAAGGTCCTTGCATCAAAACAAAGTCTAATTCATCTTGGCCATTGCCGCGCTCACCATTACCGTGTAAAAACAGCATCACCGGCCATTTTTTATCTACCTCTGAGTGATAACCTTTAGGTAAATAAACAAAATACTCTCGTTTACTTTGACCAATACTACTTTGGTAAGCTTCCCGTAATAATTGCTCTTGAGATTGTTGAACAGTAGAGGTGTTATTGTCTGTTTGCTTAACATTACTCGTACAGCCGATTAGAAAACTTGTCATCATTAAACAAAGCATTAGTTTTTTCATATTGTTCCAAAATCTCCGTAATTTCATTCAATATATATGGGGGGTTAACCTAGTCTAGCCTTTTGTATCAGGGATTAGCCAAACATTGTTTTCAATATCTACTTTACCCCGCATTTGCTCAACTACTACTAGGTCAATCACTTTAATAGCTCTTTGCGCCATCATGGTAAAAGTATCTTCACCTAATTGATCAGGAGTATGATCTGGAAAGTTTCTGCGCGTACGGTGAATCCAATAACTTTCTGATAAATTATCTTGTTCAAAAGCTTGTGCTACACCGTCTTTACCAATCATAAAGCCTAATAGTCCGCCCCAAGTCGCGGTCGGGTTATCTGAATCCCAGCCAGTCAAGGTGCCTATTTGAATGGTGCGAACAATGTCACCTTCACCGTAGAACAAACTTACTAAACTGGCAGCAAAGTTAATACCTGCTTCAAAAGGGTCATTATAAACATAGCCGTCTGAGCTATTGACTTGATAACGCTGATACACGGCATCACGGGTCTTTTCCCAATCATCTTTATTTGAGTTTTGCTGATAAGCATTATGGATAAAATCATACATTTTTGCTGGTGTAGATTGCTCTGGTAAAATGAGCCTTGCCTGCTCAGCTAACCATAAAGTTTGCTGCTGCATAGTAAGTGAGGTATCTACTTTCGATGCTAAAGAGTGCATGGTGATATAAAACTGAGAAATCCACTGAGCATCACCTTTTGCAGATACCCTAATTGGCAAATGTGCCATTTTTAATGCAACATCAGATCTTACTGGTGCCAACAAACCAAATATTTCTGTAGTCAGTTGGGCATCAATCATCATGTATTTGCTATTATTTATCGGCTCACTCGTTTGTGGCGGCAACATGCCCTGCGCCATGAGTATTCTAGCTTGTTCATTAGCTTCCCATAAAAAGTTCTCTTTAACCGCTTTCGAATCAGGAAATTTTTTGAAAAGCGGCGCATCCTCTTCCGAGTAAGTATGCGTTAACCAACCGTCCCTAATTTGCTCTGCAGTCAACAGACTTGTTTGATGAACTTCATGTAAATACTGGTACATATATTCAATGTCAGTATCATCATCCGCGCCCCAAGGCTGACCTTTTTCGACAAAGAAAAAATCAATAGTATCGCTGTGAGGAACCCCTTCTCCCCAGATGGCAGGTAAATCCTTACTGCCCCAGTCTTCATCGGTATAAAATGGCATGGTGGCTTTAGTGCCCACCTTATCCATTTCAGTCACTAAACCAGTCCAGTTAGCAATACTTTGCCCTAGCCAAAAGCCATGTAACTTATCTTGGTAGCCAGCTCTTGAAACAGTAATAAACCCACTTATCTCATTTTTAAGGTGTTTTTTGTCTTTAGTGGCATCACTAACAACTTCAGTGGTAACATTTCCTGTGCACGCAAGTAATGAAACGACCATAACAGAGTATAAAAAGAGCTTGGCTAGTTTCATTGAGTATCTCCAGTGGGTTTACATTGGCATTAGTTTTTACGGGTAAGCAATTAGCTGTTAAACGGTAGCTTTGAGCTATTGTGAATAAACACTCTGGCTAAGCGAAAATACACTTAGCCAGATGTTATATTTATTGTTGGTAGGTAAAACGTTTCTTCAATTTGATTTGATCAAGTGAAGTACCAAGTAATACTTCAAACTCACCAGCTTCGGCTAACCAATCATTGCTGCTGATATCCCAAAAAGATAAATCACGTTTAGTAAGTGTAATACTGACTTGCTTGCTTTCTCCTGGTGCTAAAAAGACTTTAGCAAAACCTTTCAGCTCTTTTTCTGGTCTATCAACACTTGACTCAACATCATGTAGATATAATTGCACTACTTCAGCGCCAGCGACTTTACCGGTATTCTTAACCATTGCTGTAACAGTAATATTGTCGTCCGCAGTGATGTTTGATGCCGATAAAGCTATATCAGTTAAAGCAAAGTTGGTATATGAAAGACCATGACCAAAGGCAAAAGTAGGCTTGATATTTTGTTGTTCAAACCAACGATAACCTATAAATACGCCTTCTGTGTATAAACTTTCAATAGCATTATAGTCATTTAAAGCAATCGGCGCTGTATCTTCTAAATGTGCTGGCAGAGTAATTGGCATTTTACCACTTGGGTTAACATCACCCGTTAATATATCAGCAAAAGCATGACCTGCTTCCATACCGCCATACCAACCCCAAACTATGGCATTAGCTTGCTCTGCCCAAGGCATTTCAACAGCTGAGCCAGCAACGAGG
>Ga0209292_1005079_pt1 | contig 13571 bp, 8 predicted proteins | sample GOMGulsemesocosm_2_FD_184634 | JGI IMG/M metagenome (GOLD analysis project Ga0209292, IMG submission 184634) | Methane-oxidizing microbial communities from mesocosms in the Gulf of Mexico - GOM9C Gulf of Mexico (SPAdes) (version 2) | ecosystem: Environmental > Aquatic > Marine > Cold seeps... | reverse complement strand
GGTACTCTCCGACCAGATCATCTAGCTGCTGATATTCCTGCTGCCAGACGTGGGTCCAGCGAGTCTCTTCACTGCCCGCAAGGTTCACCCCAGCGGTCACCCGGCCCAGCGACCAGCGACGGATGCCCTGCATATACTCGGGCATCTGCAGCAGTTCCCGCTCGAACTTTTCCACAGCAAAGGCATCGCTACCCGGCTCAACGCGCAGCATCAACGTGCGCCAGATTGTGTTTGGCTCGTCGCCTGGACGGATGCCCCGATCGATTGGGTGATAGCTGACGCCATCGACTCGCGCCAGACCCGGCACATCAGCCAAAACACTCGGCTCGGCCGCGCCATGCCAAACCAGGTCCAGGGTGTAGTCGCCACCCCCATAACGATTATCCAGATTGCGACTGAGGTGGAAGCTGAGGCCCGACCTGTCCAAGCGGCTATTGAGTTCGCTTTCCAGAGCGTCGCTATTCGCTCCCTCGGCCAACCACAGCTGTAGTGTTTGCTGAATCATCGCTTGTCGACTCATAGCGCCATCTCCTGGCTATCAAGTTTACTCGGCAGAGGGCTCTCGGCCGGCACCATCACATGGCGACGGCGCTCGCTGGCGATGGCATCCACCTCGGCCCAGAAAGTGGCTATCTGTTCTGTCTGCCCGGCGCGCATTTTGTAGTAACTCATCTCGTCCGCCACCTGCCACTGCAACCACAGGGTGTTGGGCTCACCCTCGCGCACCACCGGCGGCGATACCCACTGATTGGCCAGGGTCAGGCCTCGGCCGCCGGCCGTCGGCAGATACTGTGTTTGCAGTCTCTGCAAGAGACCTTGCAGTTCGCCCGCCGGCAGTTGTATCTCATCCAGAATATTGATCACTCGCCTCTCCTGTTCGTCACTCTGATCAGTCTTGAATGGATTGTGATGTGATTGCCGCGCGTGCAATAGCACTCGAGTGTTCAACCTGCCGGACAGAAGTGTTCAGGCGGGTCTTTTCTGCTGTGGCCGCCTCGTCACCTGGCCAAAACCCGCTGGTGTAGCGACCGGACATGCGGCAGATCTGGTTTTAAAGGTTTAGATAGAATATTGCGGAGGGCTCACGGTCAGTCAGCCACGTGCTTATGCGACAGAAAATACCGGACAAGATCTGAGCGAAACCCCTGAAATAATTTTGATGAAATTGAGTGGCGCCCAACCACTGCTTAAGCGGTATAACTCGTCACCGCAGTGGACAGCAATCAACACACAGATAAGTGAATGGAGACCGGGTCATCTCGCAAAAGATAGAGGCAAGCAAGAAGACTCGGCACAAGCATGGAGCCTGAAACAAAAAGCCGGGGTTAACCATGAACCCCGGCAAAGGTGAGAAGAACGTCTGAGGTATTTAAGTACTAGAAAGAATATTTACCGGTTACACCCACCGTGCGCGCTTGGATGATATTGGCCTGACGATAATTGCCGCCCGCCTCCAGCTGATTGCGGGTGATTTGCGCCTCGGTATCGAGCAGGTTCTTGGCCCACAGGCTCGCTTCCCAGACACCACTGTGGTCGCGCACACCGGCAAACAAGTCGAGTACGCCATAACTGCTGACATCCCCATTATCCAGGTTGTCGTTGGCGCTGGAGTCCTTGAACTTGTAGAGACCGCGGCTAAACACCTCAAACTCGTCGAAAGGTACGACATACTCGCTGTTGAGGCTCACCGACCAGTTGGGCTCACCGGCCACTCGACCATTGGAACTGCAGGTGACTATGGCAGAGCTGCCGTTATAGCTGCCATCGGCGCCGTCACAGGGTACCTCGGCGTTGTCGTACTTGGCGTCGTTGTAGCTGGCACCACCGCCCAGAGTCCAGTTCTGGGTCAGTAACACGGTGAAGTCCAACTCGGCGCCGCGAATGATGGCATCACCATTAAAGTTGATGCCCGAAGCTCGGCTGTCGCCATTACCATCGAAATCAGTATCCACCAGCACGTCGGCAATACGCGCGTTATAGCCGTCAAACTGCTGGTGATAGATGGCACCATTGAGTTGCAGGCGACCGTCCCAGAGCATCGACTTAATGCCCAGTTCGAAGGCGTTTGAGGTCTCCTCGTCGTAAATCAAGTCCTCGGCCACCGTCAGGATAGGTGCGATGGTGACGCCACTCGGGCGGTAGCTGCGATCCAAGCTGACGTAGACCATCATCTCGTCGCTGAGGTCGTGCATCACTTTCAGGGTACCGGTAAAAGCGTCGGTCGTGGTACTGCTCAGCTCATCGGGGATGACCTCTTGGGAGAAACCAAAGCCTGGAATTTCGAAGTCATAACGCGTCAGATGACGAATTTTCTGCCAGCGCAGACCCGCCTGTAGGCGGGTGTCATCGGTCAGCTGGAAGGTGTTGTGGGAGAAGAGGCCGAACTCCTCGGTGTTGTTGGGGATATCCTCTGCCACCATCATAAACGCCGGGCCCAAACCTATATCACGGTAGAAGTTTGTAGTGAGGTCGCGACTCTCATAGTAGGCGCCGACGATATAATCCCAGAACTCACCGCCGGCCGAGCTCAGGCGCAGCTCCTGAGTAAAGATCATGCCAGCAATTTCAACGATTTGCGGCACCACCACGCCCGGGTTGCTGCCGTCCATATCCAGGTCACGGTAGTCAGCGTAGAAGTTATCCTGGTAGCCACTGACCGAGGTGAGGGTGTGATCCAGGACATCCCAGTTCATGGTCAGGGCCGTCAACTTATTGCGCTTGCGAAATTTGTTGTCGCCATCGGCAACCGCTGTGCGGCTGTAACTACCCAGCTCGCCGTGAGCGCCACCCGAACCCGTGACCGCCTCCGGGTCATCTAAATTCTGCACGCTGTATTCGTGCACCAGCTCGGCGCTAAAGCGGTCACTGGCTTCCCACACCAGGGTAAAGCGGCCGGCACGGTTGAGACCTGTCTGCTTGCTGCCTGTGGTGATGTTCTCAATACCCGCCAGTTCGCTCTCGTCATAGGAGCCAGCGATGCGCAGCGCCAGAGAATCTTCGATAATGGGCAGGCTGGCACCAAACTGGGTGTTAAAGCCGCCGCTATCACTCACCGTCACCTGCACATCGGCCTCTAGCGTCTCCATGCTGGGCTTGCGGGTGATAAAAGAGATGGCGCCGGCCGGCGAGGTCTTGCCCTGCAATGTGCCCTGGGGTCCGCGCAGCACTTCCACACGCTCCAGGTCAAACATCTGCCCGAAGGCGACATCGGCGCGCACGGCCACACCATTCCAGTAAGCATCAACGGCGGCGTTGGTGGTGGATTCTGAGTCGTAGCTGACACCGCGCATGCTCAAGGTCTGGTTGCGCGGGTTGGCGTTGTCCAGGGTCAGACCCACGGTCATCTTCTCGACATCACTGAAGTTTAATACCGAGTACTCCCCCAGTGAATCGCCGGTTACGGCGCTCACCGAGGCGCCAATATCCTGGGTGCTCTCGGCGCGCTTCTGCGCGGTGACGACAATTTCTTCGAGTGCGAAGGTCTCTGCGGCCAGGGTCGGTGCACTGATGCTGGCGGCCGACAGGCTCACAGCCAGGGCCAGTGGTTTGGCGATAAATCGTTTGGCAATACTCATAGCGGTTTACACTCCTCTCGCACATCTAATGTCAATTCAATGGGTAGGTCAGTCATGTTAATAACCCTACTTATTTTTATTAATACTCATGGTTATGTTGAGTAGTTGGTCCCCTCAAACGAGAAGTCCAGTGACCAGACTAAAATTTCCTGCCGGCCATAACCTCACCTGAATGGGTGAGGAATATTAAAGACGGCCATCTGGATTTCCTCAGGGACACCCATTAGCAAGCGCTCGCCGCTCCTTCTTCAATATGCCGTCGAATGGGTTTTTCTTGCCAAAATTGTTTGATTGAGTGGCGTGTTGTCTCAGTCGCAGACGGGGCCTCACAGAAGTCACCGCAAAAACCCTCACCAATACGGGTGAGGAGCTGAGCGGCCAGCATCGCTAACCTGACAAGGGTCGGAAGTTCACCGAAAAAAACAGGTTAGAGGTGCGGTTATGCAGGTAAATACAGAAAAGAAAGATCTCAGCTTTATCATCATTGGCGCCGGCATGGCTGGCATGCTGGCCGCCATCAAACTGCGCGAAGCCGGCTACAGTAAAATAGCCGTCTATGAAAAGGCCGCCACCGTCGGCGGTACTTGGCGCGAGAACACCTATCCGGGTCTCAACTGTGATGTGCCAGCGCACACCTATACCTACTCCTTTGAGCCCAACGCCAACTGGAACAGCTATCTGGCCAGTGGTGGCGAGATCCAGCAGTACTTCGAGAGTGTCCGGGAGAAGTATCAACTCAACGAGCTGATCCACTTCAATCAGGAAGTCGTGCGAGCTGAGTTTATTGATCAGCAGTGGCAGTTGCAGCTGGCCTCGGGCGAAGCCCTGAGCGCCGATATCGTCATAGGCGCCACCGGCGTTCTGCACCACCCCAAGCAACCAAACATTGCCGGCAGAGACGAGTTTAAGGGACAGATATTTCACAGCGCCCAGTGGGATCACTCGGCAACTCTGGACGGCAAGCGCATAGGCGTGGTTGGCAGTGGCTCGACCGGTGTGCAGATCATCTCGGCACTGGCCGATCGCGCCGGCAAGCTCTGCCACTTCCAGCGCAGCAGCCAGTGGATCATGCCGGTCGAAAACCCGAAATTTTCCGAGGCGCAGAAGCAGGCGTTTCGCGATGACCCAGAGTTGTTGGCCGAAGCCCAATACGATGCCGAGCTGCAGGCGAATATCGAGCGTTTCTCCGAGGCCATAGTCAACCCGGGTTCCGAGGTGATGCAACAGATTCAAATGGCCGTGCAGGCCAACCTCGACATGAATGTGCTTGATAAGCAGCTGAAGCAGAAGTTGACCCCCGACGACAAGGCCGGCTGTAAGCGCCTGGTTTACTCACCCGACTACTACCAGGCCATTCAACACCCAAATGCCCAGCTGGTGGACGACGGTATCGAGTGCATCGAAGCCGATGGTATCCGCACCAAAGATGGAGTGCTGCACGAGCTGGACGTCATAGTGCTGGCCACCGGCTTCCACGCCGACCGCTTTATGCGCCCCATGCACGTCAGCGGCCTCGACGGTGTGCGACTCAACGATGTTTGGGCCGATGGCCCCGGCGCCTACCTGGCGGTCGCCATCCCGCAGTTTCCCAACTTCTTTATGCTCAATGGCCCCAATGGCCCGGTCGGCAACTTCTCCCTGATCGATATCGCCGAGCATCAGTGGCACTACATCTCGCAGCTGATTGAGCAGGTCGCCACGGGCAGGTGCACACACATAGCCCCCTCGCAGTCGGCCATGGACAGCTTCGAGGTTGAGCGGGTCGCCGCTGCCAAGACCACCATCTTTGGCTCCGGCTGCAAGAGCTGGTACCTGGACAAAAACGGTGTGCCAGCGACCTGGCCCTGGACTCGCCAGGCTTTCTACAAGGCCATGGAGAAGCCAGAGCTGAGCAACTTCGAACTCTGCGATTAACATATTGAGAATGATCGGCTCGCCAAGTAGCAAGCGACACAGGTGATCGCCTCCCCCGTTTGCATGAGGCCTTGGCGCTGGCCCTGGGTTAACGTTAAACGTTATGAAAACGCATAACGTTTAACGCCCGAGCCGCTTCTCTCTCGACCTTAGCGCCGAGCGCTAAACAACGATCTTTCTCCAGCTGCCTGGTCAACGCTCGACACTTTGTGGGTATCGAGTGTTGAACCGTTCAGCCTTACGCCCTGCCCATATTATTTGGTGGCGGGCCCTTTTTCTTCGCACAGGTTTTTAACCATGACTCAACAACTCAAAGATAAAGTAGCCATAGTCACCGGCGCCAGCCGCGGCGTCGGCCTGGCCACCGCCAAGCTGCTGCACGCCCAGGGCGCCACCGTTATCATGACCGACATCAACGCCGCGGACGGCGAGTTGGCGCAGCAGAGCATCGGCGCTGGCAGCCTGTTTGTACAACAGGATGTCAGCCAGGAAGCCGGCTGGATAGCGCTGATCGAGCTGGCCGAGCGTGAATTCGGCCGCTTGAACATACTGGTCAACAACGCCGCCATCCTAAAAATGGGCGACATAAAAACCGCCTCCTTCGACGACTGGAAGCAACTGCAGAGCGTCAATGCCGACAGCGTCTTCCTCAGTATCAAGTACGCTATGCCACTGATGGAAAAAACCGGCGGCTCTATTGTGAATATGTCATCGTCATCGGCTCTGGTCGGCATGCCGGTGTTCCCGGCCTACAGCGCCAGTAAGGCCGCGGTGCGTGGCCTCACCCAGAGCGTCGCGGTCTACTGCCACCAGCAGCAAAAGGGCGTGCGCTGCAACAGCATCCACCCGGACGGTATCGCCACCCCCATGGCGCCCGAGCTGTTCAAGGATCAGCCGATGATTGACCTGGTCAAGGCCGAGCAGGCAGCCAGCTATATGTGTGAGGCGGAAGATGTCGCCAATACCATCTTGTTCCTCGCCAGCGACGCCTCCCGAAAAATCAACGGCGCTGCCATCAACCTCGACAACTCGGCCACCATCACCCCGCCCTATCTTTAAATGATTTAAGGGCGGGCACGCCAAGCTCTTCAACAGCTGACTCTTACCTCCGCTCTAGCGCTACGACAAAGGTAGCACTAGAGCGCCGAGCTTGGTTGCGTGAAGGTGAGGTCCGGTTGTCATCAATATTTGCCGGCACGGCGAAGTCGACCAAAAAGTTAACGCTGTGTAAATCTGTGCCTTTATCCTCGTTTGTCTGGTCATAATTCAGTTTTCGTATCGACTCATGCCGCGTATTTTGGAAAAAAATCACTGAAAATCCTGCATCACGCAATCGGAATATCCGACTCAAAAGTGTGACAGAATTTAAATTTTCCAGTGGCATAACCTTGGACGGAGCAGCGACCGGAACTTGAATCGTGCAGATGAAATTTCCGAGTCCTTGTGCGAGAGTTGTCTGCAGCACAAAGCTAAGGATTACATCGATGTGATCCGTCGTTGCAGAACGGCCGGCGAAAAAAGTCATGCATATGGGGGGGGACTGCTTGCCGATTTTTCCAGCAAGATACCCCTAACAGGTTGTTGAAAAGGCATCCTGCCTATTTCAAAACACGAAAAGAGAAAAGTGCGATTTTCTCTTTTCTTACACCCTCCATGAGTAAACGAGGGCAACGACTTAGCAGTCGCCAATTTTGACAAAACATCTGACCTCCATGGATGGAGGAAATGCAGTAAGACTAAGGGATAGCCTACTGCCGTGTTTTGTGATCAGACGTCGAAATTCAGAGAATTTCAACAGCCTGCTAGGCTAACCGTTCATGGCCACTGCGAATAAATCGCCAGCGGCGCTTTATCCGAGGCGGGTATTCGAATTAAAACCTGGCTGTTGCCGAGCTGCGGCAGAAAAAATTTTCTAGAGAGAAGCCTGATCATATGAGTGATAAATACGCGATACACAGCGACTTCGCCAAAATCCCGGTGATTAATATCAAATTCAGTCGCTGGCTGATGGGGCCATTGAATGGCGCCCTGCGATTACATCGCTGGTTTGGCAAGCGCTCCGACGCCGTGACGGTGGAGAAACACCGGATCGAGCGGCGCGATGGCAGTCGCTTTAAGGTCATGGTGATGACACCGAAAGAGCTCAAGCCTGCCGCGCCTGCGTTGGTTTACTATCACGGTGGCGCTTTCGCCATGACCTACGCCGCGGGCCACTTGGATCAGGCTGAATACTACGCAGAGCAGTGCGGTTGTGTGGTGGTTTTTGTCGACTATCGGCTGGGCCCCCAGTACCCCTTCCCCCACGGTTTTGATGACTGCTACGCCGCCCTGCAATGGAGCCTTGAACAGGCCGCGCAGCTGTCGATTGACCCTCAGCGTATTGCCGTGGGTGGCGACAGTGCCGGTGGCGCACTGGCGGCCGGTGTGGCGCAGAAAGCCAGGGATGAACAGCTGCTCGACCTGTGTGGTCAGCTGTTGATCTACCCGGTGCTGGACCACCAGTGCCAGACAGATTCCGCTCGGGCTTTTGTCGACACCCCCCTCTGGAATGCCGTCTCCAACAAAAGAATGTGGGAGATGTATCTCAAAGACTTCAGCGCGACGCCTGACTTTATTGCCCCCGGCTTTATCCCACCTGAATACGCGGCCCCCGGTCATGGCGAGCTGCAAGCGCTGGCCCCAGCCTATATTGAAACCGCCGAATTCGACCCGCTCAGAGATGAGGGGCTGGCCTATGCTCGGGCGCTTGAACAGGCGAGTGTGAACACTCAGGTCAACGCCACCCGGGGCTCTGTGCACGGCTATGACGCCATTAAGAAGAGTCAGCTGGTGCAAGATAGCCTGGCCCAGAGGGTTGGTTTCCTGCAGAAGATTTTTAGCCAATAAACCTCGCGCAACCCAACCCAAAAAAATAAATGGCCTACGCCTTGCCGTAGGCCGCTACGAGGGATAACAGCCACTCAGGGCCGTTAACGAATTAACGGGTGCAATTGCCCCTGAGGATATCAATAAGAATGAAGAATGGCCCGTTAGCTATGTCGCCAAACCTGTGACGAAGACATAAAAGGTTCATTGTTACCTCAGCTTTTTTGTCTTAAAAAGTGAATTTTAATTAGTATCTGCAAGTCTGCTCTGGACCCTGTGATTCCTCCCCTTGTTCAACCTGTAGCAGCCTTCCATCCAGCAGACATGTCAGTGCGATTTCAACTCAGCGCCACACAGCAGGTCTTCACACCAGCTGATGCCCTCGAATGAAAAAAAGGCCGAGCAAGCCCGGCCAAGTGGAGATGACAGCTTCAGAGAAGCTGGCGGAGTAAAAAGCTATAAACCAGTAAAGAGAAAATCATCAGAGGCTAAAATTGTACTTGCCGCTCAAACCGACAATGCGCTCTGGCAGTAGATCAACCTTGCGGTAGCCGTAGGCATCTATTGGGCGGCGGCGAACCTCGGCTTGCTTGTCAAACAAGTTCTTAGCAAAAGCACTCACTTCCCATTGGCTATCATGACTGCGCACACCGGCGAAGAGATTAACCACCCCGTAGCTGGTGACGTCACCATCGGGGATGTCATCATTGGCGCGAGAATCGGTGAACTTATAAAGCCCGCGAACATAACCCTCGAACTTCTCCATTGGCACTGAGTACTCGGAGTTGAGGCTGGCGGACCAGTTGGGTTCGCCGCCGATTCGCTGACCATCGACGCTGCACTTCGCAATGGCTGAGGCGCCATCGAAGCTGCCATTACTGCAGGGAATCACGGCACCGTCATACTTGGCGTCCGTGTAGCTGAGACCACCACCCAGACTCCAGTTCTGGGTTAGCAGCATTTTAAAGTCCAGCTCGGCGCCCTGGATGATGGCGTCTCCGTTAAACACGATGCCGCTGGCACGGGTATTATCAGCCACAGTATCCAAATTGGCATCAACGGCTACATCCGTAATGCGGCTGATGTAGTCATCAAATCGCTGATAGAAGATGGCCGCGTTGATCTGTGCACGGTTGTCCCAGAGCGAGCTCTTAAAACCCAGCTCAATCGACTGGGAGGACTCTTCGCCAAAGAGGATGTCATTGCCACTGGTCAGAGTTGGCTCAATGAAGGCTCCACCGGGACGGTAGCTGGAATCGAGGCTGGCGTAGATCATGGTCTCCTCGCTGAGGTCGTGCAGCAGCTTGAGACCACCGGTGACCGATTCAGAGGTGTTACCACCCTGCTCAATGTCGATAGCCGAAACAGGGATAGAGATACCACTGCCAATAAACGCCGGGTTTTGCAGAGCAAAAGAGAGATCAATATTGAAATCGTAGTTGTTGCGCAATCGGTACTTGGACCAGCGGATACCGGCCTGCAGGCGAGTCTCATCGCTCAGGTGGAAGGTATTCTGACTAAAGAGACCAAACTCTTCACGATTATCGAGGATATTCGGCGCCACCAGACCACCAAGGCCCGAGTCTAGGCTGTAGAAAGTCGAGGCTTGCTGGCGCTCGTAGTAGGCACCCATCATGTACTCCCAAAACTCGGTATCCAGCGAAGCCAGACGCAACTCCTGAGTGAAGGTATCAAACTGAATTTCTACCCGTTGTGGCTGGGCCAAAAGTGCCAGGCCAGAGCCACCCGATATGGCACTGCGGTCACGATAATCTGAATCACTGGTGGCGCTATAGCCGGTCACGGAGGTCAACTCGTGCCCCATCACTTCCCAGTTCATCTGCAGCGAGCTGATTCTGTTTTGGGCTTCATAGAGACCGTCAGTAGTCGTTAGGGCAATACGATCAAAGGTGCCTATCGTCGCACCAAGGCCATTACCCGCTATAGCCTCGTAGCCATCGTAGCGGCTCTCGCTGTGCTCATAGGTCAGCTGGGCATTGAAGACATCACTTGGCTCCCAGACGACGGTCAGGCGACCAGCGCGATCTAGTTTGCCATCATCTGTGCCAGTTACTGGGTTGCGAACCCCTTCGAGTTCACTGTCTGTGTAGGCACCGGCCAAACGCACCGCCAGCTCACCGTCAATAATCGGCAGACTGACACCAAACTGAGAGTTACTGCCTTGGCTGTCGAAGGTCTGCAGTATCTCACCTTCGATAACGTCCATATCTGGCTTCTTGGTGTGTACTATCAAAGCGCCAGAGGGCGAGGTTTTACCCTGCAGAGTACCCTGTGGGCCGCGTAGGACTTCAATACGGTCAATGTCAAAGGTCTGGGCAAAGAGCACATTGGCGCGCACGGAAGCACCATTCAAGTAAGTGGCTACGGTTGACGCACCACTGCCTTCTGGGTCATAGCTGACACCGCGCAGGGCGATGGACTTACTGCGCGTATCGGCGCTATTAAGACTCAGTCCAGGTGTCAGCGACTCTATGTCGGTAAAATTTTGCACAGAGAAGTCATTCAGGGCATCGGCCCCCATGGCGTTAACCGTGGCGCCAATATCCTGTACATTTTCGGCGCGCTTCTGGGCCGTGACGACAATCTCCTCCAACGAAAAGGCCTCCTCGGCCAGAGCTGGAGCGCTGATACCTGCGACCGACAGGGCCAGTGCCAGGGGTGTATAGGCAAATCGATTTGACATACTCATAGCGGCTTACTCTCCTCGGGTACGACAGACTCTAACTCAAGCGGTTGGTTGATCATGATGTTCATCTCATTATTATATTTGAATGGATCATTGCACTGGCTCTCTCACTTCATTCTCTGAAGAGCTTTTCACTCGTCGCTATGGCTTCGAGTTCGTTTATTTTGCTAAGCTCAGCGCATTTGCAATAGCACCCGAGCGTTCAACCTGCCGCACAGAAGTGTTCAACGGAGCCTTTATGCCCAGCGAAAAAACACTGCCCTTGGAGCCCCTGATCGAGTGTTTGCTCGAAGAGTGCCGGCGCGCGGGTATCGACATGGACAACCCCCTGCCCGGCGACAGCCGCCATTTCACCAGCTGGTATCGCGACACCATCGTCGCCATGGAGACCCAGGTCGCCAGTGACGATGGCCACCCCCCCATGACCACCAAGGATGTGGAGCTGATGTGCCGCAGCGTGCTGTCGGCCACTACCCTGACTGAGGCCATCGCCATCGCCAGCGACTTTTGCGAGATTATTACCCCGCGTGGCGGCCAGTTAAGCCTGACCGTCAATGAGGGGCAGGCGCGCTTTAGCATGAACAGCCTGCGCGTCGAGAAAAACCCCCTCACCAGCCTGGTGGATACCGTCGGGCTCTTCGCCTATTTGCACTTGTTTGGCTGGCTGATTGGCTGCCCGCTGAAACTCCAGCGGGTGAGACTGGCCTGCCCCAATCGCGAAGCCGTGGCGCCACTGCTCGGGCTCTTCAAGGCACCCGTTTTGACCGCCGCCCAGGTCTATGAGCTCGAATTCGATGCCGCTCAGTTATCACAGGGCAATGTGCGCAGCCCCGCCGAACTGAGTCAGTTTCTGGACAGCTTTCCGTTTCAGATTTATGGCTCGCGCAGCGATATCGGCGTCAATGAGCAGGTCAACTCGCTGATCGTTGGCGCCATCTACCAGGGCCAAGAGATCCCCACCCTCAATGAACTGGCCAAACTGCTGAATCTCAGCCAATCCACCCTGCGACGGCGCCTGCAGGCGGAGCAGAGTTCCTACCGGCAGATACGCGAAGCCTGCCTGTGCCGCGCCGCCCAGGAGCTGCTTGGACGCGGCAACTGGAGCATCGAGCGCATCGCCGAACACCTGGGCTTCAGCGACACCTCCGCCTTTCGCAGGGCCTTTCAGCGCTGGACCGGCCAATCGCCCAGCGAATTTATGCGCGCGGCACGCCCCTAACGTGTCGCTATTTTGTTCCGCAAAGACCTCCCCCATACAGATGAGGCTCCGCGCTGCAGAAGTGAGCAAAGTAGAAAAAACAAATTTCCCGTCAGGAGTAGAACATGAGTCAATGGCAAGGTCAGGTCGCGGTCATCACCGGCGCCGGTAGTGGTATAGGTTCGGGGCTGGCGCGTCACGCGGCCTCGCTGGGCATGCACGTGGTAGCCGGCGATGTCGACACCAAAGGCCTCGAGGCACTGCAACAAGCACTGAGCGCCAAGGGGCAATCCATCAAAACCCAGCGCACGGATGTCTCCGACCCGGAGGCGGTTGAACAGCTGGCGCAGACCGCCTTTGAGTGCTTCGGCAAGGTTAACCTGCTGTTCAACAACGCCGGCGTGCTGGTCGATGGCAAGAGCTGGGAGCGCTCGGCCAAGGACTGGCAGTGGAACCTCGACGTCAACATCATGGGGGTGGTTAACGGCATCCGCAGCTTCGTGCCGAAGATGCTCGAACAGGGCGAGGCCGGCCGCGTGGTCAACACCTCCTCGGTCGGCGGCCTGCTCGGCGGCGGCGCCTACCTTGGCCCCTACCAGGCCAGCAAACACGCCGTGACGGCCATCAGCGAGACCCTCTACGGCGAACTCCAGGCCGAGAGCGCCCCGGTCACCGCCTCCGTGCTCTGCCCAGGCGAGGTGGCGACGGGCATCTGGGAATCGGATCGCCTGCGCGAAGACGAAGAGCAACACCAGTTGGGCAGCGAGGAGGAGGAGAACTTCCGCAACTTTATTGCCGAAGGTGTCGCCAGGGGCCTGACCCCGGACGAGTTTGCCGCCCGTGCCTTTAAAGGCATTGAGGCGGACAAGTTCTGGCTGCTGCCGCAACCCGAGTTTAAACCGGGCTTACAGATGCGCCTGGCCAGCATACTGGAGGAGACCAACCCCTTGTCGCTGGCAGACATGCTGCAGATGTCGACGGGCCAGCAGCCTTAAGGGCCAACTGCAGCGGGTCGGGTTTTTACAGGCAAGCGACTGTATTAAAACACTCGCGAAGCGTCTGGGCATTGACTGAGCGCTTCGCTTAATAGCGCCCAGGCTGGTGTATTTTTTCCCGAAAAAAACAAATGGTGTCAGCAATGGATTTCACAAAAAGCTATTTAAATAATATCAGGCAGGTTGAATGAAGATAGATTTGGTTCACCCAGAGTTGCGCAAGGTTGTTTAATATATTCCTTCAATACCCTTCCACAACCGTCTCTTTCTGAGGTTTTATAATGGGCTGTTGAAGTGCCTGCCGAAGGCAAAATCTG
>Ga0209292_1005077_pt1 | contig 13578 bp, 8 predicted proteins | sample GOMGulsemesocosm_2_FD_184634 | JGI IMG/M metagenome (GOLD analysis project Ga0209292, IMG submission 184634) | Methane-oxidizing microbial communities from mesocosms in the Gulf of Mexico - GOM9C Gulf of Mexico (SPAdes) (version 2) | ecosystem: Environmental > Aquatic > Marine > Cold seeps... | reverse complement strand
GGGCTATAACTTAGATCAAATATCTGAAATTGGTGATCGTATCGAAGAAAAGTTACGTCCAGCTTGGGAAATATCAGGAGATAGATTTACAGCTGAAGCAAATTTACGTAACGGCCCTTTATCAACGATAGATAATCGCCCTGATGTGCATTTAATGGATGGTTCAGTTATAAAAGCGCCTAAAATAGATCATTACTTTTTAGTGGCTATGGGCGGTCAAGTATTACATGGCATGATCCCTATGGATGCCAAAGAAACTGTTGATGCCGTTGATTTATTAAATCAAACATTAATGGGTGTAAATGCACCGGATGTAATCGGTTTTGCTTTTCAATTCCCATTATTTAATACCGGAGGCACTACAGGTTCAGCAATTCAAATTGACTTAGTCGGCGATGATTTACCACAAATAACTCAAGGCGCAATGGCGTTATTATTTAAATTAATTGGTAACTATGGACCTTATGCAACTTTACCTGAGCCTGCTAACTTTTTATTACCGACTCCTGAGCTTTCTATTAAGCCAATTGATGAAAGATTAGCTGAATTAAATATGACTCGTCGTGATTTAGGCTTAGCAGTACAAGCCAATGGCGACGGTATTATTTTAATGAATGGCTTTGAAATTGGTGGTGAACTTAAAGATATTAAAATTGTAAGCAATGCTCAGCAAACGGATTTCCCAATTGATGAGTTATTACAAACGCCTTTAGCAACACCAGAAGGTCAAGTAGTCGATTTACAATCTTTAGCTGTATTAGAACGCACCCAAAGTGCGGATCAAATTAAACATGTTGCTCGCCAACGTGCCGTGACTTTGCAATTTACGCCACCAGCTGGCATGCCGTTAGAGCAAGCAATTACCTCTATTAACAGCATGGTTGAAGAACTTAGAGCTCAAGGTGCAATATCACCATTAGTTGAAGTTAACCTTGCAGGTAGTGCAGGTAAATTAAATGATATAAAAGCCGCTTTATTAGGCGATGGCACTTTTACAGGCATGTTAGGTTCTAGCTTCTTTTTAGCTATGCTGGTTATCTACTTAGTGATGGTTGTATTATTCCAAAACTGGAAATACCCATTAGTGATTCTGGTAACAGTACCACTTGCGACTTTAGGCGGATTTATGGGCTTAGCTGGCGTACATTGGGCAAGTGTTATGGATAGATATACACCAATTCAAAACCTTGATGTACTAACAATTTTAGGATTTGTGATACTCGCAGGTGTAGTAGTAAATAACGCAATTTTGATTGTTCATCAAACTTTAAATATTTTGAAACAAAAAACAATCAGCCCACGTTTAGCAATAAAAGAGTCGGTTGAGAGCCGTGTTCGCCCTATTATGATGTCGACTTTAACCTCTGTAGGCGGCATGTTACCTCTAGTTCTGATGCCTGGCGCAGGTAGTGAGTTATACCGAGGATTAGGTGCTGTTGTTGTTGGCGGCCTAGTTGTCTCAACCATATTTACTTTAATTTTAGTGCCTATCATATTAAGCTTTATGATAACTGAGAAAGATAATCAAGACCGCAAACTTGATGATCCGCAGTTAAAGGAAGCTGCATAGTGTAAAAACTTTGCTTGATATGGATATCATTTGATGACTGACAAAATCCCAGCTTATGCTGGGATTTTTATTTTTGACTGAATTTATATTTAAAGTTGTATACAATCTTATTTCATCTTTAAAGATTGGAATGCAAATGCAACACTCATTACTTAAAAAAAGCCTGTTAGCTTTGGCTATCGCAACCACTTTAGTTGCCTGTGATAAACCGACAAATCAAAAAACAAATCAAACACAAGTCGAAGAAAAAGCACCTATCACTCGCACCCAAATTGATAAAACAATCAATACTTATACGCAAGACTTTATGGCATTACAGCCTGGTTTAGCAACTTCATTAAAGCTATCTAACGATATTGCGGGTAACTATCAAAACAAATGGCCTGATTATTCAACTAAAGGCATGGCGCAATTACAATCATCAATGAAAAGTTCGCTGAATGCGTTAGAGACTTATGATTTAGCGTCTTTAAGTGATGCTGATAGATTGCATTTAGAAGTGAACCAAGTAATTGCTAAATATTACTTGGGTGATGAAAATTTTAAAGGTGGATATGTTGATACTTGGGGTGGTCACTTACCTTATATCCTGAATCAAATTGCAGGCCCTTTAATTGATATTCCTAACCTGTTAAAAGATCAGCATAACATTGAATCAGTAAAAGATATTGAAGATTATTTAACACGTTTAGCCGGGTTAGTTGATTTAGTTGCTGCAGTTAAAAACAAGGTTTTAGCAGATGCAGATAATGGCATTATTTTACCTAAAGCATTATTTCCAAATACCTTAGGTTATTTAACAAATTACACTGCGATGCCAGCGAGTGCTCATGCTTTAGTCACAAGCTTAGTAACTAAGATGAACTCTGTTAAAACATTATCAGAGCAACAAAAACAAGGCTTTATTAATACCGCTATCAGCATCATTGGCGAAAAGCTTTACCCTGCTTTTGCTGATATTAAAGAGACGATGGTTAAGCTTGAAACTAAAGCCCCAACAGATGATGGGATTTGGGCACAGCCAAATGGCGGTGAGTTTTATAAACATGAAATTTTATATTTAGCAGATTCAACACTAAGCCCAGATAAAATCCATGAAATTGGCTTAGCTGAAGTTGAACGTATTTCAAAAGAAATGGATGTTATTTTAAAAGCGCAAGGCATGGTTGAAGGCACGATTGGTGAACGCATGGCTAAACTTGGCAACATGCCTGAGTTTATCTATGAAGATTCAGATGATGGTCGCGCTGAGTTATTAGCAGATTTAAATACTGAAATTAATAACATCATGGTGCAAGCACCCAGTCTATTTAATACCATTCCTAAGTTTGAAGTATTAGTACAACGTATTCCAGTTGTATCACAAGACGGCGCTGCTGGCGGTTTTTACATGCCACCAGCACTTGATGGTTCTCGCCCAGGTGTCTTTGCTATCAACCTAAAAGATATGAAAGCGCAACCTAAATTCAGCTTAAAAAGTTTAACTTACCATGAAGCCGTACCTGGCCATCACTTTCAAATATCATTAAACATGGAGCAAACAGATATTGGCATTATGCGTCAAAATGGACAGTTTAATGCATATGTAGAAGGTTGGGCCCTCTATTCAGAACAAGTAGCGTATGAAATGGGCATGTACAAAGATGATCCTTGGGGTAACTTAGGTCGCTTACAAGCAGAAGTATATCGTGCTGGCCGTTTAGTGGTAGATACGGGTTTACATCACAAACGCTGGACCCGTGAGCAAGCGATTGAATACTTCCACAATGCTACTGGCACAGCTATGAGCGATGTAGAAGGTGCAATTAATCGTTATATGGCTTGGCCAGGTCAAGCATTAGGTTACAAACTAGGTATGCTTAAAATATTAGAATTAAGAGATGAAGCTAAATCACAACTAGGTGATAAATTCGATATTAAAGCATTTCATGACTTAGTATTGTTACCTGGCGCTCGCCCACTAACCATACTTGAAACTGATGTTAAACGTTGGGTTACTCAAGTTAAGTAAGCACTTAATTTAATTGCAAATAATCTAGGCTTGTTATGATCTTAAATTCATTTCAAGCCTTTTTTACTTAAAGGGTAGTATTAACAGTTTAGCGGAAAGGGCTTAGTGGCTGACTCACTTTAGGTGTTGTTACCTGTGCTATTTTATCTACATCTTTAGGCGCTTCATCTTTAGCAAATTCAAACATTTTTGAGTATTCAAAGTTCGCTATTTTTTCATTAAGAGATGAACCTGAATAGCTATCAACTGCTAAATCTAAACCCGCAAATGCCATACCCAAAGCACCACCATATAAAAAACCACCGGCTAGTTTGGATAGTGCACTCACTTGCTCTTGCCCTGAAGCCTCTTGATAAACAGCAGAAACACCCGGGATATGATTTAAAACATTAATAATATCAAAACCATCATTTAGATCTAAGCCATTATCGCCAAAAGTTAACTTCTCTAAGTTTTTTGCATCGGAGTTTTGAGGAATGTCCACATTACAAGCCGTAATGGTATTACCATGTGAATGATTATTATGGGAGTGAGACCCATTATGAATAGCCGTATTGCTTGAGTTTGTAGTTGAAGCTGCCCCTTCACTACTTGTAGCACTTTGTGTTACAGGTTTTGGAGATAAAAGACTCACCTGCAAAGCGCTAAGCAATGTCGCTTGTAAAGCTTCAATTGATGAATCACTGGTTAATTGGTCAAGCATATTTTTGCCACTTTCACCGCCAGTTAATCCAAGTGAAGAAAATAAGCTTTGCTGAAGGCTCTTTATATTATTAGCACCATTTTCTGTAGATACAGAACTGATATTACCTTGAGCTTGTTGCTGAGCATTAAAAACAGATGTAAAAGTATCACTTGAGCCAGACTGTCCACTAACGACTTGTTTGGAAGTATTCGCTGAGTGACTTTTATTTATGTTGTTTGTTAACTGTTGTGACGCTGAACTTAAATTTGATTCTGTAATAGCCATAACTTTGATACTTAATACAATTTACATCTATCTTCTGATTAAAATTTGACTAATTCAAGCGGGATTACAATGAATTACAAAATTTACGCTGGACTTACATTTCCTGATAATTAAATACCTTTGGGTAACACTCCTTTACAGTAGTTCCCATTCATCACTGGCAAAATAATAACCAATTAATTTATTAGATATAAAAACAATATGCGTCCTATAAATTTTACAATATTAATTTTAAGCTTTTTATTAACCGCTTGTAGCGCAACGGTACCTGTAGATGAAGACGTTGTTGCTAATGCACCTACCCATCCTAAAGTTAGTCAAAGACCAGTGTATAAAGAAAATAACAAAGAGAAAGATATTGAGCCTGGCGATCCTAGATTTAGACCTGTAATAAATGCTTCTGTTGAGACGATTCAACTCCCTTCAGGCTCACTGTTTAACCCTTATAACGCAGTAGATATCTATCAAGCAAGCAGCCAATATCGCGTAGGTGATATGGTATTAGTTCAAGTAAATGAAAATACTTCTGCAAATAAATCAATCAACTATAAATCAGATAAAAAAGGGAGTTTTGATTTAAAACCTGTATCTCTCAATATAGGTCCTATCGGTCTTGGCGAGAATGATCTCAACGCTAACTATGAACAAACAAAAGACTTTAATAGTGAAGCAAAAGCGAAGCAAAAAAACTCCCTTAAAGGTGATATTACTGTTTATGTGACTGAAGTGCGTACCAATGGAAATTTAATTGTTGCTGGTGAAAAGTGGATCACGCTAAATACAGGTGAGGAGTTCATTCGCTTTTCTGGTGAAATCAGATCCACTGACATTAGTTTACATAATACAATTAGCTCAGTAAAAGTTGGCAATGCCCATATTGAATATAGCGGTGTTGGTGAAATGCAAGATAACCAAGATCCCTCCTTAATTGGTAAAATTTTTAGCATTCTTGATTAATAGGGACTCTATGATTTTTTCATTCAGATCAACGATACAAAGCTCACTTTTATTTTTAGCTTTATTTAGCTGTCAAAGCTTTGCTACTTGGTATCAAGGAAGTGCTCAGCAACATATTGGTGCTTTAAATTTTGAAACCATACGCACTGAAACAATAAAGCACGCTATTGCCAATGCTGCCATGAAAAGCAATAGCTACATTCAAGTAGAAGATATTATTTTAGATGGTTTATTAGAAAGCAGTAAAACAGTGCTACGTAGTGAAGGAAACATCAGGCGTGTAAAAGTACTGAGTGAATCTATTAACAATGATATTTTATCAATTATCGTTAATGTCGATGTAAAGCCTTTATTTGGCTGTCAAAGCGATCCCTATGCAAAATCATTATTACTTACTCAATTTCCTCTGTTAAAGCCTAATCAAGCAGTACAAGGCGCCATATTTGATATCGGCATTCAAGCTAGTCGACGTTTTGAAATGCAACTTAACGCCCAATCAAGTGTGTATGTAAGCTCTTTACTGAGTAAAGCATTTATGCCCGATGATTCTCTTGGTGTCATTAATACACGATATTTAGAAGATGTAGGAAGCTATTTAGCAACAGAACATGATAGCCAATTTATTTTATTTGGTGCAATTAGAGATATCAGCTTATTTGAGCAAGTGAAAGATCAAATACTTATTGACGATGTTTTGTTAAGACGTAACTTTACTCTGCAAATTTATTTATATAATGCTATTAAAGGCAAACTTTTGATTCAAAAGAGTTATCATGGTGAAGCTAATTGGCAATATCAACCTAACCATATGGTAGATACCAACAATAGTGAATTTTGGCGCTCTGATTATGGTCGCACCGTATTACATACAATTAATAGTGCCGTGATAGATATAAATGACGCGTTAAGTTGCCAACAAAGTCTGCCACAAATTATTCACAGTGATAATGGACAGTTAGTAATTAACATAGGTGAAGAGCAAGGAGTTAAAGTCGGTGATGAGTTTGAACTTGTTAAGCAACAATTAATACAAAGTACTAACGGAAAGACCTTTCCTTTGATCTCAGTAGAGAATTCAAAAGTATTAAATGTTATTCAAGTAAACAATCAAAGCGCAGTATTAACAAGCGATTGGTTAAATACCATCGACGGTAGCCTAATTCAAAATTTGGTTCGTCCTAAGTCATCTTTTTAAATTTTAAAATATACAAAATTTCCTAATTATAAGGTTGTTAAATGTTAAAGCATTCCCCAGTAATTTTAGTTCCATTATTATTTCTTCAAGCTTGTGGTTCAGAATCAAGCTCAGATAAAACTCCTGAGCCTTCAGAATATCAATTTAACTTAGCAGCTAAAATAAGCAATAAATGCGGATTAAAATCTTCTTTTGATCAATTAGAAGTGCATTTGCAAGATGAAAACTGGGAGCTTATCGCTAAATATCCAGCGACTGTAGATGGATTAGTGAGTTTTACCACAAGTCAAAAAGAAATTAATTACACCATTGTTGCTAAAACTCAACAAGGTGAAGAAATGGAAGGTCTCGATATTGTTAGTTATTATCATGCCCAAACGACAACACCTGCAAAATATAGCGCAACGTATGATAACTTACAGGACAATGCGACTTGTGAATGTACTACACAAAATATTGAACTTGCGCATAAGACTTTCTCTAGTATTGATTCAGTAGCAACCTCTTTTAGCTATGACGAATGGCAAATTATAGATCCAAAAACAACCTACTTCACTAATGCTAAGGTGTGTAGAGATAGTAGTGGGCAATGGCCAGTACAATCTATTGCTGTTCGAGGCTTAGATATCAATAATAATATCAGCGCAGCCGCTGGTTTCTTAACTGACTTTACCAGTAATGAAGAGCAGCTATGGCAAGCATCTGCACTTGAAGGTGCGTATAATGCTAATTTACCGCTAGAACACCCTAGCTTTGAAATGAAACAAACTTTTGAAAATGGTGAACATTTTCATGCAAAAGTGAATGAAAGTGACCAAATTTTACCTATATTAAATAGTCATGAGTATGTCACTGAATCTCGTTACTACTCAAGTTCAAACCAGATTTTTGAAATAATAGATTCTTTATTTCGCCAATCTATTTTTGGTAGCTATCATCAAATACAGTCTACAATGTTTGAAGAGGCATTTGCTGTGTTACCTGAATTAGAAGAGCCAAATATTGATAACGAAAACTTTTCTGAACTTGCAGCAGATGGTACTTATGATTACAGTGCGGTTTCTGGTTATCCTTTAATTGAAATTATTTTTAACTACGACACTAGTTCTGAAGAAATGGGCGAGGAATTACCTATATCTTGGGCTTTATATGGTCCAATAAAAGGTAAACTTCCATCTTCAGTGCAACTTGTTGGTTATGAAGATATCATAGATCCAAATACTGATATTAAAGAAACTGATATTAGAATCATTAAAAGTGCAACCACAACTAAATATGATGATTATATCGAATATTTTCAAGGTAATACAAATAACGAGTTTGCAGATAACCTTCGTTATTTCCAGCTAAAACTTAAGCTATAAACTATTGATAGTATATTAATATTTTAAAATAAAGCTCGTGACTTAAACTGCGAGCTAATTTTAATTTTTCACTCCAATTTTTTATAAGGTAAATAAATATAAAAACAGGCGCCTCGCGGTTTATTGCTTTCATATTTAATTTCACCATTAAGCTTTTGCTCAACTAACTTTTGAGTAATAAACAAACCTAAACCGCTGCCCCCTTCACCCATGCGAGTTGAGAAATACTTTTCAAAAATTTTAGACTGATTGTCAGCATCAATTCCCTTACCATTATCACTAACTTTAATAATTACATTATCTAATTTAATAGAAACATTAATTTGAATAACACCTTTTATTTCATCATTAAAGGCGTGATTAAGTGCATTATTGATTAAATTAATTAATATTTGTGATAATGCACCAGCCTGTGTATCTAAAAGAATATTACTCGCACAATTTATTTCAATATTATGTGGGCTGCGTTTTATTTTTGGCATCATCAAAAAGAAGATATCTTCTAAGAAATGATTCAATTCAAATTTGATTTTAGCTTCACTAAACTCGCCAACAACAATTTCTTTAAAACTTGTGACTAACTGATTTGCATACCTTACATTTGATAAAGAAATATCAAAGCTTTCTCGAGATAATAATAAGTATTTATCTAAAGCAGATTTTGATAGTTTTTGCTGCTTTACGTCGCTTTCTAACTCAATATTTTTTTCGATGACTGTGCTCACTGCTGTATTAATAATACCTAATGGCGTACATAATTCATGGGTTAGCTCTCCAACAAGCTCACCTATATGACTGAGTTTTTCTGTTTCTTCTAACTTTTTATCTTTAGCGATAGCCAGCTCTTTTAACTCAATATTTTTATCCCTTAATTGATTGATTAATTCGTCTCTAATGGTAAATAAACGGCGTAACTTTATATGTGTGGCAACACGGACTATTATCTCTTCATGCCTTATAGGTTTAGTAACATAATCAATTGCTCCGAGTTTAAACCCTTCAACTATATCGCTAATATCAGTTTTTGCAGTGACAAAAATAATTGGAATATCTCTTAAACTCGTAATTAACTTCATTCTCTGACAGGTTTCAAAACCATCTATTCCTGGCATCATCACATCTAGTAATATTAAATCAGGTAAAAATATAGAGGCAATTTCAAGGGCTTTTAAGCCATCTTGCGCAAAGGCAATATCATATCCTTGCACTTCTAAAATTTCGGTTAATAATTCTAAGTTTTCTTTTTTATCATCAACAATTAAAATTTTTGCACCTGAGATATCAATATCAGTTTCAGTCATGATTAAGCTCCTTTATGGCGCTAATTAACCCATCCATATCATAATTATCTATAAATTTAAGTAAGTATTCTGTTAGTGGTTTTTTATCTGGTTCAGATTTTGCTAATTCAGCCAGTAAACTTTTAACAAGAGATAATCTATTAATTTCTGCGGCTGTTTTGAGTTGATTTACTAATGAATCAGCCAATGTAAAATCTGTTAATTTAAAGTCTTGAATCATAATATTCGACAGTTCATTTTCTGAGGATTCATAAATTGAATCAAAGTCACCTGGAAAGTATTGCAAAATACATTTAAAAAGTTCAGAAAAGTGATAGGGTTTTGCAATGAATTGATTAAATCCAATATCATGAAAATGCTTAATTTCATGGCTTAAACTAAATGCAGATATGGCAATGCAAATTAAGTTTGTGAGCTTCAACTCTTTACGGATTACTTCTATCGCTTCATCACCTCGCATCACAGGCATTAACAAATCAATAAAGGCCATATCAAAGACCTGATTTTGCAATTCTTGAATCGCTTCTTTGCCATTACAAGCCTCTACTACTTCAATGTTGCAAGAGTGCAATAACTTAGCTAACACCTCTCTGTTATTCGGATTATCATCAACAGAAAGTACACGCAGTTGCCTTTGCGGTTTACATATTATTTTAGCTAACTTACGCTCTCTTTCTGGTATCAACTTTACATCTGATGGCTCCAGTACAGTGGTGAAAGTGAAGTTAGATCCTTCTCCAAAAGTGGATTCAACCTCTAAATTCCCTCCCATTAATTTTGCTTGTTTTAAAGAAATCACCAAGCCTAATCCTGAACCACCTTTATCTTCTCCCGCCTTGCCTTGAGTAAATATAGTAAAAAGTGTTTTTAGCTCTGAATCTGATATGCCAGGCCCAGTATCACTGACTTCAAATTGATATACCCCCAGTACATTGCTGAGCTTTAGCTTAATTTCACCACTTTCAGTAAATTTAACAGCATTACTTAACAAGTTTATTAAAATTTGCCGTATTTTCCCCTGATCGCCAACAACATACTCAGCTTCTTTTAACTGGTTATCAAAAACCCAAATTAAATTTTGCTGCTCACATCTTAATGCAAACATTTGATTAATATCACTCACCAAAGCAATCAACTCAAAAGGTTGTTTTTTGAGTGTCATTGCACCCGCTTCAATCTTTGAAATTTCCAATACATCATTAATAATTTCAAGTAAATGTTGCCCAGCTCGCATTATCTTTTCTAGCGTATCAGCTTGATCAGAACTAACATCATCTGATAACTTCATTAATTGCGTGAAACCTAAAATAGCATTCATTGGAGTGCGAATTTCATGGCTCATATTAGAAAGAAACTGACTTTTAGCTAAATTGGCTTGCTCTGCTTTTTTTGTGGCTTGCATTAATTCAAAGGTGCGCTCTGATACTTTAGATTCAAGATCTGAATTAATAACTGCCAACGACTCTTTAAGGCATACATTACTACACAAAATACTAATATCATGGGAAAAACTCATCAGCATGCTTTGCTCTTCAATATCACTAAGTTCCACATAATTTAATAAAAGTAAAATGCTCTCCCCTTCTTTTGAACTAAAAATATAATGAATTGAGTGCTCATTTAAAAATAAGTTTTTATGTGTGTCATCAACCTGATTAATGAAGTTTGAAAAGTGACTAAAACAATTTCTTTCAAAGTTATCACTTTGCGCGAGAAAATGATGTTCATATTGATTTACAACTAAAATAGCAAATTCTACATTACCTTTAGGGTAGAGTTGCAATAAAGGTAAAGCGGAAGGTAATGACAGCCCTAAAACATTAAAGAACTTGTCACTTGAAGATACAGGTAATAAAGCATCCATGCATAGTTTCATTTTAGCTAAAGCATGGTGAATACTTTCAGAATCTAATAAGTCATGGTAGGAACGTAAAGCTGAAATAATACTGGTTTGTAACTTTCCATAGGTGAGCTCTGTTTTATTTTTATAGTCATTAATATCATAATTTTGAATAACATCAGACTCTGGAGCAGTTCCGGGTTGCCCTGTTCGTAAAATAATTCGAACTAATTTTAAATTTAGCTTTTCTCTTAAATATTTTGCAACTTCAAGTCCTGCATGATTAGACTCCATCACCACATCTAATAAAATCACAGCAATATTGTCGGTTTCAGATAATAGTTTCTTGGCCTCGACACCCGAATAACAATGTAAAAAAGTCATGCACTTATCTTTGTATTGCAAACCACCTAAAGCCAGCTTTGTCATTTCATGGATATCAGGCTCATCGTCAACTATCAGAATTTTCCATGGCTCCCCTTCAGGAACTACTTCTTCAGGTTCATCTGTGAATAAAAAAGTATCAGTCACTATTCTTAGCCAGTGCTATTTTGTATTCCTAAAGTGTAGTTAAAATACTCAAAAATTCACTTCTGAAATAACGCATATTTCATTACACTAAACTTTGTTAATTTTAATCTTTATCTATGATGAGTTGTCCTATGCTTGATTTCGCTGTACTTGCAGTATTTATCCCAACCTTCTTTTTTGTATCAATAACACCGGGTATGTGTATGACACTTGCTATGACTCTAGGTATGAGCATAGGCGTACGTCGCACTATGTGGATGATGATAGGAGAGCTAATAGGTGTTGCTCTTGTTGCTATTGCTGCTGTAATAGGTGTTGCTGGCATAATGCTCAATTATCCTGACATTTTTGAAATATTAAAATGGGTAGGTGGCCTTTATTTAGCTTTTATAGGTATAAATATGTGGCGCTCAAAAGGTAAAATGGCTGTTGGTGACAATAATCATCAAGATGTCAGTCGACAGTCATTATTTACTCAGGGCTTTATTACAGCTATCGCCAATCCAAAAGGCTGGGCATTTATGATTTCTTTATTGCCGCCTTTTATAAATATTGAGCGTGAAGTTGCCCCTCAGTTAATCATGCTACTTAGCGTCATTATGGTCACTGAATTTACCAGCATGATGGCTTATGCCACTGGCGGAAAAAGTTTAAGAATATTTTTAAGTCGTGGTGATAATATCAAATGGATGAACCGTATTGCAGGAACTTTAATGATAGCCGTTGGTTTTTGGTTAGCGTTAGGGTAATTAATTATATCTAATAAAAACACCTCACTATCATAAATGCTAATGAGGTGTTTTTAACATTAGAGAATTTACTATTCCCTAACTATTCTTTGCTACACAGTAGCCTTAATTAAGCTGCGTAGCAGATTTATTTTTATACTTTTTGACTTGCAACCCAGCGCTTTATTTTTGCTTCTAAAATAGGCATAGGTAATGCACCGTCGATAAGGATTTGTGTATGGAATTGTTTCACATCAAATTTGTCACCAAGCTCTTTTGCACCAAACTCACGTAACTCACGAATTTTAAATTGCCCAAGCTTGTATGATAAAGCTTGTCCCGGCCATGCAATATAACGCTCTACTTCAGACTCAATATCACTAGCAGCCATTGATGAATTCGCTTTCATATATTCAATGCCTTGCTCACGCGTCCAACCTTTTGCATGAAAACCTGTATCAAGTACTAAACGCATCGCACGTAATTGCTCATCAACTAAACGACCGTACCACATATATGGGTCGGTAAATAAACCAAGTTCTTTACCTAAACTTTCAGCATATAAAGCCCAACCTTCAGCAAATACGGTATAACCTCCAAATTTACGAATGCGTGGTAATGCTTCGACTTCTTGTTGCAATGCTATTTGAAAGTGATGTCCTGGTGCTGCTTCATGTATTGATAATGTTTCTAATAAAAATTTTGGTTGTGCTTTTAAGTTATGCGTATTAATGTAAAAAATACCTGGTCGAGAACCATCCGGTGCAGGACCTTGATAAGAAGCTCCAGCTGCTGAAGCTGCTCTAAATTCTTCAACTGCTTTAACAACATAATCAGCTTTTGGTGCTATATCAAATAACTGAGGTAAACTTGCATCAATTTTCTGTTTTACTTGCTCGTAAGCTGCGATTAACTCTTCAGGTGTATCATAATAAAACTCATCACTTTCTCTTAGATGAACAAAAAATTCAGCTAAATTTCCATCAAAGTTGACTTGCTCTTTTACCTTTTTCATTTCACCTAAAATACGAGATACTTCGCTTAAACCTATTTTATGAATTTCATCTGCAGTTAAATCTAATGTTGTATTTGTTTTAATTTGATATTCATA
>Ga0209292_1005076_pt1 | contig 13579 bp, 9 predicted proteins | sample GOMGulsemesocosm_2_FD_184634 | JGI IMG/M metagenome (GOLD analysis project Ga0209292, IMG submission 184634) | Methane-oxidizing microbial communities from mesocosms in the Gulf of Mexico - GOM9C Gulf of Mexico (SPAdes) (version 2) | ecosystem: Environmental > Aquatic > Marine > Cold seeps... | reverse complement strand
GGCTGAGTCTAAAGGAGAGGTTTTAAAGCCGGAAACTATAAACTATCGTACACACAAGCCAGAACGTGACGGATTATTCTGTGAACGTATCTTTGGGCCTGTAAAAGATTACGAATGTGCTTGTGGAAAGTACAAACGTATCCGTTATAGAGGAATTGTATGTGATAGGTGTGGTGTTGAAGTAACTGAAAAGAAAGTACGTAGAGATCGTATTGGGCACATTAACTTAGTTGTTCCTGTTGCACATATCTGGTATTTCCGTTCATTACCAAACAAAATAGGATACTTACTTGGTCTACCTTCTAAGAAATTAGATATGATTATTTACTACGAACGCTATGTAGTAATTCAAGCGGGTATAGCTAAAAACCCTGATGGTGAAGAGCTTAAAAAAATGGACTTCTTAACAGAAGAAGAATATTTAAATATAGCTGAAGAATTACCACCAGAAAACCAATATTTAGATGATACAGACCCAAATAAGTTTATCGCTAAAATGGGTGCTGAATGTTTAATTGATTTATTAAGAAGAATCAATTTAGACGAGTTGTCTTATGAGTTAAGACATAAGGCTAATAACGAAACATCTAAGCAACGTAAAACTGAAGCATTAAAAAGATTACAAGTAGTTGAATCTTTACGTGATGCGAACAAGAATAGAGAAAACTTGCCGGAATGGATGATCATGAAGGTTGTGCCAATTATTCCACCAGAATTAAGACCTTTAGTACCTTTAGATGGTGGACGTTTTGCAACTTCTGATTTAAATGATCTTTACAGAAGAGTAATTATCCGTAACAACCGTTTAAAGCGTTTGGTAGAGATAAAAGCTCCGGAAGTAATTTTACGTAATGAGAAGCGTATGTTACAGGAATCAGTAGATTCTTTATTTGATAACACACGTAAATCATCAGCAGTAAAAACAGAATCTAACAGACCTTTAAAATCATTATCTGATTCATTAAAAGGTAAACAAGGACGTTTTCGTCAAAACTTGTTAGGTAAGCGTGTTGATTATTCAGCTCGTTCTGTAATTGTTGTTGGACCAACATTGCGTTTATTCGAATGTGGATTGCCAAAGAACATGGCAGCAGAATTATATAAACCTTTTGTAGTTAGAAAACTAATTGAAAGAGGAATTGTAAAAACTGTAAAATCTGCTAAGAAAATAATAGACAGAAAAGAACCAGTAGTTTGGGATATCTTAGAAAATGTAATTAAAGGACATCCAGTACTATTGAACCGTGCACCTACGCTTCACCGTTTAGGTATACAAGCTTTTCAGCCTAAATTAATTGAAGGAAAAGCAATTCAATTACACCCATTAGTATGTACAGCATTTAATGCCGATTTTGATGGGGATCAAATGGCGGTACATTTACCATTGGGACCAGAAGCAATCTTGGAAGCTCAAATGTTAATGTTAGCTTCTCATAATATATTAAATCCAGCTAATGGACAACCAGTTACTGTACCTTCTCAGGATATGGTACTTGGATTATATTATATGACTAAATTGCGTAAATCTACTCCAGAATTAGAAATTAAAGGAGAAGGATTAACTTTTTATTCACCTGAAGAAGTTACTATCGCTCACAATGAAAAAAGAGCAAATATTAACGCATCTATTAAAGTAAGAACGAAAGATCTTAACGAAAATGGTGAGTTAGTTTATAAAGTTATTGATACTACTGTAGGTAGAGTATTATTTAATGAAGTTGTTCCTGAAGCTGCAGGATATATCAATGAAGTTTTAACCAAAAAAGCTTTAAGAGATATTATCCATAACATTTTAAAAGCAACAAGTGTTCCTGAAACCGCTGATTTCTTAGATAGAATAAAGGATATGGGGTATTCATTCGCTTTTAGAGGTGGATTATCATTCTCATTAGGGGATATCATTATTCCAGAAGAAAAAGGAAAAATGGTAGCTGATGCAAATGCTCAGGTTGATGGAATTATGGGTAATTATAACATGGGACTTATAACGAACAATGAACGTTATAACCAAGTTATTGATATCTGGACCTCTACAAACGCTGCTTTAACAGAGCTTTCTATGAAGAATATCTCTGAAGATCAGCAAGGGTTTAACTCAGTATACATGATGCTTGATTCTGGTGCAAGGGGTTCTAAGGAGCAAATTCGTCAGTTAACAGGTATGCGTGGATTAATGGCGAAACCTAAAAAATCTGCTGATGGATCTGGAGCAATTATTGAAAACCCAATTCTTTCTAACTTTAAGGAAGGTCTTTCAATTCTTGAATACTTTATCTCTACACACGGTGCCCGTAAGGGTCTTGCCGATACGGCATTAAAAACAGCCGATGCAGGTTACTTAACACGTCGTTTAGTTGATGTATCTCAGGATGTTATCGTAAACTCTGTAGATTGTGGTACATTAAGAGGATTAGATGTTACGGCATTAAAGAAAAATGAGGAAATTGTTGAGCCTTTAGGTGATCGTATATTAGGTAGAATTGCATTACATGATGTTATAAACCCTTCAACAGGAGAAATTCTTGTTGCAAATGGGGAACAAATTACTGAAGCAGATGTTGATGTAATTAATAAAGCACCCATTGATCATGTTGCTGTAAGGTCAGCATTAACATGTGAGGCTACAAAGGGTATTTGTGCTAAATGTTACGGACGTAACTTAGCGACAGGTAAAATGGTTCAAAGAGGTGAGGCTGTTGGTGTGGTTGCTGCACAGTCTATTGGAGAGCCTGGTACACAGTTAACACTACGTACGTTCCACCTTGGGGGAACTGCAGGAAACATTTCAGAAGAAAATAGCTTAAAAGCTAAGTTTGATGGAGTTGTTGAAATAGAAGAATTGCGTACTGTAAAGGGAGTAGATAACGAAGGTAAATCAGTTGATATTGTAATTTCTCGTACTGCAGAAGCAAAGTTAGTTGATAAAAATACAGGTATTGTACTAGCAACTAATAATATACCTTACGGTTCATACATCTTTGTTACTGATAAGCAATCTTTAAAGAAAGACGAAGTAATTTGCCAATGGGATCCATTTAACGGTGGAATCGTTTCTGAATTTTCAGGATCTATCAAGTTCGAAAATATTGAGCAAGGTATTACTTATCAAGTTGAAGTAGATGAACAAACAGGATACCAGGAAAAAGTAATTTCTGAATCTAGAAATAAAAAGTTGATACCAACATTGTTAATAATGGGTAAAGGTGACGAAGTATTACGTTCGTACAATTTACCAGTTGGAGCACACTTAATGATAGAAGATGGAGAGAAAATTGATGCAGGTAAAACATTAGTTAAAATACCACGTCAATCTTCTAAGTCTGGAGATATTACAGGAGGTTTACCTCGTATTACAGAGCTTTTCGAAGCACGTAATCCTTCAAACCCAGCTGTTGTTTCTGAAATTGATGGAGTTGTGTCATTTGGGAAAATCAAGCGTGGTAATCGTGAGATTATCATTGAGTCTAAATTAGGAGATATTAAGAAATACTTAGTTAAGTTATCTAATCAAATCTTAGTTCAGGAAAATGATTTTGTTAAGGCTGGTATGCCATTATCTGATGGTTCTATTACGCCAAAGGATATTTTAGCAATAAAAGGGCCTTCAGCAGTACAACAGTACTTAGTAAATGAAGTACAAGAAGTATATCGTTTACAAGGGGTAAAAATTAATGATAAGCATTTTGAGGTTGTTGTAAGACAAATGATGCGTAAAGTTCAAATTAATGATTCAGGAGATACTATTTTCTTAGAAAATCAATTGATTCATAAAGCTGATTTTATTGTAGAAAATGATGCTATTTACGGGATGAAAGTTGTTGAAGAAGTTGGTGATTCTGAGGAGTTAAAAGCTGGGCAAATAATTTCTCCGCGTGACTTAAGAGATGAAAATTCAATTTTAAGACGAAATGATAAAGCATTAGTAATTGCAAGAGATGCTGTGCCAGCAACGGCTACACCAATCTTACAAGGTATTACTAGAGCATCATTACAGACTAAATCGTTTATTTCAGCTGCATCATTCCAGGAAACTACTAAAGTATTAAACGAAGCAGCAGTAGCTGGTAAGATTGATTCTTTAGAAGGATTGAAAGAAAATGTAATTGTTGGTCATAGAATTCCTGCTGGTACAGGAATGAGAAACTACGGGAAAATTATTGTAGGTTCTAAAGACGAATATGAACAAATGACAAAAGTTGAAGAAAACCTTAGTTAATTATGGCAGAAAATAATAATAAAAGCGGACAACAAATAAATATTGAGCTTGATGCTGATGTTGCTCAAGGGATTTATTCCAATTTGGCAATCATTAATCACTCTGCTTCTGAGTTTGTTGTGGATTTTGTTAGTATTATGCCTGGTGTTCCTAAGAGCAAAGTGAAGTCAAGAATTATCTTAACTCCACAACACGCAAAAAGATTATTAAAAGCTTTGGCTGATAATGTAAATCGTTTTGAAAGTGCTCATGGTGAAATTAAAGATTTCGAACAACCACCAATCCCAATGAATTTTGGGCCAACTGGTGAAGCATAAAGTAAAAAGCCGCAAATTAATATTTGCGGCTTTTTTATACTATTAAGGTTTAATTGTAAATATTAGAAAGAAAAAAGGATCAGAATATATATTCTGATCCTTTTTTCTTTCTAATATTTGTGGTTTAAAACTCACTAGTGAAATGAAGTTTTACACTTGGGTATTTTTGTTGTGTCATTTGTAATGAGAACATAGAGTCTGCTAAAAACACTAACTGTCCGGTTTTATCTTTAGCTAAAAACTTTTGTTTTACACGTTTAAACTCTTTGAATTCATTATTATTTTCGTCTTCTGGTTCAACCCAACACGCTTTATGAACATTTAAGTTCTCATAGGTACACTTAGCTCCATATTCATGCTCTAAACGATATTGAATTACTTCATATTGTAAAGCACCAACGGTACCAATGATCTTACGACCGTTTAATTCTAAGGTAAATAATTGAGCGACACCTTCATCCATCAACTGATCAATACCTTTATAAAGTTGCTTCGATTTTAAAGGGTCAGCATTGTTAATGTATCTAAAGTGTTCAGGAGAGAAGCTAGGAACTCCTTTGTAGTTCATTATTTCACCTTCAGTAAGTGTATCTCCAATTTTAAAATTACCTGTATCATGTACACCTACAATATCCCCAGGATATGAAATGTCTACAATTTCTTTTTTATCAGCGAAAAATGCATTAGGACTTGAAAACTTAACTTTTTTGTTATTTCTAACATGTAGGTATTGTGTATTTCTTTTAAATAAACCTGAAACAATCTTTATAAAAGCCAATCTATCCCTGTGCTTAGGGTCCATATTTGCATGGATTTTAAATACAAATCCAGTAAATTTATTTTCATTAGGTTTTACCTCTCTTGTATCTGAAGTTTTAGGCCTAGGTTCTGGAGCAATATCTACAAAACAGTCTAATAGCTCTCTAACACCAAAATTGTTTAAAGCAGATCCGAAAAAAACAGGTTGTAAATCTCCTTTTAAGTATTCTTCTTGATTGAATTTTGGATAAACTTCATATACTAACTCTAATTCTTCACGTAGTTCTTTTGCAGCCGACTCTCCAATATGGTTTTCTAATTCTGGATTGTTTACATCTTCAAAAGAGATGGTATCAGTAATATGTTGTTTACTTTCTTCAGAAAATAAATTAATATTCTTTTCCCATACGTTATAAATACCTTTAAAGCTATATCCCATTCCGATAGGAAAACTTAAAGGTGTAACTCTTAATCCTAGTTTTTGTTCAACTTCATCTAATAAATCAAAGGCGTCTTTACCTTCTCTATCCATTTTGTTAATGAAAACAATCATAGGAATGTTACGCATTCTACAAACTTCAACTAATTTTTCAGTTTGTTCCTCAACACCTTTTGCAACATCAATAACTACAATAACACTATCAACAGCTGTAAGAGTTCTAAAAGTATCTTCAGCAAAATCCTTATGCCCAGGGGTGTCTAATATATTTATTTTTTTATCTCTATATATAAACGCTAATACAGAAGTTGCTACAGAAATTCCACGTTGACGTTCAATTTCCATGAAATCAGAAGTTGCTCCTTTTTTTACTTTATTAGATTTTACTGCTCCAGCTTCTTGAATAGCCCCTCCAAAAAGTAATAATTTTTCAGTTAAGGTAGTTTTCCCGGCATCAGGGTGAGATATGATACCAAAGGTTCTTCTTTTTGCAATTTCTTCTAGTAAACTCATTTATTACGGTGTATTTAGCATTTGCAAATGTAATTATTTTGTTCAGGATATAATAGTGTTTCTTCTTTATTGATTTTAAAAGAATATATTATCTATAGTATCTAGAATTTGTAATATTTATTGAGTTAATATGACGTGTACATTTTGTTAAATCATATAAAAAGCTACATTTCTTTTTTATATTTTAGCAACATGAAAGAAGAGTTAGTCATTTTAGTTGATGAAAACGATCAACAAATAGGTTTAATGCCTAAGATGGAGGCGCATGAAAAAGCGGTGTTACATCGTGCATTTTCTGTTTTTGTATTTAATGATAAGAATGAATTAATGTTACAGCAAAGAGCATTACATAAGTATCATTCTCCTGGGTTATGGACTAATACATGTTGTAGCCATCAGCGTAATGGTGAAAGTAATTTAGAGGCAGGGAAGAGAAGATTGTTTGAAGAAATGGGTTTTGTTACTGAATTAAAGGAAACAACGTCATTTATTTATAAAGCTCCTTTTGAAAATGGGTTGACAGAACATGAATATGATCATATTTTAGTAGGCTATTATGAAAACGATCCAGTAGTAAATACTGAAGAAGTCGCTGAATGGAAGTGGATGGATTTAGAATTGATAAAAAGTGACATAGTCAACAACCCAGCTAATTATACTGCTTGGTTTCAGATTATATTTGAAAAGTATTATAAAACATTATTAGAAAAATAATGAAGGTAACAGTCCATAGGAAGGCACATTTTAATGCAGCTCATCGTTTATTCAATAAATCATGGTCTGATGAAAAAAATCTTGAAGTATTTGGTAAATGTAGTAACCCTAATTATCATGGTCATAATTATGAGTTAGTGGTTAGTGTTACAGGAGATATAGATCAAGAAACTGGAATGGTGATTGATTTGAAAATACTCCAAAAAATGGTTTATGAGAAAATAGAGTGTGAGTTTGATCATAAAAATTTGAATTTAGATGTTGTGTATTTTCATGATAAAAATCCTACTGCAGAAAATATTGCTGTTGTAATATGGAATATTTTAAGAAAAGAACTTTCTGATATTTTTGAGTTAGAAATTACATTATATGAAACGCCTAGAAACTTTGTTACTTATAAAGGATAAATTATGGTAAAATGGTATCCAATTAAGTTCTTCCCAATATTTAAGGAAAAAATTTGGGGAGGAAATAAACTAAAAGAAGTTTTAGGAAAAGAAACTGAATTGAAAAATGTAGGAGAAAGTTGGGAAATATCATCTGTGGATGATAACATATCAGTAGTTTCTTCAGGTAGTTTCAAAGGTAAAACCTTAACTGAGCTTATTGCTACATATAAGGAAGAAATTGTTGGGAACTCAGTATTTAGAGTTTTTGGAACTAACTTCCCTTTATTAATTAAGTTTATAGATGCAGAAACAGATTTATCTGTACAGTTACATCCTAATGATGTTTTAGCAAAGAAACGGCATAACTCATTTGGGAAAACAGAAATGTGGTATGTAATTCAACGGGATAATGATTCAAGGTTAGTATTGGGTTTTAAAAACGGAATAACAGCTACGGATTATAAAAAACATTTAAAAGATAAAAGTTTACCGAGTATATTAAATGATGTTCCAGTAAATTCTGGTGATGCCTTTTTTATTCAAACAGGTACAATACATGCAATAGGAGCTGGAGTGTTATTAGCTGAAATTCAACAAACTTCGGATATTACATATAGGGTTTACGATTGGGATAGATTAGATGATAACGGGAAATCTAGAAGATTACATAAACGTGAAGCTCTAGATGCTATAAATTTTGGATTTAAAGGCGAAAAAATGGTTTTTGATACTATCGAAAATCAATCCAATCAAATGGTGTCGTGTAATTATTTCACTACAAATTATTTACACTTAAATGACAACAAAGAAATCAATAATAAAGACAAGGATTCTTTTGTAATATATATGTGTATTGAAGGAGATGCATTTTTTTCTGGGTATGAATTTGAAGAGCATGTAAAGCTTGGAGAAACAGTCTTAATACCTGCGGCTTTAAAAGAATTTGATATAAAAACAAATAATGTAAAACTTTTAGAAGTTTTTATATAACTATTAAGGTGTTATGTTTACTTTTGCACCAGCTAAAAAAATATAATTATGGCAAGTATTAAGAATTTAAAAAAAGATGTAAACTTTGTTTTTGGTGATATTATCGAAACAGTATACGTTTGGCAGTTATCAAATCCAGAAAAAGAACTTTCAGCATCTGATGCAATTATTGATGAAGCTATAGTAGCTTTTGATGAGTCAATGGATGAAATTAACGCGAAAAACGTTGATAATAAGAAGGTTCACTTTACAGCCTTAAAGAAATCGATTGAAGCTAAAGGAATGGCTTTGATAGAAAAGATAAATAAGTTGTAAAAAAAGATAAAAAGTGCTTGCAGGTATGAAAATCAAAGTTATATTTGCACTCGCAATGCCGATGTAGCTCAGCTGGCTAGAGCAGCTGATTTGTAATCAGCAGGTCGGAGGTTCGAGTCCTCTCATCGGCTCAAAAAACACTAATCTTATGATTGGTGTTTTTTTTTGCACATACTTGAAAAGTAAAGGCTTTTTTGTGAGTTAAGACATAATAACTTAAGTTTGTTAAAATAAAATTAATTATCATGGCAGATTTAACCCCAAATGAATGGCAAAAACAATTATTAAATGATACTAATGCAATAATTGTAGATGTTAGAACGATAGATGAAGTTGCTGAAGGAGCTATTCCTAATGCAATTAATATTGACGTGAAAGAACCACAATCTTTTTTAGATCAAATTAATAAATTAGACAAAACTAAAAGTTTTTATATGTATTGTCAATCTGGAGCAAGAAGTGCTCAAGCTTGTGCAGTTTTAAATTTAATGTGTGATGTACCTAAAGCTTATAGTTTAGCTGGAGGTTTTACTTCATGGACCGGTGAAACAATTGTTAATTAATATGAGATGTTTTTTTATAATATTTAGCTGTTTTTTTTTATCATGTGTTCAAACAACAAGTGAAGGTGTCACTCTTCTTGATCCAATTCAGTTTGAAGAAAAGATAAAAGATAAAAATGTTCAGTTAGTAGACGTGCGTACTCCAAATGAATGGGATAGTGGTGTGATAGAAACTCCTCTGAAAATTAATTTTCTGGAAAATAGTTTTAAAGAAAAAATAGAAAACCTTGATAAAACAAAGCCAATAGCAATATATTGTAAAAGTGGTGGAAGAAGCGGTCAAGCTGCTAAATTACTGTCAGAATATGGTTTTAAAGAAGTGTACGATTTAAAAGGAGGGATTTTAAATTGGAATAAAAAATAATAAAAAAAGCAGTTCAATTGAACTGCTTTTTTATTGTGGAGTCGCCGAGAATCGAACTCGGGTCCAAACAAGCAATAAAATAGCTTTCTACATGCTTAGTTTTCGTTTAGTTTTCGTGGTAATAATAGACCGAAAACAGCCAATATTGCCCTTATCTTCTTTAGTTGTTGAAATAATAACGAAGTACTATTATTCCTATGTTAACTTTTACGATGCCTGTATCCTGACTTACATCAGGAAGAACGCCGTTAACCAAGGCTTTCAGCAGACATTCAGCTTGTACACCTTGTGTACCGAGGCTAATCCTACTATAATTCGGATTAAGCAGCTAAAGCGTAGTTATTCTCGCCGTTTAAAAAGTGTGATGTAGATATTTACGAGCCATACATCATCGCTCGACATGCTTATTACTTTATTGATCTCGCTGTCAATACCAGTCGACCCCATATTTCAAAGAACATTACAAACCTACAAAATAGAAAGGAGTTAGTGTTTATCATTTTATATTTTTTAAGAAACCTTTTTTTAATTAATATAAATTCGTTGTTTTTGTTTCCTTGATATTGTTATATAAATATGTTATTTTAGCCGGAAGTTTAAAAAAAATAACACTAAACAGTTCTTCCAACATGAAGTTTGCAATTATAAAAGAAAGAAAAAACCCACCAGATAGAAGAGTTGTATTTCCTCCTAAACTATGTAAAGAAGTTGTTACTCAGTTTCCTGAATTAGAGTTTGCTGTAGAATCTTCTGATATTCGTTTTTTTAAAGACGAAGAGTATGCTACTGCTGGATTCACACCAGTAGATGATATAACTGATTGCGATGTAATGTTTGGTGTTAAAGAAGTGCCTATAGATGCTTTAGTGTCTAATAAGAAATACTTCTTTTTTTCACACACTATAAAAGAAGCTCCTTATAATAGAAAATTATTACAAGCAGTTTTATCTAAAAACATAGAATTGTATGATCATGAAACAATAACTAAGGCTTCTGGTTCGAGGTTGATTGGTTTTGGACGATATGCAGGTATTGTTGGTGCATATAATGGTTTTATAGCATATGGTAAAAAGAACAATTTGTGGGATATGCCAAAGGCTGAACATTTATCTAATTTAGATGAGATGAAGCAAGAGCTAGATAAATTAGGCTTACCTAATATTAAAATTTGCTTAACAGGGAATGGGAAAGTAGCTCATGGGGCAAAAGAGGTATTAGATCATTTAAAAATCAAAGAAGTTTCTGTTGAAGAATATTTAAAAGAATCTTTTGATGAAGCTGTATATTGTAAAATAGATGTGCTTGATTATAATAAACGTAAGGACGGACAAAAGTTAGGTAAGAAGGACTTTTATGATAATGCAAATGAATATAATTCAGATTTTATGCGTTTTGCTAATGTGACTGATTATTTTATTGCAGGTCATTTTTACGACAATGCTGCACCATTTTTATTTACAAGAGAAGATTGTAAATCGGAAAACTTTAATATTAAAGTAGTAGCTGATGTTTCGTGTGATATTGATGGGCCTGTAGCTTGTACTATTAAGGCGTCTACTATCGCAGATCCTATTTACGGATATGACCCACAAACAGAATCTGAAATAGATTTTATGGATGATAAGGCTATCGTAGTAATGGCAGTTGATAATTTGCCGTGTGAATTACCTAAGGATGCAAGTGAAGGATTTGGAGAAATGTTTTTAGAACATGTGATTCCTGCTTTTTATAATAATGATAAGGATGGAGTTTTAGCTAGAGCTAAAATGACTGAAGACGGAAAATTAACAGAACGATATTCGTATTTACAAGATTATGTAGATAATAAATAGAGTGTAACTTTATATTTAATTTAAAAAGCAACTACTGCAAAGGTAGTTGCTTTTTTTGTTTTTCGATAACTTACGATAATAATCGTTGTAAAACATAGTTGGTGGGTAGGGAATAACATCTTGGTTGACGTTTTAAAAGTATATAATAACAAACTAATGAAGATTTATGAAAAAGTATAATATTTTATTTGGTGCACTATTAGTAGTAGCTAGTATATTTATTTCTTGTGAACAAGATGAAACGTCAATTCAAACACCAATACCAGTTCAAACTGAGTTTTCTGATAATTTTGGAAGCACAATTATAGCTCGTTTTTTTGGAACTGTAGTAGATGAGAATAATGAAGTATTACAAGGAGTAAGTATTTCTGTAGGAGGAATGAATGCCCAAACTGATGAAAATGGAGTATTTACCATACAAGATGCTTCTGTTTATGAAAAGTTCGCTTATATAAAAGCGACTAAAGCAGGGTATATTAACGGATCGAGAGCACTAGTGCCTACTTCCGGAGTAAACCAGGTTAAAATAATGCTGTTAGCAGAGGATGTTATAGCAACTATTAATTCAGGAGAAGCAAGTGAAGTTAACTTACCAAACGGTACTCAAGTGAGTTTTGAAGGAGACTTTATTAAAACAAACGGGTCTGGGTATTCAGGTGCAGTATCGGTTATCATGAAACATTTAGATCCTGCGGATGAAAATGTAGGGAATATGATGCCTGGTATGTTATATGCAGAAGATGCAAATGGTAATGAAAAAGTTTTGGAAACCTTTGGTATGTTAGCGGTTGAGTTAAAAGGAACCTCAGGAGAAAAATTACAATTAGCTGAAGGAACAACTGCTCAAATTGAATTACCAGTATCTAATATTGTAACTAATGCTCCACAAACAATACCATTATGGCATTTTGATGAAGTAAATGGGTATTGGAAAGAAGAAGGTTTTGCTACTTTAACTAATGGAAAGTATGTGGGTGAAGTATCTCATTTTTCTTTTTGGAATTGTGATGTACAATTGCCTTTGGTTCAGTTATGTATTAATGTAGTAGACCCTTCGGGAAATCCTATCGGTAATCAGCATTTTATGTTAAACAGAACAAGTACTCCTTCTGGATGGGGAGCAAATGCATATAGTTGGACTAATGAAAACGGATATGCTTGTGGGCAAGTACCAATTGATGAAGAGTTAAATTTTATTATGAATGTTACTGACTGTAATGTTCCTTTTGAAGTGATTATAGGTTCTTTTAATACAGATAGCACTATTACAGTAGTAGTAGATGCCAATTATACAGTTGTTCAATTAACAGGGGAGTTTAATGATTGTAATGGAAGCCCAATTTCGGATGGTTATATACAGTTTAATCATAACAGTTTAGTTCAATATATAGCTGTTACCAACGGAGTAATTGATCATTCATACAGTTACTGTGGAAATGTAGGAGATGATTTTACCGCTCAAGGTATTGACATGTCAGGTCAACAAACAACAACAGTTATTTCAGGGCTATTAAGTGCGGTTACTGATTTAGGAATAATAACTTCTTGTGGAACTTTTGAAGATACTGATGGTGATGGAGTTTTTGATGAATTTGAAGACTTAAATCAAGATAATGATTATACAAATGATGATACCGATCAAGATGGTATCCCTAATTATAATGATACTGATGATGATGGCGATGGAGTATTAACTGCAGACGAAGATATTAATGGTGACGGTGATTTTACCAATGATGATACTGATGGTGATGGTATTCCTAATTATTTGGATATGTATGATGTAAATGCAAATTTTGCCACTGCTGCATTATGTGATAATGATAGTAATGGAGTAGAAGATTTCGACTTAACTAGTTTAGATGTTAATGTTATAACAAACCAAACTGATGTAAGTGTTGCTTATTATATTTCATATGTAGATGCTGAAAATGAAACTAACCCATTAAGTACACCATATACATCTGCTTCAGCAATTGTATATTCAAGAGTAAATCATAATAACTTGCCATATTTCAGAATAGGAGAAGTGAGTTTAGTAGTGCAAACCTGTAGTTTAAATCAACCACAATCATATTTCTATTGTGAAGATACACAAGGTTCTGGAGTTTCTTGTATGATCAATTTAGATCAAACAAATTATATCTTAAACGGTAATGTAGGTACAG
>Ga0209292_1005075_pt1 | contig 13579 bp, 11 predicted proteins | sample GOMGulsemesocosm_2_FD_184634 | JGI IMG/M metagenome (GOLD analysis project Ga0209292, IMG submission 184634) | Methane-oxidizing microbial communities from mesocosms in the Gulf of Mexico - GOM9C Gulf of Mexico (SPAdes) (version 2) | ecosystem: Environmental > Aquatic > Marine > Cold seeps... | reverse complement strand
ATTAATCCCTCTATTAACGTTAATGTTGTATCCATTTTCTACCAGTCTATACTGGTTTAAATAACAGGTTAAGAAGCTATCTATGATTACCCTATACCAGTTCAGTTCATCGCCCTTTACCGAAAAGGTCTCACGTATACTTTCCTTCAAGGGCCTGGATTACCGGGTAGAGGAAATTAACCGGCTTAAGGCCAAAGAATATCGTGATGTAAGCCCTTTTGGAAAATTTCCTGCCATGGAAATACTTGGTGAAGCCGTGTGCGATTCCACCGATATTGCTCATGCCTTAGAAAAGAGTTTTCCAGCCAAGGCCTTATTCCCCAAAGATGAATCGCTAAAAGCCCAAGTGCACATTCTTGAAGATTGGGCCGATGAAAGCCTGTATTTTTATGAGATGACCATGCGCGTCACCTGGCTTAATAATGCAAAAATTACTCTGGCTAAAATTAAAAATACGTTACCGCCTTTACCCGACTGGCTGCTGTTAAAAATTATCATGAAAAAAGCCAGTAAAATTGTGCTTATGCAAGGACTGGGTCGAAAAAATAAATCTCAGGTAGTAAATGATGTGCAGCGGCACCTTAATGCCATTAATGCACTGTTATCGAATTCCCCGTGGCTGGTGGGGGATACCATAACCCTTGCTGATATCGCGGTGATTGCCCAGTTAAACTGTTTGTTGGATACTCCTGAGGTGCAGGAAATGATGGAGTCGCTACCAGCTATTCGTTCTTGGATGGACAGAGTGGATGAAGCTGCACCCTATATAAGAGTCGCTGATGTAGCATCCGATGAGAAAGAAGCATCATTATGCTGATTGCAGTGTTATTTAAATAACGCTCACTTAGCCGCTGTAAAGCAGCCAAGATATGCCATTGTGGCCATTAAAAAGACTCAGGTTTAGCGTTATTGTTGAATCTGGGTATTATTTTATCTGGATAAAAAGTAATTAAAGGAACCTTTTATATTACGGAAAACAAGCTAATACCGTAATTAAGCTCACAATTCTACAGTTTTTATACTTATTGGTTGACAAGTAAGTTGGTAAATTGGTAAAACATAAGCATGGAATACAGGTAGTGAAAAAGTGACCGCTCGTAAATGTGGCGTGTGTTTCATGGGGGCGAAGTTTGAGTCTTTCTGTTGTTTTATAGGTGTCAGGCAAGCAGGCACATAAAGCCATTAACGATTTGGCTTTGCATGGATGATGAGGGTTATTTTCCCATGCCTGAAAACTTGAAATATTACTTGAGTATTTGATACCAATACCCTGGAAAAGTTTAGCGTCAGACTGGCTTTGTACCTAGACCGAGGCGGTGTCTCACAGAGGCCGTTACGGTGATTACCGGAAATTAAAAATCAGAGGAAATAAATATGAATGCAAATACCCAGGCAATAGATGCTGACTCGCAGGCCATAAGCAAGCTTAACAAAAGCTTTGAGTTACAACAGAAGAGTTTTTTAGAAGACGATTACCCTGACCTAGAACTGCGACTTCATCGTATACAGCTAGTGAAGAAAATGTTTATCGACAACCGAGAAAAAATTCAAGTAGCCATGCAAGCTGACTATGGCAATCACCCTGCAATATCTACCGATATTACAGAAGCAGGCCCAGTATTTGCTCGTATCGAATATGTTACTAAAAATTTAAAAAAGTGGATGAAGCCTGATACACGTCCTTTAAACCCATTATTGGGCAATTCAAAAGCACGTATGTCCTATGAGCCCAAAGGTGTTGTGGGAATCATGTCGCCCTGGAACTTTCCTATACAGTTGGCTGTAGGTCCCATGATTGATGCGTTGGCTGCGGGTAATAGAGCCATTTTGAAGCCATCAGAAGTAACCTCTCATTGCGCAACATTACTAGAGCAAATGATTAGTGAAACCTATGATGAAACAGTGGTGACCACGGCCACGGGTGGTGTGAGTTTGGCTGAACATTTTTCTACCCTGCGTTGGGATCATTTGCTTTATACGGGTAACGCTCATATTGCAAGGCATGTGATGGGGAACTGTGCTAAAAATTTGGTGCCTGTTACCTTGGAACTGGGTGGTAAAAGCCCGGCTATTTTAGACTCTTCAAAAGTGGACGAGCAAGCTGTGAAGTACATCGCAGGTTTTAAAGCCATGAAACGAGGCCAGATTTGTGTGAATGTAGACTACTGTCTTGTACCTGAAGAAAAACTGGAACACTTTATTGAGTTAATCTCTGCCGAGTTTACCAAGATGGGGCCTGATAATGCCTCAGCAGCTGTGTGCAGTATTGTTAACGAAAGGCATTACGATCGCCTGTCACAGTTACTGGCAGGAGCTCGTGATGCTGGTAGTAGGATTATACAAATTGGTAAAGAATCAACTCGTGAAGTAAGAAATATGCCCTTCACTTTGGTGGTGAACCCACCTAAAGATACAAGAATAATGAATGAAGAAATCTTTGGGCCGTTACTGCCTATTATCACTTATAAGACCATGGATGATGCCCTTGCTTATATAAATGCCGGTGAGAAGCCCTTAGGCATCTATGCTTTTTCTAATGACCGAAAAATCATCGATAGAATAGCTAAAAATACCCGCTCTGGCGGTCTTGCCATTAACTGTGTAGGTGGACAAGTTCAAGCACAATTACCATTTGGCGGTGTGGGCGAAAGCGGTATGGGTAGGCATAGAGGCGGAGAAGGGTTTAAGGAGTTCTCTAATCCAAGAGGCATCATGGAACTCGGTAGCCGAGAGCTTTTTAGCACGATCTTGCCTCCTTATGATAAAGCAAGTGTACAAGTTGTGAATACCGTTTTTGGTTCAAAAAAAGACAAAATAAAAGTAATCGGAAGAGTGCTGAAAAATAACGTATTGTCTCGATTTGGCCTATCTTAATTTTAAGTTTTAAAAACAATAAATCTCGCCTGATTTCAGGCGAGATTTAATTAAAGCTAAATAATAAGAGAGTGCTGATCTGATTGATACCACTGCATTATTGACGGTGATTATCCCCTTCACCATGTTTACGCCGATGTTTGGCATGGGTTTAACCCTGACGTGAGTCGACTTTAAGCGAATATTACTTTTTCCTAGAGTGACCCTAGTGGGTTTAACCGTACAGCTATTGGTGTCGCCAGCGGTTGGTTTTGCCTTAGCCTATGTTTTTGATTCACGGTTGATGATGGCTGTAGGATTAGTGGCAGTGGTGGCATGTCCTGGAGGCAGCATTTCCAATGCGGTGGTACACCTAGGTAAAGGCGATACAGCACTGTCCATTACGTTAACGGCTACCGCGACACTGGCATCTTTGATTACTCAGCTGGTTTGGACTAATTTTTCTTTATTCTTTTTTGGTGGTTGTGAAACTGCTATTCAAATGCCCATTTTAAAAACAGAGGCGCAATTGGGGCTGTTTACTGTATGGCCAGTAGCTATTGGCATGCTGGCTAGAAAGCTTCGTCCTAGATTGTTGAAGAAAGAGAAGCTTATTACCCAGGTGAGTATGATAGCCATGTTATCAGGGAATTTTTTCATGGCTTATTTAGATGAAAAAGATACCTTAAGTCATGCTGGGTAAATGGCTCTTCCAACCATGTTATATATTTTAATTTCTGTCGTATTGGGGTTGTGATCCCAAAAATGTCTGGGGTTAATTCAAAATCCTGTATCACCATAGCGATGGAAGTCTGTCTAAAGGATATTTTTCTTGCGTTATTTGTGGCGACCAACTCATTAAAAAAATGGATGCGGCATTGGCAAGTGCCGTGGCAATTGTGCCTGTGGCCGTTACTGTAATGGTGCTGTACAACCTTGGAAGTAAGTATTAGGGTCACGTGAAATCTTTTTTGCCATGAAGATATACTCTCTTTAACAGTAATGTGAAACATAGTTTTCCTGACTGTTTTTTACGAATGTGTGAGCCTTAAATCTCATTAATGTTACACAGCTAAGCTAAATGCAGAACCACTAAGGCTTGTCATGAGTAGTACTTCGTGGTGCTGAAACTTTATTACGTATTTCAACTCAATAGGAATGTTTGTTGGCTGTTGCTTTATTTAAAGTATTTTTTCGTGAGTTAACTATTAGGCTGGGTCAATGAGGGGGGTGACAGTAAAGCCTGCAGATTTTAGCCAGACAAAGACTTCTTTTTCTTGAGAAAAACTGCGTTGTTCAATTGTCCCTAATGATCTATTGGTCATGCTCCCTAACTGAAGTTTTTTATCAAGTGAGGGCTATAGACGAAGGCACTTTTTATTTGATTATGTGCTTCACACCATTGAATGAGTTCTGCGGCCACTTGGTCAGTTCCTGGCGTCCCCAGCCCCCAGTCATTCAAGTAAGCAATCATTACCCAGGGCTGTCTAATTAGCTCTTTAACGGTTTCTTTTAATTTTGTGAAATAGAGTCTGGCTTCTTCTTCATTCCAGGCGCCATTAATTCTAACCATAAGGACATGATTATCCACCTACATATCGAAGGAACCATGTCCTATCATCATTTATACAGTCCACTTTTTAATCTGGTTTATCTGACATTGATTTCCATATAAGGGTGCTGGTTAAAGCCTTGATAAACCGTGCATAAAACCAATAACGGTGTTGCTGTACCACTGTCACTAAATATTAAGGTTTAATGCCCTTAAGGTGGATTGTGCAAGCCCCACACAGTGCCATACCACAACCAAATTTGCTGCCGGTTAAGTGGACACTATTGCGAATGACCTAAAGTAACAATGTATCAGGCTCACTACCTATTTATGGCTTTGCCATTGATGGTTAGCAGCAATGTTACGGTTTGCGCTTACTTGTTCTATTGGTCTAACATTTATCGTTCAGTTGGAATGGCACTAACAATAACGGGTTTTTCAGTCACTTTGAGGGCAGCCTATTCACGAGCTATACTTTCGATAGTTCGTGCATGCTGGCCTTAGCCCTCAGCAACAGCTTTGCCTATATTTTGGCCGGAGCCGATTACTTAGGCGACCTTACCTTTTAGTTTAATATAGTTACTCCCGATAATTTCGATTCAAAGTATTGGCTATCAATTCATCTTACTTACTAGTTGCTAAATAAGTAAGGTGTTGATAGTGTGAATACCTCTTAAAAATTATAGGTATGAGGCAAATGTCCAAAAGCCAGCCAGCCAGCTTTAAAACAGCTATTATCCTTGGTTTGATATTAGCTCTGTGTGTAATGGATAGACAGATTGTCGCCATGCTTCTGGAACCCATCAAGCGTGACATGGCGCTGTCTGATACTCAGCTTGCTATGATGTCGGGTTTTGTTTTTGCACTTTTTTATGGGGTGATGGGCATACCTATTGCTCGGCTCGCCAGCCGCACTAACCGAGTAAAAATCCTTTCATGGTGTATTGGGCTTTGGAGTGTCATGACCGGTTTATCGGGAATGGCTGCCAATTTCGTGATGCTGTTATTTGCCCGTATTGGAGTGGGTGTTGGTGAAGCGGGATGCCACCCGGCCGGCCAATCTCTTATTGCCGACACCTATGACGAGGGTAGACGGGGCAGGGCGCTTTCCCTATTTTCAGCAGGAGCACCTATCGGTGCGCTAGCGGCATTTATGCTAGGGGGCTTATTGGCCGACACTTATGGCTGGCGAATTACATTAATTGTGGCCAGTGTACCGGGCCTTATTTTCGCGATTGCCATTCGTTTTCTTATCAAAGAAGTGCCAAGAAAAAATATAAAAACCAATCAAGAACCTGTCTTTAGTGAACTTAAATCCCTGATTTCAAATAAGGCGTATCGCTACGCACTAATTGGGCATATTTTTTGTGTTGCATTGTTGTATATAGCAATGATTTGGGTACCCGCAATAATGGCTAGGAGTTTTGATCTGAGCCTCACCCAAATCGGGATTATACTTGGCGCGGCTGCCATTCTAGGCGGAGTTTCGGGCTCTATCATTTCCGGCATAATCACCGACATATTAGCGGCAAAAAAACTGGCATGGCTAGGACGATTGCCAATGCTATATTGTTTGATAGCAACGCCTGTTTACTTACTCGCTATTTGGTCGGATAGCTTGTGGGTTTTTGTGGGCTCTCTCTCGGTAGTTATGATGCTACTAAATGCCCATACCCCTCCTGCCTATGCCACTTATCACAAGGTTGTTTACCCGGAAAATAGGGCGATGGCAATCGCACTTTCGACGTTGAGTGTAAACATTATTGGACTGGGTTTAGCCCCATTGATGATAGGAATTATTAGCGATCATCTTGCCGTTGAGCACGGTAACGGTTCGCTAAAACTTGCCATGTATGCGGGAGCAATACTCCTACCTATGGGTGCATATTTCTTTGCAAAAGTGGCTAATCTCTTAAAGCAAGAAAATTCTAATAATTTAGCTAGCACGACAGTAGTCACAATCGCTAAAGCTTAGTAAAAGTTGGGGCCATTCACTGACTAAAGATAGCAATCTAATGGGATGAGCCCCACCTCACCTGAAGCCTACCGCAAAGAAACCAGTGTGCTTTATTCAGCAGGGTGGCCTGCTTTATTCTTAGGCGACTTAAAGTGCTATAGACCGATTTTGACCTGATAAAGAAGCCGAAAATATCGATACTTCTAATATGGGTGTCCACATTCTGTTTGGTGAATACGATTACGGCGCTACTTAAATACAGTTTCCATTAATTCAGAGTATTCAATAAGGGGAGCGTTATGGTAAACATTGCCATAGTAATAGGTGCTACCGGGGTTGCTTTGTGGTGCATTGGTAGACCAATTGGCAGATGCTTCGCATATTAAAAAAAGTCATCACGCTTACTCGCACGCTACCAGGCGCTCATCTTCAAAAGTCTTAAATCACGTAGTGGACTTCGATCATTTTGAAAATTATGCTGCATGCTTTAAAGCAAACCTTTTGTACTCATGTCTACAATAACCCTTAAGCAAGTTTGCTCCATAGAGGCCCAGCGAAAGGTGGATCTTGATTATCAGTTTAAGGCGACGCAATTGGCAGTGAATAATGGTGTAGAGCTTTATTTACTAGTGTCTTCCAGTACCGCCAGCGATCAAAGTAACTATGCCTATTGAAAGATGAAAGTAATATTGGGTCGAAAAATCAAAGCTTTGCCTTTTAAGAGTATTAGTATTATTCAACCTTCCATGCTCATGGGGCAGCGCAAAAAAGTGGGCAGTGAGTTACTGTCTCTTTTATGCCTGATTCCGGGGCGGGCGTTTGCGTCCCATCACAGGCGAGCAGGTAGCGACTAAAATGGTATTGGTGAGTCAGAGCTCAGGAGCACCATTGGAATTGTTTTGCCTTGATGATATTTTTAGTAATTGGTCAGTACGGTGATTTTCCTATCATGTATTTATGAATAGAGAGTAGCGCTTAGCAATAATGAGTAGCAGGCTCATGCGAATTCTTGAGATGTCCTTTCTCGACACAATACTAATTATTTGTCATAACCAGGCGCCAAGTCGCTGCTAAGCCTGCTGTTCAGCTGTCACTAGGTAAGCATCCATTAGCTATTATGGATGAAACTATAATAAATACTCAGCTTCCATAATAATCACAACATACTTGTTGTTGACTCAATAAGTATGTTGTGATTATTATGGTGTCTGCCATGGAAATTTTTACTTCACCTTTACCATCCATTGGCACCATTTAATGAACGGATAGCGGGAGTGAACTATGAAGAAATTTGAAACCGATCTAGTTGTAATAGGTTGTGGTGCGGCTGGTCTGAGTAGCGCATTAAGTGCATTGGAAAGCGGCTTGAATGTTATCAACGTGGAACGGGCAGCTCGAGAAGACATGGGTGGCAGTACCCGCTGGACCGAAGCTAACCTGCTATTGAAGACTGGGCCTGATCAAAAAAAGTTTGAGATTGCCGATCAGTTTCTGTTTAGCTACGGTATGTTCAGTAGCTTCCATACCGATCCGGAAATTCTAGCGGAAACCAGCAAAGATTATGACTCTTGGTCAATGTTGGCAAAAACCACACCCTTTCTCGACCCAGAAGTTTTGGGTACATTTGCCGATTCAGTACCATCAACTTTGGACTGGATTACAGACAAAGGCGTGGTGATTGAAACCACGCCTCAATATATTCCTTATTGCATCGAAACACTGCCTTACGCCAAAGTCTACGGTGGTGGCTTAGCGATTGTAGAAACGTTAACGGCTAAAATCGAAGAGCTTAATGGTAAGTTTTTATTTGAAACCACAGCCAATGAACTCATTGAAGAAGATGGTACGGTTGTGGGTGTGCGCTGCAGTGGCAAAAACAACGAAACCATTGAAGTGTATGGAAAAGTAGTACTGGCCTCAGGGGGATTTCAGGGCAACCCGCAGATGCTCGTGCAGTACCAAGGAGAAGAAAGTCGCTTTCTTAGACCTGTGGCCAAAGGCACCCATTATAATAAGGGTGAAGGTTTAAAAATGGCCCTAGACCTAAATGCCGCCACTGCCGGTGACTGGTCAGATTCCCACCGTCAGGTGATTGATCCACGCTCAGCCATGTCGGAGGCCATGGTCAATATTTGGCCCTTCGCCATGATGGTTAACCAGGCGGGTAAACGCTTTATGGATGAAGCCCCAAGCAATATTTTGGAGTGGCAAGAAAAACCTGCACAGGAAATTACTAAGCAGCCAGGCGGCATTGCCTACATTATTTACGATGAGAAACTGGCCAGCAATACCGACTCAAACTGGAAGTATGGAATTCGCACAGAACTTCAACCCATTAAAGCCGATAATCTAAATAAACTGGCGCTAAAATTGGGTATTCCTAAAGATCAATTGAACAGCACTGTAGAGGAATTCAATAAGGCTTGTGTGAATGAGGATAAAGTTGATTACAACAAGGGCTCTGCGCTTACTATGACCTTGGACGGTGCCGGGACAGAAAACCTAACACCACCAAAACAAAATTACGCCAAGCCAATCGACCAAGGCCCTTACTATGCCTACCCGGTAATCTCTTCGGTCTGTATTACCTACGGTGGATTACGCGTAAATGGCCAGGCCCAGGTGGTTAACGCCAGCGGCGAAACTATACCCGGCTTATATGCCGCCGGCGAGACGGTGGGCATGCACTACGGCACCTACACTGTTGGCACCTCGGTTTTACGTGGACTGTGTTTTGGCCGCATCGCAGGCCTGCACGCCGCCAACAGTGCCGCCCGCTAATGGTCTAAGCTATTTCATCGCTCTTACCACAATCGAGAGTTGTGTGTCCTTGCTAACTCATTGATCAATAGTTGTTAGCCAGGGCGCGAGATGATCTAGCGTCGAATAATATTAAGACTTGTGTGTTTCCTAGCGCACAACACAAGAGTTGAACTGTAATGCCCCTTTTTAATATCAATTAGAGGTAGGAGGCTAATCAACTACAGTTATTACCTGGGTACATAAGGACATTCGTAACGTTGAGAAAGAAAGTTAACCCCGGGCAATAGGCGATGCCTAACCAGGTTACAGATGCCTCAGGTTTTTTGTAGGATTTATTCAATATACGACCTTCCCATGAAGGCCCGTACTTACTCACTGCTGTCCCATAGTTTGGGGTAAATAAGAAAGCCTGAATTCAAGTTGTTACAATGTGTGTGCGAACAAACGTTGTAATAACAGGGGTTCAGGCTTCGTCCCATCACAACACTGCTTTTCACCAACGGCTAAAACCAATATCAAGACATGAGTTTGAGACTTTGGCTGCTGCACATTATTCAGGTCAAAAGCTTCGGTCGGCCACTCGTTGGGATCAATTTGTTGGCATGTCCATGTCACAAATTTCGGGGCGGCAAAGCCTACGTGATATTCACTCCAATTTAGAATCCCAACAGGACAAACTTTATCATTTAGCGGCTAAACCTATTGCTCGCTAAACCCTCCCTCGTATTAATGAAAAGCAGCTTTCTGAACTCTACCAAAGTCTATTTTATAAAGTACTAAACCGCTGTAGGCAGCAATCATCCACCCATAAGTTTCGCTTTAAAAACCCCTTGTATTCTCTGGATGCCAGCGCCATCGATTTGTCGTTAGAGCTCTTTCCTTGGGCGGCACATCGTGACGATACCGCCAACGTAAAACTTAGCGTGGCGCTCAGCGATCAAATTATCGAGTTAACCAGCGCTCAAGCCATGAAAAGAAACGCGCCCAAGCTTAGGTTGGTTCGTTACATGGATTTTAAAACGGACAAGGTATACGAGCTTTTGACGAATCATTATAAATTGGCATCCACCACCATCGCGGCTATTTACAAAGACCGCCGGCAGGTAGAGCTTTTCTTTAAAGCGATTAAACAGCAAAGCATTTGTAGGTCAATCGAGAAATGCTGTTTTGACGTAAATATGGATCGCCACGATTACTTATTTACTAGTGTTTTTTGCTAGGCACAGTGCAAAATAAGGGTGGACGGTTTAGCGTATATTGCGCGTACTGCAGCTCAGTTTATTTGAACGTAAATCGCTCAAGCAGCTACTGCAACCAGAGCCATATAGGCACAAAAAAGCGAACCTCAAATGAGGTTCGCTTTATGCTGTCCAACTTTGGGACAGCAGTGCGGTATTATCTCGCATTACATTTTTAGTCATACTGGTCGTTTACATACATACCCAGCACAAAACAGCAGCGTGATACGGCTTTAAAAAGGAAGAGCAGGAAGTATACCTTGGCTCTGCAGAGTTCTAGCGCTTCGTTAGAGAAGATTAACGAGCAAACTCACCTACAGCTAAAAACTGGCGAATTTGGTTTTGGACTTCATCGTTATTGCGCATAAAACCATGACCACTATAGATCATAATAAAGTCATCCATTTCGGCTAGCTTCATACTTTCAACAGAGACCGTACCATCATTCGGTTGAGGTAGCCAAGCCTCTGGCCAATAGCTCCAATCACGATACGCAGCAATAATACCAACCGACGCGTCAATTTTTTTCAGTTGGGAAATAATGCCATTTTGATTGGTTGTGAGTGAAATTCCTGCAGGACCAACCGCCCACCGGTACCACCAAGTATCGCCAAATTTATCACTTAGTTCAGAGCCTTGGTTTGGGGGGCTGAGCATTACAACCTTACTCCCCGTCGGTAGCGAGCGACCTTGTAAGAATTGGCGAATAAGAATACCGCCCATGGAATGGGATACAAAGTGAATCTTCTCTGCGCCAGTTTTAACACAGCCATCAAAACCCTTGGACAAATATCCTTGTACTAAATCGGGTATATTTTCTTGAGTTGATGGGTAGTCAGTACTAATAGTCAGATAGCCGTGCTCCTCCAAATTGTTGGCAATGCTACTCATCGATAGACCGTCACGCCAGAGACCATGAACAAGTACAACACACTCGGTTTTATCTAAAACCTTAGATGCAAATAATGGTGGATCAATATGCCCTGAATTAGCCGAACAACTGACTAAGATCAATCCTAATACAAGTCTGCTTAATACCTTGAAAACAAAATAAAACATTGCTTTTCTCCTGTAGGCGCTATTTCGTAAAAACTATTGATCCATCGAGTAGAGCGCAATAAGTTATCTTTGATTGTTAAGAAACTGGGTCCCGATATCCCATCAGCCGGCACGCTTTTGTAATAATTGATTTGGCGATTCCCTCGGCGGGTCCATCACTATCCATTAGACCGGATAGAACAGCATAAACTGTCCTCTTAAATCCAAGCTTCTTAATAAACAATGCGGTCAACTCTTTTTCTAATTCTTTCATAGTGCGATTTTTTTTAGGCAATCTAAAAACCTTTTCAGTAAGGTCTATCTCGATTTTATCTGGATCAATCACGTGTCGAAGACCTGACTTGACTTGCATGAGTGAGGTAGAATTGGCCATTACAATTGCTGCCATAAGTTGATTTGAATTCATTTTTTTTCTCCTATTAATCTAGCATTCTAGCAGCATGAAATCCTTCATGAACGGCATCGAGGATTTTCCTTGGGGAAGAACAATCTCCAATTCGAATAAACTCTTTAGACAGTCCCTTTAATTTTTCCGACAAGTCTCGGTTCGGCTTGAATCCCACAGCGACGATGATTGCATCTGTTTCAAGAACTTTTTGTTCGCCACTAGAATCAATGTAGGTGACGCTATTTGATTTAACACTTTGTACCGTGGCTCCGGTGTTAATAGTAAGACCCAGTGTTTCCATTCTTCTATGAAGATCCACAGCGAGAAATATCCCCAGGTCTTCGATAACAGCATTCTTCATTTCAATAACGGTTACTTGTTTGTTTTGCATAGCTAGCATTTCTGCAACTTCAATACCGACAGCACCGCCACCAATCACAACCACCTTATCACCCTTTACTATTTCCGGAGAAACCGTGGCTTCTTCCGGCGTAAAAACGGTTGGTAAATCAAAATCAATAAAACCTGGTTTGATAACGGTTGAACCTGTGGCCTGGATAATAACGTCCGGTGCCATTTCTTTGACTCCAGGTATGTCTATTTCCGTATTGAGGCGGATGTCGACCCCGGCTTCCGGTAAAACTTCTTCATAATAGTCAATGATATTTTCTAGTTCTTCTTTATGTGGCGTCAGGCAAGCGATTTTGATATGCCCCCCCAATCGATCACTTTTATCACATAAAACCACCTTATGCCCTCTGTCAGCAGCGGCTTTTGCAGCCTCCATGCCACCAACTCCGCCACCAATCACCAGGACATTTTTGGGGTTCGCTGACTGAACAACTTCCCCATACTCCTTTTCAAATCCAACAATCGGATTAATAACGCAACGAATGGGCCTTGCATACCCCAACATGTCAACACAATGATTGCATGCAATACATTTTCGGATCGACTTTGAGCGGTTTAGTAAAACTTTTTTAGGAAAGTATGGATCGGCAATTAAAGGCCTACCCAGAAGAAGAATATCGGCGGCACCTTCATTCAGTATTTGCTCTGCCAGATCGGGATCATTAATACGCTGGCCCAACATGACTTTGGCAGATCTAAGCTGCTCTTTCAGGATTTTACCAAAAGGAACATTAACGCCTCGTTGAGTGGCCATGGTAGGGAACATGCGGTCATAAGTTTCTATGTTATAATTGTGAATACGAAATGCCTCAATGCCCTCCTGCTCGAGTATCAAGGCCGTTTCTAAAGCTTCCTCCGGCCTAATTCCTCCTTCTGCGCATTCATCCATGCAAAGGTCAAAAAGAAGAGGGTACTGGGGGCCGACAACTTCCCGCGTTCTTCTGATAATTTCGAGGGGAAATCGCAATCTATTTTGCAGGCTTCCTCCCCACTTATCTTTGCGACGATTTGTCAAAGGAGACATGAATTGTTGGATGAGATACCCCGCTCCTCCATCGATATCAATTGCATCAAAACCAGCGACTTGGGCTCGGCTGGCAGCTAAAACATAATCGAGAATCATTTGCTCGATTTGGGTTTCGGTCATTTCCACGGCATCCGGAAAGGGAAGTATACCTACCATTTTTGAAGACATGGCTGATGGTGCCATGGGGGATTTTCCGCCTCTCTTATCAAAAGTGGTTTGCCGTCCGGCATTGTTCAATTGAATGCATGTTTTAGCGCCATTGTTATGAACGGCATCTACCCAGCGGGCATATGCCGCTATCTGCCCATCGTTATCAAAATATGGAAGAGGT
>Ga0209292_1005073_pt1 | contig 13582 bp, 17 predicted proteins | sample GOMGulsemesocosm_2_FD_184634 | JGI IMG/M metagenome (GOLD analysis project Ga0209292, IMG submission 184634) | Methane-oxidizing microbial communities from mesocosms in the Gulf of Mexico - GOM9C Gulf of Mexico (SPAdes) (version 2) | ecosystem: Environmental > Aquatic > Marine > Cold seeps... | reverse complement strand
CAGGCTAGGGAAGTTCCATGCCGTAATCAACGATTGATCGCATCAACGCCGGTCATTTTGAATTTTGCTGGAAAGCCATTGATAGAAAACAATTTTGCGCGTTGTTGAGTGCCTGCGGACGAGGCTAATCGCTCTGTGGGATGGGTCATGGGGCGTCGGAACTTTGAATGTGAATTATGGGGCGGATATATGATGGAAAGTCCGAATGGGCATATTCACGAACCACAAGAGTGTCTTCTTGGGCGCCGAGACGTTCCTCAAGTTGCAATAGATTTGATTGTAAAATACGGGTTGCCTCTTGTGATGCATCGCCAGGTGCCGTCGCTACAGGTTCCGTAACCTTTTCGATACCCGTTTGTCCGGGTGGATGTTCTGATTTTTCGCCCGTCACAACAAGGACGCCTACCATGACAATAAGAAGCGCTACTGTCCATTTGATCATACTAAATATCCTTAAATATCGACTATAAATGCTTTGATCGCCAATATGGTTCCCTAGAGGTGAACTGTCGCGGGGAATGATATTGCTATTTACCCCGTACGAGGCAGTTTGTGTCCCTTTACCAGCCGTGATCTGGCGGGTATCAGTTGACCATGAGCGATCTTATTAATGACGACCCAGAGCTGCCCCAAGACGGGCTGAATGAAAGTGCTGAACCGCTGCGCCGGGCCATTGGCGACCGGTATTTGACCTATGCATTAAGCACTATTATGCACCGTGCGCTGCCAGATGCGCGTGATGGGCTGAAGCCTGTGCATCGGCGAATCCTATATGCGATGAGTCGGCTAAAGCTGACCTCCAATGGCGGCTTCCTGAAGTCTGCGAAGATCAGTGGCGACACCATGGGGGATTTTCACCCTCATGGGGACGTTGCTATTTATGACGCAATGGCACGTCTCGCACAGGATTTCTCGGTGCGGTATCCGCTGGTGGATGGTCAAGGTAACTTCGGCAACATCGACGGCGATAACCCAGCTGCTTCACGCTATACAGAAGCACGGATGACCAAGGTTGCTGAGGCAATGTTGGAAGGTCTGACTGAGGATTCGGTTGATTTTCGCGATAACTACGATGGCCGCCTGACGGAACCTGCGGTTCTGCCTGCGACCTTCCCGAATCTTTTGGCGAATGGATCCAGCGGTATTGCCGTGGGCATGGCGACCAATATTCCGCCCCATAATATCGTGGAGCTTTGTGATGCTTGCCTGCACCTGATCAAAACACCTGATGTACGTGATGAAACACTGACCAACTATGTGCCGGGCCCTGACTTCCCGACCGGTGGCGTGATTGTTGAACCACGTGAAAGCATCATTGAGACCTATAAAACTGGGCGCGGCGCATTTCGTCTGCGCTGTAAATGGGAGGTCGAAGACCTTGGCCGCGGCATGTGGCAGATTGTTGTCACAGAGATCCCCTATCAGGTTCAGAAATCCAAATTGATTGAGAAGATCGCTGAAGCGATTCAGTTGAAGAAAATTCCGATCTTGGGTGATGTGCGCGATGAAAGTGCAGAAGATATCCGTTTGGTGTTGGAGCCAAAATCCAAGAATGTGCAGCCAGAAGTTCTGATGAACATGCTGTACCGAAGTTCGGATCTCGAAATTCGCTTTAACCTGAATATGAACGTGCTGATTGATGGTGTGACGCCAAAGGTCTGCTCACTGAAAGAAGTTCTGCGCGCCTTCCTTGATCATCGCCGTGAAGTGCTGCAACGGCGATCCAAGTATCGGTTGGAACGGATTGATCATCGTCTTGATGTTCTGAAAGGGTATATCGTTGCCTTCCTGAACCTTGATCGTGTGATCGAAATTATCCGTAATGAGGATGAACCAAAAGCTGTGATGCTGATGGAAGATTGGGGCGGTGGGGTTTACCTGAACGACACCCAAGCCGAAGCGATCCTGAACATGCGCTTGCGCTCTCTGCGTCGCCTGGAAGAGGCGGAGTTGAAGCGTGAGCACGAAGCTTTGTTGGTAGAACGCAAGGGTCTGGAAGAACTTCTGGCGGATGAGGGCCTGCAGTGGGGCAAGATTTCAGATCAGATGAAAGAGACAAAAAAGACCTTTGGCAAAGCCTATGAGGGTGGAGCGCGGCGTACGCAATTCTCTGAGGCTGCCGAAGTTGAGGACGTGCCGATCGAGGCGATGATTGAGCGCGAACCGATCACAGTTGTCTGTTCCGAAATGGGTTGGGTACGCGCGATGAGTGGCCATATCCCGTTGGATCGTGAATTGAAGTATAAAGACGGCGATGGGTCGCGCTTTATCTTCCACGCAGAAACCACGGATCGCCTGTTGGTCTTTGGTTCAAATGGGCGGTTCTATACGATTTCAGCATCGACCCTACCAGGTGGGCGTGGGATGGGTGAACCATTGCGTTTGATGGTGGATCTGCCGAATGAAGCGGAAATTATTTCCTTCTTTATCCACCAGCCGGATCGCAAATTGCTTGTGGCCTCGACCGCAGGCGATGGGTTTGTTGTGCCCGAAAGTGACGTCATTGCGCAGACGCGGACCGGCAAGCAGGTGCTGAATGTGCGTGGCGATGTTTCCGCATTGACCTGTGTGACGGTTGAAGGCGATCACGTGGCTTGTGTTGGTGAGAACCGCAAAGTTCTGGTCTTCCCAATTGAAGAACTGCCAGAAATGGGCCGTGGTAAAGGCGTGCGTCTGCAGAAGTATAAAGATGGCGGCCTGTCTGATGTGCGAACATTCCTGCGTGAAGCAGGCCTGTCTTGGCTTGATCCTGCTGGGCGAACACGCACGGAAACGGAGCTTGAGGAATGGTCCGGCAAACGTGCTTCTACGGGGCGGATGGCGCCGCGAGGTTTCCCGCGCGATAATAAGTTTAATTGAGCTTTGCCCGATCAGTGTACCTGTTCGGGCGGTGCGTTTCTTAAGAATACGGGAAAACCGGGAAATTAGTTTCCCGGTTTTTTAGTGTTCTCTGTTGGGTCAAAACTGTGCCGGTTGATCTTTTCGGCTTTCAGCCAGACACCACCTTCTGGCCGCAATGTTAGGATCATCACGGGTTTGGGGTCACGTCCTGCAATGGCTGTGAAGCGAAAGTTGGTCAGCAGGGTCGCCAGAATAATGATGGTCTCCTGCATGGCGAATCCTGCCCCGATACAAATGCGCGGTCCGGCCCCAAAGGGTAGATAGGCGAAACGGTCAATTGTGGAAGGATCCGCAAAACGATCTGGGTCGAAGGCGTCAGGGTTGTCCCAAAGCAGGTGATTGCGATGCAGCGAATAGACAGGGATCGCTACGGTGTCTTTCGCGCGGATCTCACGATCGCAGAGGGTATCATCCTTTAAAGCAGTGCGCGACAGAAGTGCGGCGGGGGGATACAGACGCAGGGCTTCATCAATGACTTGGCGCATATAGGGCAGCTGGGCGCAATCTTGTGCGGTGGCCGTGCGACCTTGCAAAACGCTCTCGGCTTCAATGCGGGCGCGTTTCTGAACCTCCGGATCGAAGGCACACAGATACAATGCCCAGCTTAAAGTCAGCGCCGTGGTCTCATGACCCGCGACGATGAAGGTTAGCAGATTGTCACGCAATTCTGCGGTGTTCATGCTGCGCTTCGTTTCGCTGTCTTCCCCAGACAGAAGCAAATCCAGCAGGTCTGGGATGTCAGGCGCTGGGCGTGTGCGGCGGGCATCGACGGCAACATCCGCAACCGATTTCATACGTTTCAGAGCATTGCCGGAAAACAGCCGACCCGGGCGAGGCACCCAATTCGGCAAACCGAAGAAATCCAGCAGGGAAAGTTTTGCTGTCTGGGCAATATAGCCATCAATAGCGCGGTGCATTTCATCGCGATCAAAGCCTGCATCAGCTGAGAATGTCACATCGGAAATCACCTCAAATGTTGCCGTGATCATTTCCTCATACATGTCGGCAGGGGTGCCATTGCAGGCCTCAAGCCGCGAAACGGCACGGTCAGCCGCATGAGACATCACTGGCCCAAGGTTGGCAACATTGCGGGGGCTAAACACCGGAGCGGCAGCGCGGCGCTGCCAACGCCAATGAGCACCCTCGGCAATAAACATACTGTCGCCAATGGCTGGGCGCAGCAGGTTTTTGGTGACAATTGATTTGGGATAATCATCCACGCATTCTTTCAGCACATGATACAACCCCTTTGGGTCGCACAGCATATGCCAACGCTTGCCAGTCTTGCCGGAAACAATGGGTTGCCTTGTGGTCAAATCAGGCAGGATCTCAAGCACATTGCGCCTGGCGGTGCGCAGGGTGCGCAAAATATTCCAAGGTTCAGTTACGAGGGGAACACGAACTGGGATTGGCTTGTCTTCTTGATGGCCTTTTGATGTCACGCGCCTACTCGGTATTTTGATTGTGGTCTGAAAGCGTCAGGTTGCAAAGTTTAGACTGAATAAATTGCAGGATGAGATCATACTGCGTATGCAACAAGATATATCAAGAAAATCTTAGTTTCCTGGGGGAACACGAAATGAATTTACTCTGGAGAGTTTCAGTTGCTGCTGCTGTGCTGTCAATGTTTTCAGCCTGCGCAAAACTGGATCCGGCTAATGAACCCCTGCGCGAGATGGGGGAATTTAAGCTAGGGCATAATGTGGTGGTGGCTGAAAATGCGTCTCCTGGGCCACTGACGCGACGCATTACAAAGGATGAATTAGATATTGCGGTGACTGCTGCAGTTGACGAACGTTTCGGGCGATATTCGGGTGAACGCTTGCTGCACCTTGGTGTCGCGGTGGACGGGTATGTTTTGGCACTGCCAGGCGTTCCAACTGTATTGTCTCCAAAGTCTGTTTTGGCGCTGACCGTAAACATCTGGGACAATGAAACACAGCAAAAGCTGAATGAAGAACCTCGCCACTTTACAGTGTTTGAGCGTACTTCTGCAGAAACGATTATCGGGTCTGGGTTGACGCAAAGCAAAGCGGTGCAGCTGCAAAATCTTAGCCGGAATGCGGCGCTGAAAATTCAGGATTGGATATTGGAACATCCAGAGTGGATCTCATCAACTGCGCACCCTCAACAGCCCTCTGAAGCAGAGGCCACCCCGGAAGGCTGAGCACAACCTATGGCGGCGGTCGATTGTGCATTGGATGGGTGATGTCTTCGGTATCACAATATGAGAGTTTCGACCGTCGACGCCATCTCAGGCTTGATTTTTCTTTTCAGGCGCAGTAAGCCGCGCGCGACGAGAAACCGGGCCGGATAGTGGCCCTTAGAAAAACGAGGGCCCGATTTATGGCTAAGGAAAAGTTTGAGCGTAATAAACCGCACTGTAACATCGGTACTATTGGTCACGTTGACCACGGTAAGACGACGTTGACAGCTGCGATCACCAAGCAGTTTTCTGACAACTTCCAAGCGTACGACGAAATTGACGGCGCACCAGAAGAAAAAGCACGCGGGATCACCATCTCTACTGCACACGTTGAGTATGAGACTGAAAACCGTCACTACGCCCACGTTGACTGCCCAGGCCACGCTGACTATGTGAAAAACATGATCACTGGTGCGGCACAAATGGATGGCGCGATCTTGGTTGTGAACGCGGCTGATGGCCCTATGCCACAGACACGTGAGCACATCCTTCTGGGTCGCCAGGTTGGTATCCCAGCCATGGTTGTTTTCATGAACAAAGTTGACCAGGTTGACGACGAAGAGCTTCTTGAGCTCGTTGAAATGGAAATCCGTGAACTTCTGTCCATGTACGACTACCCAGGCGACGACATCCCTGTGATCGCTGGTTCTGCTTTGGCAGCTCTGGAAGACCGTGACGACAACATCGGCAAGGAAAAAATTGCTGAATTGATGGCCGCAGTTGACACGTATATCCCACAGCCTCCACGTGCGGTAGACGAGCCATTCCTGATGCCAATCGAGGACGTGTTCTCAATCTCTGGCCGCGGTACTGTTGTAACCGGTCGTATTGAACGCGGCGTGTTGAATGTTGGCGACAGCATTGAAATCGTTGGTATCCGTGACACATCCACCACCACTTGTACTGGTGTTGAAATGTTCCGCAAACTGCTGGATCGTGGTGAAGCTGGTGATAACGTTGGTGCACTTCTTCGCGGTGTTGACCGTGAAGGTGTTGAGCGTGGCCAGATCCTGTGTAAGCCAGGTTCAGTTAAGCCACACACCAAGTTCGAAGCTGAGGTTTATATCCTCACCAAAGAAGAAGGCGGTCGTCACACCCCATTCTTCGCGAACTACCGTCCACAGTTTTACTTCCGTACAACTGACGTGACCGGCACAGTGATCCTTCCTGAGGGCACTGAAATGGTAATGCCAGGCGACAACTTGAAACTGTCAGCTGAACTCATCGCGCCAATCGCGATGGAAGAAGGCCTGCGCTTTGCGATCCGTGAAGGCGGCCGCACAGTTGGTTCCGGTGTTGTTTCCAAAATCGAAGCTTAAGAACCGGGTGGTTCCGCACTGCGGAACACACGGCGGAGGCGACAGTTGCTTGTAAAAGCAACGAAAGCCCCCAGTAGCTACAATAATAAAACCCGCCCCAAACAGGGCGGGTTTTTGCATGGGTGGGAGACGTCACTTGATCTGTGCTCGCCGGGGGACCGCAAAGCGTGGGCTTCAAGTTGGTCATTTCCCTCTTGCCAGCCCCCCCATTCCCCCTGTATATCGCGCGAGTTCGCATCTGCGGACATTGAGGGATTCGATTCTCTCTAAAGGTTCGATGTGGGGACGTAATGATGCGCTCTCGACCTCTCAACTGGCTAAAAGCCGCGAAAGGCCAATTCTAATGGCAAGTCAAAATATTCGCATCCGGCTCAAGGCATTCGATTTTCGGGTGCTTGATGCATCTACTCAGGAAATCGTAAACACAGCCAAGCGCACAGGCGCTCAGGTTCGTGGCCCGATCCCGCTGCCAAACAAGATCGAAAAGTTCACTGTTCTGCGTGGCCCACACGTTGACAAGAAATCTCGCGATCAGTTCGAAATCCGTACACACAAGCGTCTTCTAGACATTGTTGACCCAACACCACAGACCGTTGACGCGCTGATGAAGCTCGACCTCGCTGCTGGCGTTGACGTGCAGATCTCGGTTTAAGGAGGGTATAGAATATGCGCTCTGGTATTATCGCTAAAAAGGTTGGCATGACCCGCCTTTTCATGGAAGACGGCAAACAGATTCCTGTTACTGTTCTTCATCTAGACGGACTGCAGGTTGTTTCCAATCGCACCGCTGACAAAGACGGCTATACAGCTGTTCAACTCGGCGCCGGTTCTGTTAAAGCGAAACGCACATCTAAAGCGATGCGCGGTCACTTTGCAGCTGCAAACGTTGCCCCAAAACGCAAAGTCGTTGAATTCCGCGTGTCTGAAGACGCGCTGATCAATGTAGGCGAAGAAATCTCTGCTGAGCACTTCCTTGAAGGCCAAAAAGTAGACGTTTCCGGTACCTCCATTGGTAAAGGTTTTCAGGGTGCGATGAAGCGTCACAACTTCGGCGGTCTGCGTGCGACACACGGTGTGTCTATCTCTCACCGTTCGCATGGTTCGACTGGTCAATGTCAAGATCCGGGCAAAGTTTTCAAAGGTAAGAAAATGGCTGGTCATATGGGTGCTGCCCGTATCACTACTCAGAACCTTGAAGTTGTTCGCACTGACGCTGACCGTGGTCTCGTGTTCATCAAAGGCGCCGTTCCTGGTTCCAAAGGTGGCTGGGTCACAGTTAAAGACGCTGTGAAAAAGAAAGCTCCGGAAGGTCTGCCTTTCCCGGCTGCACTGAAGTCCGCTGCGGCTCCGGCTGAAGCCTCTGAAGGGGGTGCTGAAGAATGAAACTTGATGTAATCAAACTCGACGGCGGCAAAGCTGGTTCCATTGATCTGGACGAAGCACTGTTCGGTCTTGAGCCACGTGCAGACATTCTGCATCGTGTGGTACGCTGGCAGCGCAACAACGCGCAAGCTGGTACACACAAGGTGAAAACCCGTTCCGAAGTGAACTACTCTACCAAGAAGATCTATCGCCAAAAAGGCACTGGTGGCGCACGCCACGGTGCACGCTCGGCGCCTATCTTCCGCGGTGGTGGTGTTTACAAAGGCCCAGTAGTTCGTAGCCACGGCCACGACCTGACCAAGAAGTTTCGTGCTCTTGGCCTGCGTCACGCCCTGTCTGCTAAGCTGAAAGCTGGTGAACTGGTTGTGATCGAAAATGCGGATACAGACGGCAAAACTGCTGCTCTGGCGAAGCAAGTCAAAGATCTTGGCTGGAAACGTGCTTTGATCATTGATGGCGCATCTGTCAACGAAGGTTTCGCTCAGGCGGCTCGTAACATCGAAGGTCTCGATGTTCTGCCAACTATGGGTGCAAACGTATATGACATCCTGAAGCGTGACACTCTCGTGATCACAAAAGCAGGTGTTGAAGCTCTGGAGGCTCGTTTGAAATGAGTGCTAAAGCAGAACATTACGACGTAGTACGCAAGCCGATCATCACTGAGAAGGCAACTATGGCATCTGAAAATGGTGCTGTTGTTTTTGAAGTTGCGATCGACAGCAACAAGCCACAGATCAAAGAAGCTGTTGAAGCTCTCTTTGGTGTGAAGGTGAAGGCGGTTAACACTTCCATCACCAAAGGTAAAACCAAACGCTTCAAGGGTATGCCAGGCCGTCGTAAAGACGTCAAAAAAGCCTACGTAACCCTAGAAGAGGGTAACACCATCGACGTGTCCACTGGACTTTAAGTTACTGGTTGTTGAATAATTTAAAGGCCCTCGCTGAGAAGCGGGGGCCTTTTCTGTTTTACTAGTCAGGATATCGCTCTGACGGTTTTGCTTGATTTTGGGGCCTAATTTACCCCTTGGGCAGGCTCAGCCTCAGGTCTTACGGCGTGCAACACAATAAACCACATTCACCGATAGATCGCGGTCGTTCAACTCGGGGCGGCAGGCCTGTACGCGCGTATGGACGTCGGGTGTAAGCCGTTGCCGTATCTCTGAGGCCAAGCGCGCATTGACGCATGAGCATGGCATAGAAATTATCACGCAAGGATACCAACCCGACGATGAAAGCGAGCGCTTTGGTGTGTATTTCTTGGCCGCGAATGTGACCAAGGAAGGGGTTGATGTATGACCCTAGTTTATCAAATCGTACATTTACGGGCAGTTTACGGCTTAACAACGCAACGGGCCGCAACCATTGCTGCCCTTCACGTTGGGGGCGCATGATGGATTTACATGCAATCACGCATAACCTTGGCGGATACTGGCGCAATGGGCGGGGACAAGCGCCTTGCCCGATCTGTCAGCCAGAACTTCGTCGCGATCAAAGCGCCCTAAGTCTGAGTCAAAAGGAAGGGAGGGTTTTGCTGCATTGCTTTAAATCCGGCTGCACATTCTCTGAATTAGCTAAGGCCCTGCAATTGCCTGAACTTGGAACAATGCACAGCCGATACAGGGAACTAGGGCCGAAACCTATTTGCGCGGTCGCGGGATAACCTGCGACCTGCCTGAGAGCTTGCGCTTCATGCCTGATATTTATCACGGGCCTAGTAGCACGTGGGCAACGGCCATGATTGCCGATGTTCAGCCTGTAGGTGGCATTCACCGGACATATTTTGACACGAAAGGGAAGCGTCTGAATAAGAACGCGAAAATGATGTTGGGGCCATGCAGTGGCGGGGCTGTCGCGTTTCTCATGGCACCGGGCCTCTGGTGGTCTGTGAGGGGATAGAAACGGGGCTTTCGTTGCTTTCCGGCCTTTTAAAGGGGTCGCCAACTGTCTTGGCCAGCCTTTCCACATCAGGAATGAAAACGCTAAGTTTACCCCAAGGTTTCCGCAAGCTGGTTATCGCAACTGACGGGGATGCGCCGGGGTGTGAGGCCGGGCAATTCCTCGCGGATCGAGCAACTGCGCTGGGCTGGCGTGTTAGCATTCTCCCCGCACCTAATGGGAAAGATTGGAATGATGTTTTGATGATGAAGGGGGCGAGAGTATGAATATTGATGTGCTTCACCCACAGGAAATTCAGATAGAAGGGCCACAGCCGTTAGTTCGGGAAATCTCGCAAGGCGTTGCTTATCCTGTTGATGCGTTAGGCCCGTTACGGGAAGTCGTGGAGGCGGTTGCAGATAAGACGCAAGCCCCGGTTGCCAATGCAGCACAAAGCGCCCTTTCTGTAACCTCTCTGGCCGTGCAGGGCTTTGCTGATGTTGAAACCCTTGGCGGCTTTGTCCCTGCATCGCTGTTCTGCCTTACTATTGCAAAATCAGGGGAACGCAAAAGCGGTTGTGACAAATTGCTTATGGCTGGGCTGAGGGAATACGAAAGCAATCAATCACTTGAATATAACGCCGAAGCCGCAGCAGCAGAGGCCAGCGGAAAGTTGTATGATGCAAGGGAGGCCCGGTTAATACGGGAAGCCAGCAGCAGCTCCAAGGCAACCGCAGCCCTTGCCGATCTAAATGCCATGCCCCCCCGCCCGGAGATGCCGCTATCACCAAATCGCACGGCAACAGATCCCACGTTTGAAGGATTGGCCAAGCTGTATTCCCACGGCCACCCGGCACTTGGCCTATTTACGGATGAAGGCGGGGCGTTCTTTGGTGGCCATGCCATGAACAGCGATAACAGATTGAAAACATGCGCTGGGCTATCTGGCTTGTGGGATGGAAGCCCTATCAACAGAACGCGGGCTGGCGATGGCGCGTCTACACTGTGGGGGCGGCGCCTAGCCTCTCACATGATGGCGCAACCTATCGCGGTACGTCCGTTACTGGCTGACCCTGTAGCCAGCGGCCAAGGCTTTCTGGCGAGGTTCTTAATCTGTGAGCCGCAAAGTCATATCGGGTATAGAACAAGGCAAGGATACAACCCCGCAAGCGATGCAACCCTTTCCCGGTTTGCCTCAAAATTGGGTGAATATCTGGCAATGGATATGCCTTTAAAAGAAGGCACTCGTAACCAACTTGAGCCGTCTCGCATAACGCTGTCGGAGAATGCAAAGGCGTTGTTGGAGCTATATTACCAAACAACTGAGATTGCCCAGCGCCCCGGTGCTGACCTGGCCCATGTGACGCCCTATGCCAGCAAGAGCGCGGAACAGGCCGCACGTATCGCTGCTGTATTGACTCTGTGGGGCGATCCCGGCGCGGTGACGGTTGCAGACAACACGATGAAGGATGCAATCACCCTAGCGCAATTCTATCTGTCTGAGGCTGTGCGTTTGGCTGATGCGGCTGTAGTTTCGGATAAGATCGAGCAGGCGGAAACTTTGCGCTGCTGGCTGCTTGAAAGCTGGCCTGATGATGAAATTATTCCAAACGACATTATGAGGTGCGGGCCAAATTCATTACGTGAAACTGACAGGGTAAAAGATGCCATGAAAATATTGGCCAATCACGGCTGGGTTGTGGTTTTACCCGCTGGTTTCGTCGTGAAAGATAAGGCCCGGAAACTGGCATATCGGATAGTGAGGGTATGAACATAGGCGGCATCCTTTTGCGTTTCCTGCGTGTCTTGCGTGTCGTGTTGGTTTTCAATGGGTTGCGCTGTGTTTGTGGTGCGTTTCGACTGCGTGTTGTTGCGTTTCGGAGAGTGATAGTAGGTTGCCCGGCCAAGGAAACGCACAAACACGCAACTGACACGCAAACAGGAATCCCTGATTTACACTTGAAAAGTGAGGGAAACGCGGGAAACGCAAGAAACGCAGCCCGTCACTGTGGCATTCACACTTTTACGGCAAGGTTACGGCATGTTGTTTGACGTGAATGCAGCTTATGAAGCAGTGAAGCGGGGTGAGAAATTGCCATGCCCAGCGCTTGCGCCGTTACCGCTTAGACATGAAGTAACGCGGCCTGTCTTTTGGTTTGATGTTGATGCAGCTTATGGGGCGTTAAAGCGGGGTGAGGATATATCACCCTGTCCAGACGCCGAACCGATTGCGCCTCTCACCCGAACACATGCAGGGCTTAGTCACCGTGAACAGGTAATTGTTAATCTGGTGGCCAAGGGGCGACGATGCCGGGGAAACGGTGACACAGTAACCCACGCCTTGCTTGATCGGCTAATAGAGCGTGGGTGCATTATTCAAAGTAAAGGCGGGCGGTTAAGGTTAGCTAAGGTGCATTGATAATTGATAGCAGGGGGGCAAAGCCACAAAACAGAGCGTTTCCATGATTAGGAAACCTGCCCCAGCTTGTTAAGGTGTATATACCTTCAGCCAGCGCAAACCGGGCCGTGAGTTCAACATAACTCAACAGCCCAGACATGTCTGGCATTACCATCGCTGCAATCAATCACAGTCCTGATAAGTTGACGCCATACAGGTTCTTGCGCGTTGGGTTGCGTCGGCAATCTGCGCAGGTGTCATCTCAACTTCGATTCCATCGCGCTGTGCGCTCGCCGTTTCATTGCCGTTGGCGCCGGCAATATTGAACCACATATGCGAAAGAACGTTATCCTTCAAAACGCCGTCACCTTTTCTATACATCAAGCCAAGGTTTCGCTGTGCGTTTGCGTTACCTTGCTCCGCCGCCAATCGGTACCATCTTAGAGCCTCTGCATAATCCTTTAAAACGCCATCGCCGTTGTCATACATTACGCCGAGGTTGTTCTGTGCTCCTTCGTGACCCTGCTCCGCCGCCAGTCGGTACCACCTTACAGCCTCTGCATAATCCCTTAAAACGCCTTCGCCCCTTCGATACATTGCGCCGAGGTTGTTCTGTGCAAATGCATCACCCTGCTCCGCTGCTAGTCGATACCACCTCGCAGTTTCGACATAGTCTTTCAAAACGCCATCGCCCCTATAATACATTGCGCCGAGGTCGTTCTGCGCTCCCACGTTACCCTGTTCCGCCGCCAGTCGGTACCATCTCGCAGCCTCAGAAAAATTCATTAATACGCCCTCGCCTTTGCGATACATTGCGCCGAGATTGTACTGTGCAAATGCTTCACCCTGCTCCGCTGCCTGTCGATACCACCTCGCAGATTCCTCATAATCCCTTAGTGCTCCCATACCGAGGGCATACATTATCCCAAGGCTGGTCTGGGCAATTACGTCACCCTGCTCGGCCAATGGGAGCCATTCCTGAAGCGCAGTCGTGTAATCACCTGACACATAAGCAGCATAACCCTTGTCAAAATCTTGCGCCAAAGCACCCATTGGCAACAATGCCACAACTGCAGCCATTAATAATTTCTTCAACATATTATCCTTCGGTTGCCAAAACTTTAGCGTCTCTTAGTGAATCACGTTAAGTTTGCCTGAAGGTAGCGATAAATGCACTACTATCTGAGTGAGGCTTTTGGCCTCATTTTTGGGGTTGTCTGTGAAATGCTAGTTTTGGGACAGATACGCGCACGCGAGTTAGCGAATATTTCTGTGCCAAACTGTTCCACGGCATACCGTAAAAAATGGGGAATATATGGGGAATGAAAACAGGCATACTGTGTATGTAATTGTTTTTAAAGGATATGTGGGAGGTAAGTGGTGCACCCGAGAGGATTCGAACCTCTGACCCCCTGATTCGTAGTCAGGTACTCTATCCAGCTGAGCTACGGGTGCGCCGTTGGCCGGGGTTTAAGCTTATGTGGCGGGGGGCGCAAGAGAA
>Ga0209292_1005072_pt1 | contig 13585 bp, 10 predicted proteins | sample GOMGulsemesocosm_2_FD_184634 | JGI IMG/M metagenome (GOLD analysis project Ga0209292, IMG submission 184634) | Methane-oxidizing microbial communities from mesocosms in the Gulf of Mexico - GOM9C Gulf of Mexico (SPAdes) (version 2) | ecosystem: Environmental > Aquatic > Marine > Cold seeps... | reverse complement strand
ACTCACTAGATTATTTAAGTTTTTATCCGATAAAAATAAATTCAGTAATATTTCTTCTTATGTTGCTTATAATGGTAATAATGGCCCCAGATTTGTCACAACCTTAACCCCTGAAGAGCCAAGAGAAAATAGGGCTCTGATCGTTTTATCTGTACATGAAATGAAATTGATGGATATGACCATAAAAAAACTGTACAAGTTAATTTCAGATGAATTTCCCATCATTAACCCTAGAATAAAACGTATGTTCATCGGTACGTCGGATTCAAATGTTTTGCGAATACAAATTAAAGGCGTTGATAAACAAATAGTATACCAATACGCAAAAAAATTTAGAGATCGCATGAGTGCAATTGATACTATGCAAGATATTGTAATGGACTGGGGAAATACCAGTTATGCAATTAAGCTTAATATCAACAATGTAAAACTTAATAGGGCAGGCTTTACTTATAAAGATATTAAAGATTCTTTTAATGCTAATTATAATGGTGAAATACTGAGTAATTTTATTCAAGATGATCATGTTATTCCTATGCTATTTATTGCGGATAACAAAAATCGTTACAACTTAAAACAACTAAAATCTCTTCTTATATACTCAACTAAAGATGGTAATTCAATCACATTAGAACAAGTCGCCACAGTTTCATTGAAAGAGCAGTTCACTGTCATTGAAAAAGAGGGCATGTTTGCAACTGCAAGTATCGATCTTCGGCATTCAACTATGACAGCCCAAGAATTAAAAGAGCATTTGCTCCATGAAGTGCAATTATTATCAAAAAGCTTGCCTATCAATCACCATGTTGAATATGATGCCGTTGTTGAAGATACTAAATCAGCCAGAAAAGCGCTCAGCAGTAACTTACCATTTGTATTAGTTTGCATCATTATTTTGCTTATTTACCAAACACAGTCTTTTAGAAAAACGAGTTTAATTATATTAACCATTCCTTTAGCCATTATTGGCGCGATACCTGGCCTATATTTTATGGCTGGAAAGTTTGGTTTTATGGTCACTTTAGGTTTTTATAGCCTCGCAGGAATAGTAGTAAACAATGCAATCGTATTGATAGATAAAATTAATCGAGAGATGGATAAAAAGGCGTGTTTTGAAGATACAATAATAAGAGCCTGTCAAAGTCGCGTTCGTCCAATTTTAATGACAACCTTAACAACTTCCCTTGGTTTATTGCCCTTAATTATTTATCAAGATCCGATGTTCCACTCAATGGCAATTATTATGGCTTTTGGCTTGACGATAGGTGCTTTATTAACACTGTTCTTTGTGCCTGTTACTTATTCACTTATGTTTAAGGAAAAGTATGTTAAACATTAAATATAAGGGCCTGTGCCCTTATACTTAATGTTAATTTTTAAAGTTTAATTAGTTAATTAATCAACTAATATAAAGTATCTATTTAGGTCTTTAGGTTAGGTGAAATATACCGGTAGCCGGCACCATAAACAGACTCAATAACATCTACTTCTATGTCTATTAGTTTGATTTTTTTTCTTATCTTTTTTATATGGGTATCGATCGCTCTGTCTGATATATCTCTCATATCTGGATAGGCTAAATTAAGGATTTGTTCTCTTGAATAAATTCGAGCAGGGTTATTATAAAGTAATTCAAACAACGCAAATTCTAATGCAGTGAGAGAAATATGATTATTATAAAATGAGATTTCTAAACTCTTATTATTAATCGATAACCCTTGCGTCACAGTCTCAGTTCTAAGACTGGTAAAACGTTTTAATATTGCTTTGATCCGTAAGACTAGTTCCATAACACTATATGGTTTACATACATAATCATCAGCGCCTGACTCCAAACCTATTAATCTGTCGACTTCTTCAACTTTAGCTGTTGTCATAATGATTGGGATATCAGAAAACGTTCGAATCTCTTTACAACAATCACCACCATTTTTAATAGGTAACATCAGATCTAAAAGAATGAGGTCTGGGCTAGATTGCTTAACAGTATCTATGACATGCTCACCAGTTGCTAAATGCTCAGTTTCAAAGCCACTTTTATTAAGAAATACAGTTAATGTTTTAGCAATATCTAAGTCATCTTCAACAATTAAAATTTTGGCCACTTTATTTCCTTGTTAGTTTGGAGTAATTGGCAGATTAATACAAATAGAGAGTCCACCTGATGGGCTTTTCTGGGCATATATTTCACCATTATGTGCATCAACTATATTTTTACAAATCGATAATCCTAAACCTGAGCCTCCAGTTTCTCTACTTCTAGAATTTTCAACTCTATAAAAATAGTCAAATATTCGTTGTAATTCCTGTTGTTCTACACCAGGTGGGGTATCATTTATCACTATGTTTAACTGGCTATTTGCAACCTTAACATTTAATTCAATACATCCAGGAACATCAGTGTATTTTATGCTGTTATTAACCAAGTTGAGTAATAGCTGACGAAGTTTTGCCGTATCAATAAAAGATATAATATTGTCAGTAAGTACAATATAACTCTGCCAACTTAGGTTTTTAGACAATACAAAACTTTTTAATTCTAATTCGACTGTTTCAACAAATCGATTTAAATTAATATTCTCGAAATTGAATTCCAGTTCTGTAGCGTCAGACTGTGAAATTTGTGATAAATCAGAGATTAAACAATCTAGATCATCAATCTTGTTAATTAATGACTTATAAGATGTTTGAATATCATTAGAAAAGTCATTTTGTAAGGTTTCAATCTCAATTTTCATTACAGTTAAGGGTGTTCTTAGCTCATGGGAAATATCAGCAAGCATTGATTTTTTATCTATAGATTGCTTTTTCATAATATAATTTTTTTCTGCACTGAGTTTAAATTCTTGTTCTAGTTTTAGTAGTTCCTCCCTTTCTTGAGCTTGTTTTCGGATCAATATTAAACTATTACTCTGAAGATCTTTATTTTGTATCGCAAGAGCAAAAGCAAAGAAAATGCTTTCTAACGTATAAGCTACTTTCAATAAATTAGGTAATTCAATATCAAGAAAAACATTACCTGTAGCAACTGTAAATAATGTTAAAAAGTTAACCAGTAATAGGTGACTAAATAAACTAATTGAAAATACTTTAGTATTATTAACCCCCAAATTATAACTCCAGTAAACCACATAACTTAAAACAGGAATTACCAATACACCTGTCAGCATAGATACGTGAATTAAAGTATAAAAGGGCGTCAGTAAAAGAATTAAAAAGTTAGCTAAAATAAACAGTAAAATTACAAAATCTAATTTTTTATGTTTATCTTTTAAATTCAAAAATTGGCGTATAAAAGCTAAGTGGAATATAGGAATGAAAATGAAAATAACTGCAACGGATTTTTCAGCGATTAACCCTCCTTGCGGCCATAAATACTTTAAGTTATAACCAGCAAGATCACTAATTAAAAACATAAAAGAAATCATTAATCCTGAATAATAAAAATAAACAAGATTTTTATTTAATATGCCATGTAAAGCGACCATCAAAAAAATTGCAGCTACAAAACCAATTAAAATAAAATTTACTACATCAGATTGTTTTTGTGTTTTGGCTAGGCTTTCTTTGGAATGGAGTTTCAAATATATAGGTACATTGCCAATTATCTGATAATAGAGATAAATGTCTTTTGTCTCATTTGCATTTAAAGTAATTGGCACAATTAAAAGGGCATCATCAAAAGGGCGCTCAAAATAGCCACTTTGATGTGTTAACTCAGTTATCAATTCAGTGTTTTCATCGTCACGCGCATAAACCTTTAACACATTAAAACTCTGAAACCCCAAAGTGAGGTAACTTGTTGTTGTGAGATTTGTTTGGTTAGTTAATGTAAATCTCGACCAATATTTTGTATCGTCAAATAGTGGCGACAACTTTTGCTCTGATTGAAATACTATTTTATTTTTTAAAAGTGAGTCTACATTTTTATATTGATTATCTAAATCAGAAAAATACGTTACTTGCCCAGAAATATCCAGCCACTGATTATTCATGGGTAGTTCAATTGCGGAAGCTTTAAAAAAAACGAAGCATATTATGATAAAAAATTTAGCCAAGCGGCAGTTTAATTTCAATCGAAACCCCTCCAAGTCGGCTTTGATCTGCAGATATAAATCCATTTTGAGATTCTATAATTGTTTTGCAAATTGCTAAACCAAAACCAGAACCACCTGTACTGCGGCTTCTAGATGAGTCGACTCGAAATAATCGTTCAAATATTAAATCCAATTGTTTAGTATTAACAGTTGGGGCACTATCACTGATCCTAATTATTAAATATGTATTTTTAATAAAACTTGAAAATTTAATTACTCCAGGTATATCTGTATACATAATACTATTGTTTACTATATTCAGTAATGCCTGTTTCAGTTTTACTTCATCAATTTTAATATCAACTAATGATGGAATTGAAATCTCATTTTTATAATCAAATCCTTTAGAAATAATAAAACGGCTCAGCTCACTTTCCATTTCACAAACAAAACTTTTAATATTAACCTCAGAATAATTAAAGTTTAATGTCCCTGTATCTGATTTAGCTAATAATGAAATATCATCTATCAAATAATTCATATCATTAATTTTTTTTCTAAGGGCGTTATAAGAGGCTTCTATATCATCGGAAAAATCATGTTGTAAAGTTTCAACTTCTATTTGTAATACTGTTAATGGTGTTCTCAGTTCATGTGAGACGTCAGCAAGTAGCTTATTTTTATTATTGAGCAATTGAATCGATAAACTTTTTTCTTTTTTAAGTAAAAGCCTTTTTTTATGTTGGTATAACATAAAAATAATCAAGATAATTATTATTAAGAACCCTATGGTAATAGAATAAGTTAATTGCTGTTCTAGTAAAACATTATTTAACTGCTTTAAATTATCATTGTGATTTTGACGTGATTGTATAATTGAATCTTCAATAAATAATTTTCTTCTTTGCTTTTCATTTTCTATTAATAAAAACACCTCATTAAATGCGTATTGAAACTTTTTATCGTAAAAAAGTGAAATTGCAGCTGTTTCTGGTAAGCGAATATGGCTATCTGGAAACTTTGTTTCAAATTCTTTTAATAAATTCCTACTTTTCTGTATCTGTTCATCTCGAAAATATGCGTATATTAATTTTTCATATGCTGCTTTAACATATGCAATTCCTTTCATATTATTTTGTTTTTTTAAAGCCTGTTCATATTCAAAAATAGATGTTTTTATTTTCCCTTGGTGTTTTGCTAAATCAGCGCTTCTATATGAGATCACAAAGCCGACTGAAACATGCTCTGGATGTGTGGATTTAAATTCTCTTAAATCATTAATATGTTGCTCAGCAAGTGTATAATTTCCCATTTTAATAGCTGTACTAATTAATAGGTCAAGCATAAAGTATTCACCTAGATCATTACGATCCTCTTTCCATATTTCATATGCGCGAAGAGTACTTTTGTACGCATCTTTAAATAAATAGGCTTTTAAGTACATAAATGAGGTTTGACTATATATTGTTGCTTGTTCTGAGGGGGGTAAATGTGATTTTTGAGCTAGGATTAGCGCTTCATTAAGTACTTTTATTGGCTTTGCAATACTTTCATTTTCAATGTACAAACATTTAGCCCAGACTGATAAAACACCAGGAATTACTTTCGGGTCATTTAATTTTTTGGCAAAATGAACTGCTAGATCAACATCAGGGCACTCTGCTTTAACGCCTGGTGTTAAGTTATGTTTGCTATGTGAACGGTTAATTAAATCTGCGACTAACTCTTCTGAAAGTAAGAATTCATTTGATATTCTAATGTCTATTGCTTTAGTAAATGCGGCTATTGATGCCGCTTGATTTAATAAAGTCGCTTCGTTTTTACCTACATATTGCCAGTATTTGGCTTGCTCTTCCAAAGAGTAAATTGTCAGATTTTCAAGCTCATTAGCAAGTAGTGACTGCTTTTCTTGAGGTGTTTTTTCAGTATTTTCATATTGTTCTTTTATATCTGTAAATGTGTTTGCGTAAGCAAATGAGGTATTCACTAGAAATAGCACATAGAAGGCGAGTTGTAATATATGTGATAAACGCAATTAATAGCTCTTTATTTGTTATTTGAATGGTTGCTAAATAAATTGTTCGATCCAGTAAGGATTATATACAGCAAGTACTACTTTTTAATCTTAAAACACCAATGTGTTCAAAGTGTGTATGAATAAAATAAATATTTTATTATTTAAAATAGATAATTTTTTTATCCATATTTAATACACATTTTATTATTACGATGAAAATGTGATTATCTTGTAGAGTTTATGGAATATGAATTGTGTCGTAAAAAAATCTTGTCGTAATGATATAAAAATCATTAATGAATTGTGCACTTTGAAATCGTTTATAAGCAATTCTGAAAGAAGAAAACAAATAAATAATTATTCAGATTTATATGAAGCGCTAAATTTAACACAAAAAGTGATGGTGAGTGAGCTTGGTCGTTTAGGTTATCAACTACATTACATAAGAGGAAAATATGCTAACAGCATCGCAATTCTATTATGTAATGAGAAAGTTGCAACAATCGACAGACTAGGTGAAATTAATATCGATTCCGACATTAAGATCCGTAAATAATACAAATTTTGATAATTAAGGAACTCTTTATAAATTCAAATAATAAAATAGTTCCTTTCTCAGGTCTAACTCCACAATTCATTCACATTTTAATTTTAACATTACATTATCGTACAGTTCTCAAAAGGTGATGAAATGGAAACTATCCCTAAAAATAATAATTCGTTTAAATGCGTTAATACTGAAGTATTTAATTCTATCGAACTCAAATTTTTTATCTTAAATGACAATGCTTATAAGATTGAATGGCATAGTAAAATGACTGGCGCATCAGCTGTATTCTCTACTTTTAATAATGATGAATATGTCGTTACCCGTAATTGGTCTCAAAGTAAAAACTTAGAAAATTTTGATTTGATATTTTCTGATTGTAAGGTTGCGTTTAAACATTTTTTATTAAATGTCGACGTTATAAAGGTTGATCCTTATGTTATAAATCGAGCAAAAAAATGTACAACTGATTTCTTCACAGAACGAGAGGGGTTCGATGAGATAACTAATCCAAAGTTTTTCTATAGTCGATTACAAAGTAGTATTGGTATGCGTGTTAATGTCTACGACCAAAGTACAAAAGATAACTTAATAGCAAAAGGTTACCTTCTACAATTAATAGGGGGTAAAGCGCAAGTTCAAATAAGTGAACGACTTGATTTGAGAGCCAGAAAACCAATTCAAATATTCCCAACAAAACAGGTTGCTTTAGTTTAAGCCTCATAAAGTTAATGGAAGACAAGATGACTAGCAAGGATGATAACAATACTTCAGATTTACTGGTATGGTTTTTAACAGTAACCAGCTTAATCTTTACTTTTGGATCATTGTTTTTATTATATTTATTCTAGAACTGTACTAACTAAAGAAAAGCCGCTAACTGCGATACAGGTTTAGTCGTGACATACCATAACTGTATGTAAAATTTATTAACTCTACTACGTTAGTCAAATGAAGTTTCTGCATTATATTAGAACGATGAACGTTAATTGTTCTTTCGCTATTGTTAAGTGATGTGGCAACTTCTTTATTGCTAAGCCCTAAAACTAACAACTCAATGACCTGTAACTCTTTAGGTGTCAATTTCGAGTTATGCTCAGATATCTTTTTGTTTAGTGAGTTCGAGATATAACTTCCTTTATTAATAATTCTTTCTATCGCAACAGTATAGTCTTTACAGGGATCTGTCTTAAGACAAATTGCTGATATCAAACCCGTATTAAGAAATTTATAAAAATTATAATAAGTCTCTTCATCAGTTGTGATGATGATTTTTATTTTAGGAGCCAACCGATTAAGCTCTGCTATAGCATGCTTAATATCATTTCTTAATAAGGCACCATCGAGTAATAGAATGTCAGCATGGTTATTAGATAAGTATTGAATTAATGAAATAAAATCTGATATGTCATAGTTTATTTCATACTTTTTATCTGAAAAGCAATGTATTAGTCCAACCCTAATTAATTCTTGATGCTGCGCAATGATCAGCTTTAACATTTTATAATCTAATTTATTTCTATTTAATAGTGAGATTACAACAGGTAAATGTGTTGAAACTGTGTTCTTTTTGAAGTTTAAGCCCTTTTAATAAAGTAACATTAATATAGACAATAAAAGTATTGATAAAACCTAGTTAAACTTCAGAACTAGACTAAAATTGTTACTTATGGGGATGAATACTATGTACCAGGCATTTGAGTTTGCTACATAGATATTTCAATAATAAAGGAAGATAAATGAAATATTATAAAAGTTTTAGTTCAACTATAAGTATATTGTTTGTTTTTTCAGGGTTTCAAGTATTAGCTGATGAAGGGATCACTGCTAATGTAGGTGCCACAAATAATTATTTATGGCGCGGTGTGACACAAAGTGATAAGAAACCAGCAATCTCTGGTGGTCTTGATTTTACGCATAGTTCGGGTTTTTATGCTGGTACTTGGGCTTCAAATATAGACTTTGGCTCTGATGCGACAACTGAAACAGATTTTTACACTGGGTTTGCAAGTCAGCTGGGAGATTTCTCATATGATGTGGGTTATATATATTATGGTTACCACGATGGCGATGATTTAAATTTTTCTGAAGTGATGGCATCTGCGTCATGGAATTTTTTATCTTTAGGAGTATCAACTACTGCCCATAGTGATTGGGAATCAGACTTTGGTGATGATACCTATTTTGAGTTAAACCTTGCATTTGAAGTATTTAAAGATGTTGAGTTCGGTTTGCATTTAGGCAGTTATGATTTTAATTCAGGTACAGATTACCTTGACTATAATATGAGCCTTAGTAAAGCGGGTTTTAGTTTTATGGTAAGCGCAGTTGACGAAGACGAAATAGATGATGAATACAGTATTTCAATCTCTTATACCCATGAAGTTAATTTTTAGCCTTAAAGGGTATTAGTTAACTAAATAGTAAAATTTTTATTACTAATAAAAAAGAAGTGTTTTAAAGCACTTCTTTCTTTTTAAATTTACAAACTTATAACCTGAACTCTTTCATCTTTGTTTCTAAATTACTCACCAGAATACTAAGTCGTTTTACATCACCTTTACTGACATCAGCTTTATCAGAAATATTATGTGAAGTATCAGCAATCTCAGTCACATTTTTATTGATATCATCTACAACTGCACTTTGTTGCTCTGAAGCCGTTGCGATTTGTAAATTCATATCATTAAGTTGCTGTACTAAGTCTACAACATCAGCCATCAATTTTTTATTATCTTCACAGGCATCAATGCTAGCATTAGCCATTTTACTTGAAGAGGTTACCATTTTAACGGTTGTTTGAGTTTCATGTTGTAGTGAATTAATTTTTGAACGGATATCTTCCGTTGATTGTTGTGTTCTACTGGCTAATGTTCTGACTTCATCAGCGACAACAGCAAACCCTCTGCCTTGTTCCCCTGCACGAGCAGCTTCAATGGCTGCATTTAAAGCTAACAAGTTTGTTTGCTCTGCAATTGATTGGATAACATCTAAAACTGAACCAATAGATTCACTTTCTAATGCCAGTTTCTCAATAGAATCTGATGCATTGTCCATTTGCTTATTTAAATTATTCATATCAGATTCTAACTTTTGAGCGGATTGTGTGCTTTCAGAACATTTTTCATCTGTGGATTTAACGGTGTCAGCAGCTGTTGTTGCATTGCGAGCAACCTCTTGTATGGTTGCAAGCAATTGATTTGTCGCAACAGCAACACTATCTGCATTATCTGATTGATGTAGGGTTTGATTGGTTGTTTCATCCATATTGATTAGCATTTTTTCTGTAGACTCAAGTAGTGTTTTAGATAAATTTTCAACACAATGTAAAATCTCTTGCAGTTCATTTAAAAGGTGATTGAAAGAGTTAGCCAAAGAAAATAGCTCATCATTTCCTTGATAATCAACTCTTGCGGTTAAATCTTTGTCTTTTGATATATGGTTAACTTGATCTATAAATTGATTGATTGGATTTGAAATACCTTTACCTACTTTAAAACCAGCGAGTAAAGTTAAAGGAATAAGTACCAACATAATGCCACTCATTATCAACCAAATACTATTGAGCATTTCATCTTTATCTTTCATCGCTTCAGATACATCAATTTCACTTAATACCGCCCATTTAACACCATCTATATTAAGTGGCCCATAGGCAGAAAGAACATCAACGTCTCGGTAATCTTTAATTGTTTTTATTCCAGTTTCTCCAGCAATACCTAAGACTGCTCCCTCACTTTTTACGGGTTGTAAACCGATTGCAGAACCACTGGCTACAATTTTTTCAATCGTAGTTTTATCCACTCCTGAATTTATAAGGGCTTTTTTATAGCTTTTAGCATCATCATAAAGAAACCGACTCTGGCTACGTAATAAATAGTCTTCACCAATTAAGTAGGTTTCTCCTGATTCGCCTAAACCAACTTTTTTCCATTTTTTCCCATAAGTCATCAATGTATTAATTTTGTCTATTGGCATTTGAAAAATGAGAATGCCTAGCTTTTCACCTTCATCAGAGAATATCGGGGAGGACATAAACGCTGCAGCTGCATGATATGAGGGGTAATAAGGTTCAAAGTCAATTAAAAAACTATCGTGAGAATTGGTACTTTGATTGGCTTTATTATAAGCCTTAGCAAGACCTGAGTTTTTATAAGGACCATCAAGCAGGGAAGTAGCAAAATCTAACTCTTTAAAAACACTATAAATAACGTATCCCGTATCTGGTTCAACTAAAAATATATCATAGAAACCAAATGCTTCTAGATACTCATTTAAATGGGGATGATATTTTTTATGGATTTCACTATATTGTGTATTGTCATTAGAGTAATTAAGCTTATTTTTACTGCCTAATTCATGTTCATTTCCACTAATATAAGCATGTTGAATTGATTTTGAGTTAAGGTTTAATTTAGTTAACTGCTCTGTTGAACTTTCATTCGAGTTGGGGTTTTTTGCTTTGTACTGGGCATCAAATTGAGTCGTATAGTATTGTTTTAGCTGTCCATTATTTTTAATATTACTTTCTTGATTAAAATTAAAGAATGGTTTTGACATCTTATTCATCATATCACTGACCATCAAATCGCTCGATAAGCTCACAATTTCGTGCCGAATAGTAGTGAAATACTCTTCTATTTGTGTTTTTTGTATTTCTCTGATTGCAACGAGTTGCTCAAAAGCGCGTTTTTCTAGCGCTTTAGACGCGATTGAAGAAGCTTGCCAACCCACAAGAGAGCCTGCGGTTATTATGCCAATTGCAGACAAAACAACAGATGCAACGATGATCTTATTTGCTATCTTCATTAGTATATTAATCTAATAGAAAAACATACCTCAAAGTTTAGTTAAGTAATCAGCTCCTAGCCACATGATATTTCTTTAATTGCAGTATTTTACCTGGGTAAATAAATCATCATTACAATACAAAAAATTACGATTGGCCAAAATGCATATTTGAAGATTCTACGACGATAAGTGCCACTATGTGGGTGACATTGCGGTAGTGTCATACCACAATTGCAGCATGCTTTTTCTTTATAAGTTTTTTTTATTACATCACCCTGTGCAAGGGTATTTTCAGTGTCACAATAAAGACAGTGTATTGTTTCTATCAATTATTAATCTCCTAACATGTTAACTGATGATATAACTGAGGCAGCTTGGTGGGCAGTTGAGTTGGGTTTAAAATAACGGTAAAACCATCACTGCCAAACAAATAAGGTAAGTACTCATCCGCTTTTTGATCTATAGTAATACAAAATGGTCTTAGCCCTAATCGTTTTGCTTCTAAAATGGCTTGATGTGTATCTTCTATACCAAAACGCCCCTCATAATGATCAATATCATTAGGCTTGCCATCCGTTAGAATCAACATTAATTTCTGAGTGTTTTTTTGCTCAGATAATACTTTTGTTGCCTGGCGTATAGCCGCCCCCATTCGCGTATAAAATCCAGGTTGTAATGCTTGAATTCGTCCCCTCACATCATCATTATATTTCTCGGCAAAGTTTTTAAGCATAGTAAACCTAACATGATGACGTTTCACCGAGGAAAATCCATACATAGCAAATTCATCGCCTACAGCTTCAAGTGCTTCGCCAAATAAAAGCATACTATTTTGAATCACATCTATAACACGGTTATTATCATCTATATGCGCATCGGTAGACATCGAGATATCTGCAAGCAACAAACAAGATAAATCTCTATTTTGACTTCTAAAGCTACGGTATAAGCCTTTTTGTGGGGCGGGTCCTTGCTTACTTTGTATATGAAAATCTAACCAGGCAGATATATCTAGTTCTTCTCCTTGGGGTTGTGCTTTATGCCATTGCTTAACACTTTGTAGTTGTTCAAACTGTGAACGTATTTTTTTAGCCGTATTAATTAAATTCAATGGTAGCTTTTTAGCTGAGCTGTTTTTTGGCATCATAGGTTGTAATAAACACCTATCAGCTATCAATTTTGATGATTTATAATGCCATTCAGGTAATTTGATGCCATCACCTAATGGAATATCATCTTCTGAAGCCGAAGGTAAATCTAAATCCACTTTGAGTTTGGCTGTTTTTTGATTTTGCTGTTTAGAGAGGGTGATTTTATTCAGGTCTTCAGCAACACGTTGTGCATCTTCATCTTCAGTATCATCTTCTGCACGGTTTATTTTTGAAAACTCACTCCAAGAAAATAAGTTTTCTAATCTGAAAATCATCATACCATCTCGGGTTTGTGGATCTTGAATTCGCTCTGTTTTCTTTCGAGCAACTTTGCTTTCTTGTTTATCTTTAGATGATTCTTTTTTTTGATGGTTCTGTTCATTATTATCAGGTGGACTTATTTGCACATTAGCACTAGGGTATAGCCATAAATATACCGCTTGAGGAGCATAATTGGCCATAGGGAAGTCAGTGACCGAACCTGGTTTTTTTAAGGCTTGTATTATAGATTTTTCTAGCGTTTGATGCTCTAGAGGCAAAGTATCAACTGCAGGTCTAAGCTGTAGCAAAGCGTCTAGCATTTCATAATAACGTTTATTTAAACTTGGATAGCGTTGTAAAACATTGAGTACTCTCGCTTGATTGTCTTTTGCCCAATGGTTAAATTTTTCATCTGATTGAGCAGCCAGTGCTGCAAGCCATAAATACAGGTTTTTATTTAAAAACTTTGATGGAAAAACCGCGATTGATTCAGGTAGTCTTAAACTTGTTTCATCTTGCCATGCAAGACTCAATTGATGATGAGACCCAGATATTTTTTGTAAGAAACTCCGTCTTACAATATAGTCTCGGGGGGCTGCTGCTTCAACACGCTTTGCTGGAGAGCCACCAAGGGCTCTGAAAATCATGCCAGCGGACTTATTCACTTCTGAAAATGTTACTTTTGCTTCATCAAAATCCGTGCTTGCTTTTTTAGTGATATATTTATGCCAAACACTTCCAACCCATTCTTCCATAATTAATTCTCATTAAGCTTACAACT
>Ga0209292_1005071_pt1 | contig 13585 bp, 13 predicted proteins | sample GOMGulsemesocosm_2_FD_184634 | JGI IMG/M metagenome (GOLD analysis project Ga0209292, IMG submission 184634) | Methane-oxidizing microbial communities from mesocosms in the Gulf of Mexico - GOM9C Gulf of Mexico (SPAdes) (version 2) | ecosystem: Environmental > Aquatic > Marine > Cold seeps... | reverse complement strand
AAAGCTTCTAAAGCTTCTAAAGCTTCTAAAGCTTCTAAAGCTTCTAAAGCTTCTAAAGCTTCTAAAGCTTCTAAAGCTTCTAAAGCTTCTAAAGCTTCTAAAGCTTCTAAAGCTTCTAAAGCTTCTATCTAGAATGTATCTATATAGATAGCACTGATATCAAGTCAGGATATGCAGGAGCCCTGACTTGATGGATTGAACTTTTAGCTTACTAGAGTATCCTAAAGGCCATGAGATCATTTATACGCAATTCATTAAAAAGCAGTCCTGATTCTAGGAATAAGCGACTAGCGCTTACCTTGCTTGTGTCCTTTTGTTTGACCTATATGGGTCAGGCTTTTGCGATGCCGATGATTTGTATGATGCCAGCCAGTGAAATGGCTGCCCTGACTGCATCTTCATTACCTTGTCATCAGGTGATGTCTGAAGCCAATGCTAGTACTCAGCCTATCGCGACTATTATTGGAACCGCGGCTGATACCGGCACTATAGACTGCTGTGACCAGATGGATTCCGTGAATGATCTGGGTCTAACAATAAGTTCAGATGATTGCGCTTGCCCTGATGGGGGTTGTGGTGCGTCGATAACCTTCCTTACTAGCTTCTCGTGTAGCGCTCTTACTATCAGTGAACAGCCACACTATTACTCAACGATTGGTTTCCCCAACCAGATCGATTCGGCCCTTTTTCGCCCTCCTATTGCTTAACACACCGTTAGATTAAATCCGTCTGGCAATCTGTTTATCAGAGAATTTGCCCGGCTTTTATTGCTAGTGTCTTTTTATAGTCTCTTTTTATTGTGTGTAGAGAAAACCCATGAAAAATTTTGTATTTATGTGTCTAGGTGGTGCGATCTCCGTATCGGCTTTTATTGCTGGACAAACGTTCCTATTCGATACCGAATCGAACTCGGGTGGCGCTCTTGCTCAATTGCCGCTTTCCCCAGAACCTAAGATCCTCTACTGGGTGGCCCCGATGGATGCCAATTTCCGTCGTGATAAAGCGGGTCAATCACCGATGGGAATGGATTTAGTGCCGGTCTATGCCAATGCGGGTGGGGACACAGAAAAAGGGATCGTTCAAATATCGGCAGCGGTTGGTAATAACCTAGGGGTTAAAGCGGCCGAGGTTGAATGGACACAGCCTGAATTACGTTTTATCAGCAGTGGCCAAGTTAATTACGCCAAAGAAAGCCTCATACACCTGCATGCGCGGACTAGTGGTTGGGTAGAAAAACTTCATGTGAGTGATATGGGGCAGCGTGTGAAAAAAGGCCAAGCGCTCTACGGTATTTATTCGTTAGAATTTATTGATGCCCAAAAAGATTACCTACGGGCTTTGAATGCTCAAGATGCAAATTTAATTCGCGCTGCAAAGAATCGTTTAAAAGCCTTACGCGTCGATAATAAAGTCATCGCAAAACTTAAACGGACCAAAAAAGTCAGCCAAATCACTACCTTCTATGCGCCACGAAGTGGCTATATTGAACAGCTTAATATCAATGAAGGTATGTACGTAAAGCCAGAGAATGCCTTGTTAACCATTGCTGATTTAAGCCAACTGACGGTTGATGTTGAATTAGATCATCAATATGCCGCTTGGCTGAGTCAATTTCCAGGAGAGATAGAATGGGCGCTAACGTCTGAACTTATGCCGACGCAAGAGTGGCAAGGTAAACTAGATTATATTTACCCTATGTTGAATGAAAAACTGCGCACGATGCGAGTTCGACTATTGGTTGAGAATCAGGATCAATTATTAAAACCAAACATGTGGCTGAATTTAACAGGGAATATTACGGCTGCAGAAAAGGCACTATTAATTCCTAGGCAAGCACTCATCCGTACTGAAAATAAGACTCGTGTGGTAATAGCATTAGGAGAAGGGCGTTTTAAATCAATTGCAGTTAAAACAGGTCGATTCTTTAATCAAAAAGTAGAAGTACTTGAGGGCTTACTAGCAGGCGATCGTATTGTAACCAGCGCGCAGTTCTTAATCGACTCAGAATCTAACATCGATTCTGATTTGCAGCGTATGGAAGCTGCAGAGATGAGTTCTGAAGATATGAGCGCGTCAGAAATGGAGAGCAATGATGATAACTAAGATAATACATTGGTCTATCCTCAATCGAGTTTGGGTATTATTAATAACCGCGCTTATTGTGATTGCGGGCGGTTTTGCTATAAAAAATACCGCCGTTGATGCCATTCCAGATTTGTCTGATGTGCAGGTCATTATCAAAACGTCTTATCCTGGGCAAGCTCCACAAGTGGTGCAAGACCAAGTGACCTATCCTCTCACCACCGCGATGTTGTCAGTACCTGGGGCGAAAACCGTGCGCGGGTATTCATTTTTTGGTGATTCATATGTGTATATTATTTTTGATGATAATACCGATTTATATTGGGCCCGTAGCCGGGTTTTAGAATACTTAAGCCAAGTAACCGATAGCCTTCCTGATAATGCAAAGCCGCAACTTGGGCCCGATGCTACCGGCGTCGGTTGGGTCTTTATCTATGCGCTTACGGATACTAGCGGCCAGTTAGACTTGGCTGAATTACGCTCCTTGCAAGATTGGTATTTGAAGTACGAATTGCAAACGGTGGCAGGGGTTTCTGAAGTCGCAGCGGTTGGCGGCATGGTAAAGCAATACCAAGTGCAAGTTGATCCGCATAAATTACGCGCGTATGGCATCCCATTATCTTTATTGCAAACAGCAATACAGCAGGGTAACCAAGAAGTGGGGGCCTCTGTTGTAGAAATGGCAGAAGCGGAATATATGATTCGTGCTACCGGTTATATTTCCAGTCGCGAAGATCTAGAAAATATACCGTTGGGCGTGGTAGAAAATGGTCAGCCATTATTTTTAACTGATGTCGCTACGATTGTTGAAGGTCCACAAATGCGTCGCGGGATCAGCGAATTGGATGGCGAAGGAGAAGTTGTGGGTGGCATTGTCGTCATGCGTTCCGGTGAAAATGCACAGAAAACTATCGTCGCAATAAAAGAAAAGTTAGAGCAATTAAAAGCTGGTTTGCCAGCGGGAGTTGAAGTGGTTACGGTGTATGACCGCTCTGATTTAATCGATGCCGCCATCGAAAATCTATGGGAGAAGCTAGGGGAAGAACTGCTTATGGTTGCGCTTGCCTGCATTCTATTTTTATTGCATGTGCGCTCCGCGTTAGTGGCTGTTATTAGTTTACCTATAGGCATATTAATCGCTTTTATTATTATGTATTTTCAAGGTCTTAACGCAAACATTATGTCCCTTGCCGGAATAGCGATTGCGATTGGCGTGATGGTCGATGGTGCTATTGTGATGATTGAAAATATGCATAAACATATGGAACGCGCGATACACAAAGGCACGCCCCTTAATGATGATAATCGTTGGCAGGTTGTGGCTAAGGCCGCCAGCGAAGTAGGACCTTCATTATTTTTCAGCTTGTTGATCATTACCGTCAGCTTTTTACCGGTATTTACCTTAGAAGCACAAGAAGGTAAATTATTTTCGCCCTTAGCATTTACTAAAACCTATGCAATGGCGGCGGCGGCTATTCTAGCGATTACTTTAGTTCCGGTATTAATGGGCTATTTTATTCGTGGCAAGGTGATCAGCGAAAAGAAAACCCCCCTGAATCGTTTATTAATTGGTGGCTATAAACCGTTATTAACTGCGGTACTCAGCTTCCCAAGAACGACATTAGTAGTGGCTTTGTTTATTGTTATCGCGACCTTATATCCCGCCAGTAAAATTGGCAGTGAATTTATGCCGGATCTTGATGAAGGCGATCTCATGTACATGCCCACCACGTATGCGGGTTTATCGGTGGGTAAAGCCCGTGAGATTCTTCAGCAAACGGATAAGTTAATTGCCACCGTACCCGAAGTCGAGCATGTCTTTGGTAAAATTGGTCGTGCGGATACCGCAACCGATCCAGCGCCTTTAACCATGATTGAAACCTTCATTAAATTAAAACCAAAAGATCAGTGGCGCGAAGGTTTAACCAGTCAAGAGTTACGCAAAGAGCTGGATCAGTTGATTCAATTCCCTGGCCTGACCAATGCTTGGGTTATGCCGATTAAAACGCGAATTGATATGTTAGCGACGGGCATGAAAACGCCAGTGGGCATTAAAGTGTCTGGACCTGACCTCAATGTCATTCAAAGCATTGGTCAGCAGCTAGAGAAAGTATTAGCGGATGTTAAAGGAACGGCTTCTGTTTATTCTGAACGAGTAGCAGGCGGTCGTTATATTAAAATTGATATTCAACGCCGACAAGCGGCTCAGTACGGCATGACTATTAAAGATGTGCAGAAAATTATTGGCAGTGCTATTGGTGGAAAAAATATAGCCGAATCGGTTGAAGGTGATAAACGTTATCCGATCAATCTGCGCTATCCACAGCATTATCGTGATTCACCTGAGCAGCTCGAACGTTTACCGATTGTGACACCGGCTAAAAATGGAATGAGTCATAACATTACTCTCGGAGATGTTGCCAATATTCGTATTGAAGATGGCCCGCCGATGATAAAGAGCGAAAATGCTCGCATTAATGGTTGGACCTACATTGATATTGAAAGCACTGGGCCGAATTCCATTGATATCGGCAACTATGTAGAAAATGCACAAAAAATATTGACTAAAAAAATAGAGCTACCAATAGGCTATTCCATTCGTTGGGCTGGGCAATATGAATACATGCAAAGGGCAAAAGAAAAACTCAGTTATGTCGTTCCGTTTACCTTAGGCATTATTATTTTATTGCTGTATTTAAACTTCAGAAATGGCCGTGATGTCGCATTGATATTATTAACCTTACCGATGGGGTTGGTTGGAGGTATTTTAATGATGCAATATTATCAGTTTAATTTTTCGGTTGCCGTAGGGGTGGGCTTTATCGCTTTGGCTGGGGTTGCCGCAGAAACTGGCGTGATTATGTTGCAGTATTTAAAGCAGGCAATCATCGATGAGAAGCCGAAAACCAGAGAAGCGCTGCAAAGCAGTATTCTCGATGGCGCCGTGAACCGTGTTCGCCCAGTGATGATGACGGCGATTGCAACCATCGCGGGCTTGGTTCCTGTGATGTATGGCACTGGGGTTGGCTCAGAAGTGATGAGTCGCATTGCTGCACCCATGTTAGGCGGAATGATCAGCGTGGTGATATTAACCTTGTTGGTTCTGCCAGTCGCTTATTATCAAGTGAACTTACTTAGCGTTAGTCATAAAAAGTAATATTTTATGGCCAATTATTTGCAAAATATCCTAGTAGCACTTATTACTTTAAAGGATAGAAATAATGAGTGAACGGTTGCCATGAACGAAGGATCATAATGAGAACTAAAAAATCATCACGATTGAGCTTTGTTCTTACATCTACAGTTGGCGTAGATAAATGATGAAGGATCTGAAAAGGCACAGCCTTACGCTGTGCTTTTTTATTTGCAGTCTGATAATAGCCGTACCCTCACAGGGGCAAGCGATTGAGTTATCGGTTGCTCCATTTATTAATTATTTTCACTATCAAGAATTTGATGATGAGGGCAAAGAACTGCTGAATGAAGTGGGTCCTTTATATGGGGTTGAACTTGCTTTAGCGGGAGAGATCGGCAGAGTGCAGAGCACGTTGGAATTATCCTATCTTACCGGCGAAGTTGATTACCAAGGAAGAACGCAAGCGGGCAACCCTTACAATACTAAAACCCAGCAGAATATAATCCAATATGGTGCCAGTATGGGCTACCGCTACCCGATCTATGAACTTGCGGAAAAAACTCTTTCTATACAGCCTGACTTGAAAATTCTAGCGTATCATTGGCGGCGAAATATTCAGAGTAGGAAAAATATTTCACGCTTAGTAGAAGATTATAAGGGTTATATTGTGCAGCCTTCTTTGATCTTTAACTATTCTGACTATCAATTTCAGTTAGGGGTAACGCGCACTCTGGATAATTCGATGACGATACAGCCGAGTAGCTGTATTGATCGGGTTACTGTTAAGCCAAAGAGTGCGAACTCTTGGTTTACTCAAGGTGAGTATCAGTTTTTTCAAAACGATATCGTCGTTGTTTCAATCTGGGGCCGTTATAAAAGCTATAAAATGAACGCCAGTGACGTCAAATCGGGTAAGACCTGCTTTGGTACCGTCGGTTGGCATGAGCCAGAAAACTCAATGCAACTATGGCAGCTAGGGGCAGTCTTTACATTTTAAAATTATAATCTTCAGCATGTGCAAACCATTAATCTGTCCAATAGCGATAACCTGTCATTCATTCCGTTTGCTTTGAATTAAACCACCCTCAAATTAGTATCGTTAAATTCCTTTGCTAGACTGATATTCAGGTACGAATCGATATTGATTCATAACATTGAAAAGGATTGTTTAACATGAAAAAAATATGGGTAAGTTTATCTCTCGCTTTTTTTCTCGTATTTTCTCTAGTCTCCTGTGGCGGTAGTAGTGGTAGCAGCGGTGGTAGCTCCGGTGTTACAGGGCCGGCGACGATTACCGCTGACAACCAACAGGATATTGCTCGTGCAGTTTCTCTAGCGGCGGCTGAAGTAAAGAGTGGCAACGATGCACCTGCGGGTGCTTTTGGTGCAGCCATGTCTGTTTCAACAGAAATGCTTGCAGCGAATGAGTGGGTTTTGCAAAGCTTGGAGGTATTGAATACCCCTGCAGGCATTGATGCTTCTCAAATATGCAGTAGCGGTAGTGCTAGTGTGGAAAGCAGTAATTCAACCACCACAGTCACTTATAATAATTGCAGCTTAGCAGGCGTGACTGCAACAGGGACGGCAACGATCGTAACTTCAGGAGAAACAATCACGATTACCTATAATAATTTCAGGATGGTTATTGATGGTGAAGAAACGGTATTAAATGCGACGGTTACCTGTGTCAATCTAGATTGTACGATCTCCTCAGAATTTACCGATAGCAGCGGTAAATCTTATCGGGTAGACGACAGCTCTATTTCCGGTAATGACTCATCGGGATATAGCATTAGCGCAACGGTTTATGACAGTGAATATGGTGATATAGAATTTACCGCGACAGCGATTAAATTCGATTGCACTAATGGCTTCCCTAGTTCGGGTAGTATTACCATTAATGATGGTACTACGACGGCAAATGTGACGTTTGATTCTTGCTCAAGTTATACCATCACTATTGATGGCGTGGCTGAAAGTTTTAGCTGGTAGTTATTATTCACGCGCTGCAATTTTCTTGAAGAATATTTCGCGCCGTATTAAGCGGCGTTAAATATTGAACATCAAACGTTCCTGACCTCATCATTATCAACTGATAAAACAAAACAGTGTCTACCCTTCCTCTTATTAGATCTAGTTGACAGTATCGTCCTAAGCAGTATATTGTGCGCAATATAATCTTATGCAATACATATCACCAAGGATAAATCCGATGATAATAAAATACTTAACAAGCAGGCTATTAAAAACGAAGACAGTGGCTACGCTAATACTCTCTTGCACGCTTGTATTACCTGCCTTCTCTAGCGAAGCGCCTAATGTAGAAGGGAAGCAAGCAGTAAACGAAGCAGGGCAGTTAGCAATCACTAGCAGCACCTTCAGCTGTATCCGAGATATGACCAAGGTACGTGGTTTTTATGTAGATAACCTAAAAGGCGACCTTGAAGATACGCTTGCCGTGGCGAATTCAGCAACCGGTGGTATCTACCCTCCAGGCTCCATTGTGCAGTTGGTGCCCGGTGAAGTGATGATCAAACACGAAGAAGGCTACAGCCCTGCGACTAAGGGTTGGGAGTTTTTTGAGTTAGACGTTTCAGAAGAAGGTTCTGAGATTAGAAGACGTGGTTTTGTCGACGTCGTGAATCGCTTTGGCGGTAATTGCTTTGGTTGCCATATCCAAGCCAAACCGCAGTGGGATATGGTTTGTGAAGATACGCACGGCTGTGAGACGATTCCGATCACCAAAGAGGTGATTGATTTGATACAAAGAACCGATCCTCGTTGCAAAGATAATGAAGAGCTTACTTCCGGTGAGTCGTACGAGCTTTTCAAACTCAACTTGATGATCGGTGTGGGCAGCGCAATTGGTTCGGTTAAAGAGGCTTTGTAGTGAGTGTTTATGATGCTCTGTTAAATTTATCTGTAATTATTCAGATAGTTCAAATTAAGACTGAATAAGATCTATTATTGGGTGTTTGTGGAGCAAATATGCGAGGCAGGAGCCGAACTAAGGCTACAGGGAGCGTAGCGCTATGAATACCTGCAATAGCTGGTATTTACGCCGTTTTGTGGAATAAATACCCAATCATGGATCGTTTTTAAAACCTGCTGAATAGTTAAATTTATCTAACCATTCTTTCGGTGATAGCCCTGTTTTCTTACGGAAAACACGGGCTAGAGCTGAGCCATTTTCGTAACCAACTTCATTGGCAACTAGCCCTACCGATTTATTCTTTTTCAATAAACCTTGAGCAATAAATAAGCGCCAGTCTGTGATGTAATCACCGGGAGGCTGACCCACCACATCTTTAAATAACTCAGCAAACTTTGATCGCGACATCGCTGCCATGTTTGACAGTGTTTCTAAGTTCCAATTCTCTTCGGGCTGTTGATGAATCTTTATCAGTACTTTGCTCAGTTGCGGATGTGATAACCCTGCTAGCATGCCATGAGCCACCGTGCCGTCTTCTAATACCTGTCGCAATACTTGAATCAGGAATATATCACTCAAGCGATCGATCATCGGTTGGCGGCCGCAGCGCTCATTAAAGGCTTCTTCGAATAGCCAACCCGCCGTTTGTCCCAGATACTCTGAAGTACCCAAATCAAAATATAAGAACTTAGGCAGTGCATTAGCCAAAGGGTTATTAAAGCCATCGTTATATTGAATACTGGCACAGACCAGCTCAGCCTGATCAGATTCACTGGCAACGATGCGGTGATGCGTCGCTTGAGGAAAGAAGATAACAGTTGGGCGTTCAAAGACCTTCTTTTCGCCTTGATCATTAATCAAGGTGAGCTTGCCAGACTTTAGTAGGTGAATGTGGCCTTCACTATTATCAGGGGAGCCAAAGGGCTTAATGCCACACAGGTTGCCGCTAAAGAACACCTGAGCATTCATGGAGAAACGAATAAGTATTTCTGACAGACGATCCATAAGCAGCCTTCCCTTCAATTTAATGCATCGAGCGTCCATCCTTTCATTTCTGGACGATTTGAATCAAAGTCTGGACTATATCATCCCACTTGTGGCTAATAAAGTCGTAATCTAGCTTCACTGCCAAACACAAATGGCTCTTTGTTAAATCAAGTGGAGTAATACCTATGTACCTTTCCCAAGCCATCAAATCTGTTTTTGCTGTTAGCACCCTAGCGCTAAGCAGCTTAACGTTTGCCGCTGATATCGACATGAGTGCCGATGCGAATGATGTTGCGATTAGTGGTTATGACACCGTGTCATATTTCACCGATAGCAAGCCACTGCATGGTAGTTCGCAATATACAGCGACCTATAAGAATGCAATTTATCAATTTTCAAGTGCTGAAAATCGCGATACGTTTCGTGCCAACCCAGAATACTATGCACCTCAATACGGCGGCTTTTGTGCAATGGGCGTAGCGCTAGAGAAAAAATTAACGGTGGATCCAACAGCTTGGAAAATTGTAAAAAATAAATTGTACTTAAACCTAAATAAAGCCGTGCAGAAAAAGTGGTTGAGCGATGTTCCGGGCAACTTAGAAACTTCTGAGCATAACTGGCCTGAAATTAAGAATCAAAATGCAGCCGCATTAAACGCAGGCTAATTAATTTAATCGATCAGTAAAGGAGATCCGTAATGAATAAAAAACTCATTGCTAATGCTGCTTTACTGGCTGTATTAGCAGCCGGTACTGCAATACCTGCGCAAGCCGCAGGAAAAGAAAAATGTTATGGCGTTGCCGAAGCCGGCCAAAACGATTGTAGCAATTTAGCGGGTACGCATTCATGCGCGGGGCAATCAACTCTTGATAACGATCCAGGTGAATGGAAAATCGTTGCTAAAGGAACCTGTTTAGATCTGGGTGGATTAAAAAAGGCGAATGCTAAGCGTCTTTATAACGCGAATAAGTAGCCGTTATATTTAAGAGTAAGAAGGCCAATACTGATGAAGACGATTGATGATTTCAACTCAGAAAATAAAGTCGCGATAGGCGTAGGATTACGCCATCCACATTATGCTGACGTATTGGCTGACCCTCTTGACGTTAATGTATGTGAACCAGAATTAAGTGTTGACGCTTCACCAATTGATTTTGTCGAAGTTCATTCTGAAAACTTCTTTGCTCAAGGCGGCGCGAGTCGGGCTTTGATCAAGCAAGTCGCAGCAATCTATCCGGTAAGTCTGCATTCTACTGCATTAGGCCTAGGGTCTAAGGCGGCAATAGCGGGTGGCTATTTAGATTCGTTAAATGAATTAGTACAGACCGTAAATCCGTTTTTAATGTCAGATCATGCGGCATTTTCTTGGGCTGAAATTAATGGTAAAGCGGTGCATGCCGGTGATTTATTACCCATAGCCTTCAATCAGAAGAATTTAAACAGCATGGCGAATAATATTGATGCCGTGCAGCAGTTAACCGGGCAGCGGTTATTGATTGAAAATTTATCCGCTTATATACAGCCCAGTTTATCGCGACAGTTACCGCGAGAGCTAGCGTCGGAAAATTCGGTATTAGCAGAAGCAGAATTTTTAGTCGCACTGACCGAGTTAACTCAGTGTGGATTATTAATCGATTTAAATAACTTAGTAGTAAATGCGAATAATTTTTCGACTGAGCCTGATATTGATTATGCCAAACAGTGGTTGCAGAAAATACCTACGGGGATCGTCGGAGAGATTCATCTTGCGGGTTTTACTGCCGTTAATGAAGGTGAGTTAGCGATTGATGACCATAGTCAGCCTATCAGTGATACCGGTTGGCAGCTGTATCAATTTGCTTTGCAGCGTTTTGGTGCTGTACCGACATTAATCGAATGGGATAACAACTTACCCAGTTGGCAAGAGCTTTTAGGCGAAGCACATAAAGCACGAGTGATTGCCAATACGGTGATGAATCATGAATGAACAGCAGCAATTAGTGAGTGCCATCTTTCATAAAGCAATAAAACCGAATGCACTGTCCGATTTTGATTCTCGTGGCTTAGGAGTTTACCAAAGAAACCTTAAAGCCAATGCAATGAATGCGCTGCAGATTAGTTTTCCAACAGTGATAAAGCTGATCGGTGACGAAGTATTTTCTTATGCCGTAGAACAGTTATTAACACAAGACCCTCCTACGGCGGGTGATTGGGGATTGTGGGGCGAAAATTTTCCTGAGCTATTAAGAGGTTTAACGGCTTTGCAGGATTTTACTTATGTTGCGGATGTCGCTCGGTTAGATTTTTCAATGCACATGTTAGGTCGAGAAAAAGACGTTGAACTGGATATGAATTCTCTATCTTTATTGGGAGATTGCGAACTCGATCAATTACGAATTGTGCTCAATCCAGCGATTCAATTTTTCGACTCTGAGTTTCCAATTATTGATATTTATAATGCGAATCATGGCCTAGCAAGCCAAGTTGAGCAGTATTTAAATCAAGCGAAGCATAAGCTGGTGGCGGGTATAGGGCAAACTGCTTTGCTCTATCGCCCGGAATTTAAACCTTTAGTGCGTACTGTCGATAGTAGCGAACATACTTGGCTGAGGTTAATGCAGCAAGGCATAAGTATTGGGTCAGCTTTGGATAACTTACAGGATAGTAAATATGAGTTTTCATTAGAAGCTTGGTTGCCGTTAGCCATTAACCAAAATTTAATTTCACACTTAGAGAAAATCTAAAATACAATCCGAGGAATAAGAAATGAATAACCCTATTGAAAGAGCCGAAAGCTTAGGGCAGTTATACGTTGCGTTAAGCAGTAAGGTTAATTTACTACAACCTTTAGCATTATTAGCGGCTCGCCTATATGTAGGCTGGGTATTCTTTGCATCGGGCTTAACGAAGCTGCGTGATTGGGAAAGCACCTTATTTCTGTTCGAAGAAGAATACGCAGTGCCGTTTATTAATTTTGAAGTGGCTGCTTGGCTTGGAACTGCAGGAGAGCTAATACTGCCCGTATTGTTAGTTCTCGGGCTGGGAGGACGTTTTGCAGCAGCAGGTTTATCCGTTGTTAATATTGTTGCTGTAGTGAGTTTAGAAGTGATAGCTCCAGCTGCTTATACTTTGCATGTTTTATGGGGATTACTATTAGTACAGGTAGTCCTATGGGGGGCAGGAGGGGTCTCTATCGACAAACTGTTTAAGTGGAAGTTGTTAAAGTAGATATAGTTAAAGTAGATGTTGTTCGTGAGAACTGTCCTTTGAGATTCAACATGAATAAGTTAATAGCATAGTCATGTTGAATATCTTTTTTAAGCCTATTAGCTTAATTGGTCGCAGTGACGATAGTTGATTCTTTGAGTTCAGCATTTTTATTTAATTGCCACCAAGGTGAGCTAACCACCGCATCTTCTTTATTTATCAATTGTCCAATCTGGGGCAATAGTAATGTCACATTATTTTCTTTCGCTAGTATTGTTATCTGCTCCATCGGGTCAAACCAAGCATGGGTCGATAAATCAAAGGTGCCATTATGAATCGGCACCATCACCTTACCTTTTACATCCTTAAAAGCCTGTAAGCTATCTTCTGGCATCATGTGGATATCACGCCACAGTTCGTTATAAGCACCGCATTCCATAAAGGCATAATCAAACGGACCATACTTTTCACCAATGTCTTTAAAGCCAGGGAAGTAACCTGTATCACCACTGAAATATAATGAGTGTTGTGGGTTACGTATAACCCAAGAACTCCATAACGTCTTATCGGTATCGGTAATCCCTCGGCCAGAAAAATGTTGTGCGGGTGTTGAAACTATTTCTACATCATCAAGCTTTACATTTTCCCACCAGTCGAGCTGAGTGATTTTATTTTCATCCACTCCCCAAGCTATTAATTTATCGCCTACGCCTAAAGGCACTATGAAGTGATTCACTCGTTCTTTAAGTTGCTTAATGCTGCCTTCATCAAGGTGATCGTAGTGATTATGCGAAATGATCACCGCTTCGATTTCTTTAATGCTATCGATATCCATCGGTACTGGATGAAAGCGTTTTGGCCCTATCCACTGCAAAGGAGAAACACGCTCGCTGAATACTGGGTCGGTTAAAAAGTACTTCCCTGATAGCTGAATTAATAAGGTTGAATGGCCTAGACGAGCAAAGTTTAGAGCCTCTTTATTATTAAGATTAAAGGCGTCATTGCTTAGCTGCTGAATAGCAGGCGTAACTTTGGGTACCGATTTGTCTGATTTATTAAAGAAGTAATCTTTGGTCATCGCCCATGTTTTACTCCACTCAAATACTTGGGTCTTTTGCTCATTACGAAACTTGCCATCAGAAAACTGACTCGAGGTTTGAATACGAGTTAGATCTTTTTCGGAGCTATTGGGGTAGGTTGCGCAGCTGGTCATAATGACTCCTGATAAAATTAAACCGAATGTTTGTTTTTTATGGCTTTTC
>Ga0209292_1005068_pt1 | contig 13600 bp, 14 predicted proteins | sample GOMGulsemesocosm_2_FD_184634 | JGI IMG/M metagenome (GOLD analysis project Ga0209292, IMG submission 184634) | Methane-oxidizing microbial communities from mesocosms in the Gulf of Mexico - GOM9C Gulf of Mexico (SPAdes) (version 2) | ecosystem: Environmental > Aquatic > Marine > Cold seeps... | reverse complement strand
GAAGTGGTTCAACCTCCAACAGAAGCTACTTCATATTTAAATGGATATGTTTTTGAGTTTAAAGTGAATAATGAGTTAGTTATCACAAACGAGGAGTCATTAATAGAAGGTGAGTGGAGTGTAATGGTGGGGAATCAGGGCTTAAAGTTATTAATACCCATCAAAGACGAACCCCTACGAATGTTTCATAATGAATGGAATGTAAATTCACTATCCAGTAGATCTATATCATTGTCAGGGTTGAGTAATGAAAATGACGGAAATATGGAACATATAAAATTTGAAAAATTATAAATGAAATAATCCAATATTGAATCCTTTACGGATGATTAAAAGCTCGGAAACAATTGTTTTTGAGCTTTTTTTATTACCCACCGAAGAGAGTTTTATAATCTAATGTGTTTAGTGAAAAACAATAATTTTTTCACTAAAATTTCATAAGTTGTTCCTAATTGTTTAAATAGGTTAAAATTTTCGTTGTAGCTCCAGCTTGTTGATGAATATAGTTGCTGTTAATTTCCCCTGTAGTTAATCGATACTTCTCCGAGCCAACAAGTTTACTGATAACAGTTGTGTATATTTCTTTATTTGATACCGTCAGTATTCCTTTTCGATTAACTAAATCCACAGCTTCTTGAAATTTTTGAAATTCAGGGCCAATAACCACAGGTATTCCAAATACAGCAGGTTCAAGTGTGTTATGTAAGCCAGTTTTAAAAGCGCCACCTACATAAGCAATATCTGCATAGCTATATATTTTAGTTAATAAACCAATGGCATCTATAATTAGTACGTCATATTCAGCAGTATTCTTACTATCCTTTTCAGAAAATAAAAGTACCGACTTTGTGATTGAATTTCTTAATTTTTCTATTTTATGTGGCTTGATATCATGTGGGGCAATAATGTGTTTGATATTTTTTGAGCTATTTAAATAGTCAAGATAAATACGTTCATCATCGCTCCAGGAACTTCCGTAAACTATTGTGGTTTTATCTTGTTTAAAGGTTTTAATAAAGTCTAGAGAATTATCACGCTCTAAAATTTCGGAAACACGATCAAAACGTGTGTCACCTGCTACAATTACATTTTTAAATTGAATGTTATTTAAAAGTATTTTAGAAGCTTCATTTTGCACAAAAAAATGATCAAAGGTTTGTAGTGAATTCTGCATCCATTTTCCATAGTCTTTAAAGAAAGCTTGATCTTCTCTGAATATCCCAGAAACTAAAAGTGTTTTGATATTTCTGAGTTTTAACTCTTCTAAATAGTTTGGCCAAAATTCATATTTTACAAAAATGGCTATATCTGGATGAACTATATTTAAAAAATGTTTAGCATTTGTTCTAGTGTCTAGGGGTAAATACACAATTACATCAGCAACAGGACTGTTTTTTTTTACTTCATAGCCAGAGGGTGAAAAAAAACTAACGATTATTTTATGGTTTTGATATTGTTTTTTTAGTTGTTCTAGAATTGGTAAACCTTGTTCAAATTCTCCTAAGGAAGCACAGTGAATCCAAATAGTTCTGTCTGTAACAGCAACAGATTCTTGAAGTTTTTGAAACACATTTTTCCTTCCGTTAACAAACAATTTTATTTTCGGGTTAAATAGGGCTATTACTTTTAAAAAGAAACAGGTTATATGGGTTAATACGTCGTAAAAAAATAACAAGATGATAGTGCTTTTAATAATCTTAAGCTAAAATACATTTCTTAACTCGAATTGAAGACATAAACAAATTGGATTTTGTATTTTTGAACAAATTCACAGTAAATATTCGGCATGAAAAAGATTCAGATGGTAGACCTTAAAGGTCAGTATGAAAAAATAAAAGATCAAGTAAATACTTCAATTTTAGAAGTGTTAGATTCTACAGCATATATCAATGGCCCAGAAGTAAAAGGATTTCAAGCAGAATTGGAAGATTATTTGGACGTAAAACACGTAATTCCTTGCGCTAACGGTACTGATGCATTGCAAATAGCGATGATGGGACTTGGTTTAAAGCCAGGAGATGAGGTTATTACTGCGGACTTTACTTTTGCAGCAACAGTTGAGGTAATAGCATTGTTAAACTTAACACCTGTATTAGTAGATGTTAATCCAGATGATTTTAATATAGATGTAGCTGCTATTGAAAAAGCAATTACTCCAAAAACAAAAGCAATCGTTCCCGTACATTTATTTGGGCAATGTGCTAATATGGATGCTATTATGGCATTAGCAAAAAAGCATAATTTGTTTGTAATTGAAGATAATGCCCAAGCTATTGGAGCTGACTATATTTCATCAGATGGGAGTAAAAAGAAAGCGGGAACTATAGGGCACGTTGCATCTACCTCATTTTTCCCTTCTAAAAACTTAGGATGTTATGGTGATGGTGGAGCTATATTTACCAATGATGATGCCTTAGCGCATACCATACGTGGGATTGTTAATCACGGAATGTACAAACGTTACCATCATGATGTAGTTGGGGTGAATTCTCGTTTAGATTCTATTCAGGCTGTAGTGTTAAGAGCTAAGTTGAAAAATTTAGGAAAATATAATACTGCACGACAATTAGCAGCCTCTAAATATGATAAAGCATTTGAGGCTATAGGAGCAATTACAACCCCTGTACGTTCAGGTGACCATGTTTTTCACCAATATACTTTAAAAGTGAATGGGGTCGACAGAGATGCATTAGCTCAATTTTTAAATGATAATAATATTCCTTGTGGGGTATATTATCCAATTCCATTACACAGTCAAAAGGCATACGTTGATGCACGTTATAAGGAAGCTGATTTCCCAATAACAAATCAGTTGATTAAAGAGGTAATATCTTTACCTATGCATACAGAACTTGAAGATGATCAAATAGAGTTTATCACTTCTAAGGTGATAGAATTTGTGAATAAATAATTGACTTTTAATTATTAAAAACATGAAAATACTTGTCACTGGAGGATTAGGGTTTATTGGTTCACATACTGTTGTAGAGCTTCAACAGAGAGGATATGAAGTTGTTATTATAGATAACTTGTCCAATTCTTCATTGACAGTTTTAGATGGTATTGAAAACATAACTGGGAAAAGACCTTTTTTTGAGCAGTTAGAATTACGCGATAAGTCATCCGTATTTTCTTTTTTTGAAATACATCAGGATATTGTAGGTGTGATACATTTTGCAGCAAGTAAAGCAGTAGGTGAGAGCGTTACTAATCCTTTACTATATTATGAAAATAATATAAACACATTGGTTTATGTACTACAAGCACTAGAAAAATATCAAATACCAAACTTTATTTTTAGTAGTTCCTGCACTGTTTATGGACAAGCAGATGAATTGCCCATAACAGAAAATGCAGCAATTAAAAATGCAGAATCTCCTTATGGTAATACTAAACAGATTGGAGAGGAAATAATCCAAGAGGTTTGTGGCGTGTCTAAAGATTTAAAGGCAATTGCTTTGCGTTATTTTAATCCAATTGGAGCGCATCCTTCTTCAGAAATAGGAGAATTACCTATTGGTGTTCCTCAAAATTTAGTGCCCTATATTACCCAAACGGGGATTGGAATTAGAAATGAATTGTCTGTTTTTGGAAATGATTATCCAACTGCTGATGGTACTTGTGTCCGTGATTATATTCATGTTGTAGATTTGGCAAAAGCACATGCGGTTGCATTGGAACGATTAATGAATAACCATAACAAAAATAGTTATGAAACATTTAATGTAGGAACCGGGACTGGTAGTACTGTGTTAGAAGTAATACAGTCATTTGAACGTGTTTCAGGTACATCATTAAGCTATTCTATAGCGCCTCGTCGATTTGGTGATGTTATTTCTGCTTATGCAGATACTACAAAAGTGAATATTGAATTGGGATGGAAAGCGGAATTAAGTTTAGATGATGCAATGCGTTCAGCTTGGGATTGGGAAAATAGAATAAAAAAATAACAGAATTAAGATACTAAAAACCAGTTATTTGCGTTATAACATAAAAATCACCCCAATTGATGCGTCTGTTCTTAAGAAAAGTCCCTTACCTACTTATGTGTGTTATTGGGTTTGTTATGTGTATTCAATGCACCAATAAACAATCTGCACAATTGAATTTTCCTAAGAACAGATGGTATCAATCAGAAGTGCTTTCCCTTGATTTTACCCCAACATCTCTTAATGAATCACACATCATTCAGTTAAACCTTAGTTATGTCCATGGATTTCAATTTTCAGAAATCCCTATAGAAGTATATATAACTTCTCCATTACATCAAATAGAAAAAATACCTGTTGAATTACGTTTACTTGATGATGAAAACAATGAATTAGGTGATTGCGTTGGTGATTATTGTGATTTAAAACTCATTATAAAGGACGATTATCAATTCACTGAGCAAGGAAATTATAAAATTCAAGTGTTAAATACGTTTGATCATGATTACCTTCCAAACGTACTGTCAGTGTCTGTTCAGGTAAAATAAAACTATTTTTTATATTTATAAAACATGTGTTAATACATAATTTTCTTATGTAAAAATTTGCATACATCGTTTTCTTATGTATATTTGTCCTATGTATTCATCAGAACTTATAAAAGGAACGTTAAAAACCATTATCATGAAACTGCTCAAGGAGCAAGGGAGAATGTATGGTTATGAAATTACACAGTGTGTAAAGAAATTAACAGACGGAAAAATTCAAATAACAGAAGGAGCACTGTATCCAACTTTGCATTCTCTTGAGAAAAAGGGAGAATTGGAGACAGAAAAGGTTTATATAGGAAAACGGGTAAGAAAGTATTACACGTTATCTAAGCAAGGTCATATAACCGCTCAAGAAAAGTTAGATGAGTTTTCTAGTTTTATGCAAACTATGGAGAGTTTATTAACCATTAAGCCCACAACAGATTATGTTTGAAGTTACTGATGAACACATAGATTTTATGTACAGCGATATTCGTGCACGAGGAGTTGTAACAGAAGATTTACAATGTAATATTATAGATCATGTTTGTTGTTTGGCGGAACATAAATTAAAACATAGTGATAACTTTTATAGGTTCTATGAATCCATAATTCCTAAATTCTTTGATAAAAAATTAAAAGAATTACAGGAAGAAACGGATTTATTACTAACATCTAAAATATTGTATCAAATGAAAAATTTATTGAAATATACCGGAATTTTGTCAGTGATTTTATTGCTGTTAGGGGTGGCTTTTAAAATGACTCACACAGTAGGTGCAGGAATAATATTAGTTTTAGGAGCAGTATTGTTTGCTTTTGTATTTTTACCTACTACCATTGCTCTCAAATATAAAGATCAAGATAGTCTTGATAATAAATTACTAACTACAGTTGGTTTTTTAATAGCTATGGTAGCAACCGTTAGTTGTTTGTTTAAAGTGATGCATTGGCCTTATGCCAACATGTTACGTGTCTCTAGTGTTGTTGTATTTTTAGTGGTTTTTGTGCCATTATACTATTATGTAAAAAACAAAAAGGCAGAAACAAAATTTAATGCTTTAATGAACACAATGATGATGGCTGCAAGTGGTATTTTGTTATTTGCTATGACTATGAGCTTATAAATAGAAAAGGACAAAAAGCGCATTATTACACTTTTTGTCCTTTAATATTATATTTGATAAGTTTTACGCTTCAATATTTAAGCTAGCTCCATCAGCATTAACAGTTCTGTCAATTTTACGCATTAAACCTTGTAATACTTTACCAGGACCAACTTCAGTAAATGAAGTTCCTCCATCAGCAACCATTTGTTGTATTGACTGTGTCCACTTTACTGGGGCGGTTAATTGTAAAATTAAGTTCTTTTTAACCTCTTCAGCATCTGTAACGGCACTTGCAGTTACATTCTGATAAATAGGACAAGTAGGCGTACTAAAAGTTGTGTTTTCAATTGCTGCGGCTAGCTCTTCACGAGCAGGTTCCATCATTGGAGAGTGAAATGCTCCGCCTACAGGTAAAACTAATGCTCTACGTGCTCCTGCTTCTTTTAAAGCTTCGCAAGCAGCATTAATGGCGTCAATTTCTCCAGAGATAACTAATTGTCCAGGGCAATTGTAATTGGCGGCAACAACTACTCCTTCTGTAGCAGCACATATTTTTTCAACTACATCATTATCCAATCCTAAAACAGCAGCCATCGTACTTGGTTGTAATTCACATGCTTTTTGCATAGCTAAGGCACGTTGAGAAACTAATTTTAAACCATCTTCAAAAGTTAATGCGCCATTAGCAACTAAAGCAGAAAATTCACCTAGGGAGTGTCCAGCTACCATTTCTGGTTTAAAACTATCCCCTAAAGTTTTTGCTAAAATTACGGAGTGTAAAAATATAGCCGGCTGAGTTACTTTTGTTTCTTTAAGTTGTTCGGCTGTACCTTCAAACATGATGTCTGTGATGTTGAACCCTAATATGTCATTTGCTTTTTCAAATAATTCTTGAGCTTCAGCTGAGTTTTCGTATAAATCCAATCCCATTCCCGAGAATTGTGCTCCTTGACCAGGAAAAATATATGCTTTCATTATAGTATGTTTTTATTTTCTTACACTAAGAAAATTGTTTGTTTTAAGTTTTGTTATGCAAAAATACGTAAATAAATAGAAAGACCTCACATGCGTATATCGAAGGTAAGGTCAGTTTTTATTAAAATAAAGATAGGTTATACTCTTTCATAAGTGATAAAACTATAATCATAATCGTGTTTTTTATCTTTAAAACAGTCCTCACGAGCGACCTCTTTCCATGATTTGTTCAATTCAGGAAAATAGGTGTCCGCCTCAAAAGGATGATGTATCCTAGTTAATTCTATTCTGTTAGCAATTCCTAATGCTTGTTTGTAAATTTCACCACCCCCAATTACAAACGGTTGAGCGTCGTCTTTTGTAATAGCTAGTGCTTCTTCTAGGGAGTGAACAACAACTGCATTTTCTGCACTGTAATTGCGATCTCTGGTGATTACCACATTTGTTCTATTTGGTAAAGCTTTAGGGAAACTTTCAAAAGTTTTACGTCCCATGATAATGGCGTGATCAGAAGTTAATTTTTTGAAGCGTTTTAAATCATCACTTAAATGCCAAATCAATTTATTGTCCTTTCCAATTTCGTTGTTTTCCGCGGCTGCGGCTATAATAGTAATCACTTGTTTGCTTTTTTGGTAATTAGTTACTTCTTCTTGTATGTTAAATTCTTTTAAAACTTTTTTTTCTAATTTCTCAAACTTTTTGTCATGCTTCGCAAGAATTTTATCGGTTTGTATACGTTCCCATTCCTTTCCGAAAAAACGATTGGTTACAAACACATTTACTGTGTGCATTGCAAATAAAAATGCCCAAATACCAATGGCAATTGCATACCAATTTGGAATAATATCTTCACCAATTCCAAACCCTTTGTTTAGGATAGCTAAGGTAATAGCTCCTAATACAAATAAGATGAAATGAAAGTACAAGCGTTTCTTTTGCATGGTACGCTTACGAGCGTTTTCGTATTGTTCATGTTGGTTTTGCATAAGTTTTGTTTTTTAATCAATCACAAAATTTAAAGGAATGGAATACGGTATTACTATAGGTTCTCCGTTTAACAAAGCTGGTTTCATTTTTGGAATTAGCTTTATAACTCTTATAGCTTCTTCTTTTAGAGCTGGATGTGGAGCTCTTGCATTTACATCAATAATATCTCCATGAGTATCAATTTTAAAATAAATAAATATTTTTTGCCGTCCTGTGATACCATATTTTACTCCGATATCAGCATCAAAATGTTCATTAATGTGTTTTGATATTTTTTTAGATGTGCATTGAAGTATCTTATTGTTGTTATGATTTTCGTTACACCCTTTAAAGATAGCGAATCTGTCTGGAGTTAAAAAAGAAGAGGGGTTTTTGAATATCTCTTTTTGCACAAATGAATTTAAAGTGTAGTTTTTATTTATTTCAAGTTTTGAATAAATATCAGGATCATTATGTTCAATCGATAGAATTGAATTAGCAACTAATTTCTTTAACTCAATGTTGTTTGTGTAAACTCTAATGTTGGTAATTTCTTTGTTCTTGTTTGTTGAAAAATATACGATATTTTTTAATGGCTGTTTGTAGGGAGTGTTTTTATTGATGCTGTCATAAAGCGATACAATGTTCTTGTTATTAGTATCAATTTCATAATTTCCTGATAAATTAATTCGGTAAATAGGAATTAATTTATAAGCATCATTTACAAGAAACTCAGCATCTGTATTATTCAAGTACGGATAAGGTTTTTTTGTTACAGAAGCTACTGCTGGAGTAAACTTTGGTAAGATGTTTAAGCATCGAATTATTTTATTATTAAAATATGTACTAGTTGTATTTACTTTTGTTTTGTTAAGAATAGGATGACCACTTTCGTCAATAACTATTTCATAATTAAAATCGATAGAATCACCAGGTTTTAAAACTCTTTTAATGAACTCAGGGCTTAGTTTTTTAGAAAGAAATAATTGCGTTTTATTTTTTAAGTCTTGAGCTTTTTGCGAGGCACTTTGATTTATAGAGCTTCCATTAAAAGTTGGAACACTCATATTGTTTATTGAATGCTGTGCATAAATAAAACTTGAAAAAGATAGTGTTAGTAAGAATATTATTCTTTTTATCATTATTAAAATTCTTGAAAATGGACTATCATCATAATACTAAATGGGGTATCAATAGCTTCGCCATTAGAGTATCCTGGTTTTTTAAATTTCGGAATACGTTTCAATACCCTAATTGCTTCGGCTGCAATTTCTCTATGATTTGCTTTAGCAGATACTTGTTCTACTTTCCCTTTTTTATTAACAACAAATTCTACTTTAAACTTTGTTGATTGTTTTTGAGGAAAAAGATTACTTGCAAGTTCGGTATCAAAACTAACTTTTATATAGTTAATTATTTTTTCGTTTGTACATTCTTTTAAAAAATCATTTCCTAAGTTCTCTTTACAGTTTCTAAAGACTGGAAAAGATTCTGTAGGGGTTCTATTTTCTTTTAAAGTGTTTTTTTTACCAGCGTTTTGAGAAAAAACAAAAGTTGAAAAACAACAAGTAAATAGTATGATAAGTTTTTTCATATTTATACAGCTACAATTCCTCTAATTCCTGGATGTGGATTGTAATTCACTAATTCAAAATCTTCAAAAGTAAAGGCAGTAATGTCTTTAATTTCAGGGTTCATTTTCATTGTTGGTAATTCTCTTGTTTCTCTAGATAATTGCAATTCAAATTGCTCTTTGTGGTTGTTGTAAATATGAGCATCACCAAAAGTGTGTACAAATTCACCTACTTCTAAATCACAAACCTGAGCAATCATCATAGTAAATAAAGCATATGATGCAATGTTGAATGGTACTCCTAAAAAGATGTCTGCACTACGTTGGTATAACTGGCATGATAATTTTCCGTCAGCGACATAAAACTGAAAGAAAGCATGACAAGGAGGTAAAGCTGCTTTATTATTCGCAACATTCTCACTAAAAGAAACAGAAGTGTCTGGTAATACCGATGGGTTCCATGCAGCAACTAACATTCGTCGGCTGTCTGGGTTATTTTTGATTGTAGTGATTACTTCTTGTAATTGGTCAATATCATCAGAATTCCAGTTACGCCATTGGTGTCCGTAAACGGGACCTAAGTCGCCATTTTCATCAGCCCAATCGTTCCATATTTTAACACCGTTATCTTGAAGGTATTTTATGTTGGTGTCTCCTTTTATAAACCATAATAATTCATGAATAATAGATTTTAAGTGTAGTTTTTTGGTAGTTACCATAGGGAACCCTTCACTTAAATCAAATCGCATTTGATAGCCAAAAACACTTTTAGTTCCTGTCCCTGTTCTATCTCCTTTTTCATTTCCGTTTGCTAAAACGTGTTCCACTAAATCGATATATTGTTTCATATTCATTTCCCATGAAAATGGGAATCAGTTTTAATTATTAGAGATTACTAAAGTAAAAAAAAAGCTTCAAGCAAGATACCTGAAGCTTAGTATTTTATTAAAAGGTTATTAACCGAAAAAGATAAGGTGTTTATCTATAGTAATTCGTTACCTATCCAATAATCATTCCAGCAATAGTAGCAGAAATTAGTGAAGCAATTGTTCCTCCAATTAAAGCTTTCATCCCGAATTGAGATAATGTTTTACGCTGTCCTGGCGCTAGTGATCCTATTCCTCCTATTTGAATACCAATAGACGCAAAGTTTGCAAATCCACATAACATATATGTAGCCATAATAATAGATTTATTATAGGTAAGATGCGTTGCATTAGCAACATTTTTAAGGTCAGCTAATTGTATATATCCAACAAATTCACTTGCGGCAAGTTTAATTCCCAGTAATTGTCCCATTAAAGCCATGTCTTCTTTTGCAATACCTATCAACCACATTAATGGTGAAAAAGCATATCCAAGAATTAATTCAAGAGATAAACTATTATATGGAGTATTGTTGCTTATCCAATAATTTATACCTCCAAATGAACCGATTTTTCCAAAACCATAATTAATCATTGCTATAAATGCAACAAACACTAATAACATTGCTCCAACATTTACTGCTAACCTTAGTCCTTCTGTTGTTCCATTGGCGATTGCATCTAAAATATTAGTTCCTATTTTGTCTGAAGAAACAGTTACGTCAGTATTTACTTTCTCGGTTTGTGGATATAGTATTTTTGAAATTACAATAGCTCCTGGTGCAGCCATTACGGATGCAGCTAATAAATGTTTCGCATAAACTAATTTTAAAGCTTCGTCATCACCACCTAAAAAACCAATATAGGCGGCTAGTACAGCGCCTGCAACAGTAGCCATGCCTCCAATCATGACTAAAAGCATTTCAGATTTATTCATTTTTTCTAAATATGCCTTTATTAGTAAAGGTGCTTCTGTTTGTCCTAAGAAGATGTTACCGGCAACACTTAAACTTTCAGCACCTGAGATACCTAAAATTTTTGTAAGTAGTAATCCCATTCCTTTTACTACTACTTGAATAACCCCTAAATAAAATAATACAGAAGTTAATGCAGAGAAAAATAAAATGGTTGGCAGAACTTGGAAAGCGAAAATGAACCCATAAGAATTTATATCTAGCATCCCGCCAAACAAGAACTCACTACCGGCTTGTGTGAATCCTAATATTTTTATGAATATTTTACCGATGAATTCGAAAATGACTTTAATGAATGGTACTTTTAAAACACAAATGGCAATTAAAAGCTGAAAACTAATTCCAATTCCAACTGTTTTCCAATTAATATTTTTGCGATCACTACTAAATAAAAAAGCAATAAAGATTAGCGAGATCATTCCTAAAACTCCACGCCATAAACTTGTCATTGAAAAACCTTGACTAGGAATTATTGTGTCTGTAGTAGCTTTTTCTGTTTGGTTTATTATGGTTTTTACAACGTCTTTTTTGAAAGAATATTTCGTGGTGTTTTCTGTAAAAACTAATGTTGAGTCAGTGTGTTCTGTTATGCGGTACCTCCTAATAGTGTCAGTAGGCTGGGTGTAATAGAAGATTAATAAATCGTTTTGCACCAAGTAATCTCCTTTTGCGGTAAGATTATTTTTAGCAGCTAATTGGTATTCAAACTGATTGTTCTTTAGTGTTAAAAAATCAGTAGCTGCATCAATAGCGACTAAATTCGAGTTGTTCTGTTCAATAGCTTTGAATTGCCATTTTTGGTCAATATCTTGCCCAAAAGTAATGGCGCTCACAAGAGCTATTAGGCAGGTTAAAAAGTATTTCATATTAAGTAAATTAAGTAAGTTTTGTAAACAATAAAATAACAACCACAATTAGTCTATTGTTCTCTTTTGGAAATTTCGTCTCTTATTCTTGCAGCGGCTTCATAGTCTTCATTGGATACTGCTTCTTGAAGATTTTTGTTTAATTCTTCTAAAGTTAAATGCGAATAGTTACTTAGATCATCTTGTTCCTCAAAAACAATATCTTCATTTAATACATCTTCAGGGTCGCCTTCTTTTGAAGGTAGGTTTAAGTAGATACCTGCTTTATCAAGAATGTTTTTATAGGTGAAAATTGGTGCATTAAAACGTAAGGCTAATGCAATAGCATCTGATGTTCTAGCATCAATAATTTCTTCAATTTTATCCCGTTCACAAATTATGCTGGAGTAAAAAACGCCATCTACTAATTTATGTATAATGACTTGTTTAACGATAATATCATATCTGTCAGCAAAACTTTTAAATAAATCATGAGTTAGAGGTCTTGGAGGTTTTATCTCTTTCTCTAAAGCAATAGCAATTGATTGTGCCTCAAAAGCTCCAATAACAATAGGTAGTTTTCGCTCACCATCTACTTCATTTAAGATAAGTGCGTATGCGCCATTTTGCGTTTGGCTATAGGATATTCCTTTTATATTTAGTCGTACTAAACTCATCAGTATAATTTAAAAGATGTCAAGTGAAATAATTAATATCAATTGCATAAAATAAAAAAAAGCTATCTAAACCTAGGACGCTATTGGTCACAAATTTAGATAGCCCTTATAGAGGCACAATTTATAAAAAATTATGCGTTTTGCGCTTTAAAAGCTTTTAATTTTTCAATTAGGGTTGGTACAACTTCAAAAGCATCACCAACAATACCGTAATCAGCAGCCTTAAAGAAAGGAGCTTCAGGGTCAGTATTGATTACTACTTTTACTTTAGAAGCATTAATTCCAGCTAAATGCTGTATTGCACCAGAGATACCGATAGCAATATATAAGTTAGAAGCGACTGGCTTACCAGTTTGTCCTACGTGCTCATTGTGTGGTCTCCATCCTAAATCAGATACAGGCTTTGAACATGCTGTCGCTGCGCCAAGAACATCTGCTAATTCCTCAACCATTCCCCAGTTTTCAGGACCTTTTAACCCTCTACCTGCAGAAACTACTATATCAGCATCAGCAATAGTAACTTTTCCAGTAGTTTTGTCAACAGCAGTTACAGTTGTTGCTAAATGTGCATCATTAATAGTAGCGTCAAAAGATTCTTGAGTAGTACTTGTTACATTCTCTTTTAATCCAAAAGCGTTTTTAGCTAAAGCAATTACTTTGTTGTCACTAGAAATTTCTGTAACACTAAATGCTTTGTTTGAAAAAGCAGTTCTTTTTACTTTAAAAGGAGAAGTGCTTTCAGGTAGTGCAATAACATTAGATGCATAACCAGCATTTAAACTACTAGCCACTAAAGGAGATAAGTATTTTCCGTTAGTTGTAGAAGACATTACTATAACAGTCGCGTTTTCTTTTTCTGCAGCTTGTTTAACTACGTCAGCATAAGCTCTAGCGTTAAAATTTTCTAAACTAGAATTTGTTACCGTTAGTAATTTATCAACTCCGTATTGAGCCAATTCATCAGTTTCTGAAGCGTTAATTGCTACAGCAGTAACTGTTGTTCCTAAAGTATTTGCAATTTCTTTTGCGTATGAAGCAACTTCTAAAGTTGCTTTGTTGAATTTTCCGTTATTTGATTCAGCGAATATTAAAACAGACATAATTTATTATTGTATTAAAAATTAAATAAATAAATGATTCAATTTTAGAAATCATT
>Ga0209292_1005062_pt1 | contig 13604 bp, 9 predicted proteins | sample GOMGulsemesocosm_2_FD_184634 | JGI IMG/M metagenome (GOLD analysis project Ga0209292, IMG submission 184634) | Methane-oxidizing microbial communities from mesocosms in the Gulf of Mexico - GOM9C Gulf of Mexico (SPAdes) (version 2) | ecosystem: Environmental > Aquatic > Marine > Cold seeps... | reverse complement strand
GGCGAAGTCGAAGATTACCAAATCAATATCACGACTGCCAATACCACCTATTTACATTATCCGAGTATAAATGACTTTGTTACCATCGCATACGAAGATATGTGGCCAGAAGTCGGTGATTATGATTTTAATGATGTATTGATTTATTATCGCGTAACACAAGTCATTCAAAATAATAAAGTGGTCAGAATTGATGTGTCAGGTCAGCTAGCCGCCTATGGTGCCGATTACTCCAATGGCTTTGCGATACAATTACCTGGGATAGCACGTTCACAAATAAATGAAGGTCTTATTAAACTCCGTCATAATGGCCTTGAATTACAAGATGAAGCTCCATTAGAACAAGGTCAAACTAATGCTGTCGTGGTAATTACAGAAAACCTCAAGCATACTTTTCTAAAAAGTAATTGTGGATTAAGTTTTTATCGTACAGAGCTTGGTTGTGTAAATGATGATCTGTTCACATTTGATATTACCATCCCATTAATAACACCAATAGAACTTTCAGCTATGCCAGCTATGCCACTCGATCCTTTCATCTTTGGTAGTGAAAACCGCAGTCGCAATGATTTCTACGGCAGTACCATGCCCGGGCGCGCTTTTGAAGTACATTTAGCTGATAAGCCCATTACCGACCTTGGTAGTAATAGCTATTTTGGCCAACATGATGATCGTTCACTACCACCATCACGAACTTACCGAGATGAACGTAATTTACCTTGGGCGATAGAAGTCGGCAGTCAGTGGACTCCTGCCTATGAAGGTACGGATATTTCCATTGCTTATCCCGGGTTTATTAACTTTATTCTCAGTGAGGGACAGCAAAATGTCGATTGGTTCAACAACCCAATTATAAATCAAACGTATCAGTAGGTATCGCCATGACATTTAAACAAAAAATATTCATCTACACAGTTATTTCGTTGTCTATTTCAGCATGTGGCGGTAGCGATTCTCCATCAGGAAACCCTACCACGCCATCAGGAAACCCTTCCACGCCACTAGCCCCGACAGTGGACGGTGCAGAGCAAGTATTGCTCCAAGGTGAAGACAGCTTTATTCCAACAGCAAGTAACAACAACAGTTTACAAAACATCAATGCATCAAGTGCATTGAACTATCAAGCATCAACCACCATGCAATTACAGGTGGATTCAAATAGTGCTCAACCTTGTGACATTAATATTTATAAACAATACGATAAATTTTTAGGTCCTGTGTTTGCACCTGATCCCAATAGCCAGGTCATGCAAATCAATTCTGATAGCTGTAGTTATTCAGGCCCTATCTATATTTTAAATCAACAGCAAAGACTATTAGCTGAAGTAGTATCATTACAGCATGCAACAACCAGTTACCATGAAATCATTATCTCCAGCAATACAATCACCCTTAGCCTTGATTAGCCAGACCTTAACTAACTGAAAGTCCATCCTTGTATGGACTTTCAGTTCCTCCCAAATATATAAACAAACAAAACGTACCATAAAGATGTTTAGTAACAATACATTAGAATAGAAAAAACAGCCACAAACGCCAAAGCAAAACAAATCTGTAACATTGCTATGCAACTATCCCCTTCCGAAATACATCGCTGACAAATATCACTCAAGATCAGCATTACTGTTATGGAAATAGTTTATTTTAGGGAATAAAACAATGGCAATGAAATCACTTATTGGCTTGCTTGTATCCACGGTGATACTTGGTAATGCCGGTACCGTAATGGCAGATAACGAACGTGTCGTATACCCAGCAGCTAAGTATGAACAATTAATAAAAGCGGGGGTTATCGTCCAAGATAATGACGATTTTGATAATGATGAGTATATCCAAAAATTAGATAGTTGGGGAATGAAACCAACCAACCTACCACTACCGTACAACCCGACTGACAACACTTATGATTCTGCATACCAGCCTTATACTAGTGATATTATTTTTACCCATCATCAGGATTTACTTTATTCTTTGCATCCACGTAAAGCTGATGATGGTCAAAATACCCATACTTTTGCACCTTACGCTCGCATGCCAACAAGCACCTCACCGGTCGAATTAACATCAGATATTAAAACCAAAGATTTCAATAAAGACGGTATGCTTGTATTTGATACTGCGGTGGGTGATCTCGATGGCGATAATCAAGAAGAAATTATTAACTTTTTCTTTGAGGAAACGGCGAGTTACGGTAAGCGCCTACGAGTCAACATTCTAGCGGTAACAGATAGCACTCGTGGCCATAACTTTGCAGGTGATAATCAATTACTTGAAAGCACCAGAACACTCTACACTACCAATGAATCACCAAAGTTGACTGGTAAGCTAAAAGAGGCCACCCCATGTACTTGGCTCCAAGCAGAAACAGCAGATACGGACGGTGATTTTATTGATGATGTCTTAGTCACGCAATTTTGTGGTGAAGTGAAAATTTGGAGCGCGATTAATGGCAATGCTTATAAAAATGGCTACAAGCTTGCGGAAAATATAAGCAGAGACACCACTGATATGGAGAAGGTATCCCTCGCTACCGGTGATATTGATGGTGATAACCGCGATGAGCTTGTCGTAACTTACGCTTACAAAAATTCAGAAGTGGTCGATGATCCACTTGCTCCAGAACCTTTTATGAAAGTATATAACCTAAACTCAAATGGGAAGATAGCCAATTCTTATACTCGTAATTTAGATGGCTTTTATTACGGTAAACCCATGAATGATAGAATTCAGGTTAACCCAACAGCCGTAACGATTGCTAATATCGATCTCGATCCGCTCAATGAGATCGTGATTGGTGGCAGCCCTTGGAATTTGATCAGTCTAGAAGACAAGGAAATGAATCAATTAGCCGTGGTTTTCTGGGACCCATCGAACTCAGCCTCCGACCCTTTTGGCAGTGGCAGTTGGGATGAGCAGACCTTCTTTTTCACCAATGACACTGGCAGCTGGAATTACTCCCGTCAAACATACCCAGAGATAATTACATGGGACCCGTTTGGTTGGGAAAAAGGTGAACTCATCGTTTATGGGGGACACATACTGCAGTATAACTGGGGAGATATTGAACCCGGCTCACATCAATTTTTAAACATGGTGGACACCAATCTCTTCCGCTGGGCGAACCAACAATCATCGAATACCACCTTTAAATTTGCCAGCTTTGCAGTAGGTAACTTCACCCTGCGTCAAGAAGAAGAGATCGAAGGTGCTGACGGTGATGCCGAAGCCGATATTACCGATGATAATCGCCAAGAACTCTTCCTTATGCCTTATCAAGTCACACAGGATAAAGAAGACAATGTTCGTCGCTTCCATTCTGGTAATGCTTTCTCGCATATACTCAGTATCTCAGATGACACGATGAAAGAAGTCGGTAAACACCCAACTAACCTGACGAAGAATAATGTGAGTCTGTTTGATGCATCTAAATTATATGCAACTAGCGGCAGCGATGAGGATTTTACCATTGACTCGCAAGACTATATGTTAAATTATCCGCGTCCAGTCATGGGAGACTTCTTAGGGCAGCGACTTAAATTAAGCTATCTTGGTGAAGAACAACATTACGTCGCATTTTCAGACCCTATCATCTACGGTGCAATGGCATATCCACCTTTTTATGCCAATTCAATGCACGGCGATGATACTAGATTGTCAATCGCCTACACGGGGACAGAAGGTAACGGTGACGGCAGTGGTAGCGGCAGTTCGTTCCAATATAAAGGTGGGATAAAAGTTAAATTCTCACTCTTTGGCATCGGCGCCGAAGTGGCCTTCAAAGGTATGTTGAAAGGCTCTCAAATGAGAATGCAAGACAACTACACCTATACCACGGGACGACATACCATCGATTTTGGCCTTGTTGATGATGCTCTACTAATGAGCTTAACCCCTTATGATATATATCAGTATGAGATTGTTGGCGCGCCAGATCTTGATTCAATTGGTGACACTATGGAAGTTTATACACCACGCAGACCGATTTTACATGTCATGGGTGTCAATCGATATAATGACAGTATTGCTGAAGAAGATGCCTTCAAACTATTCGAGCGTGATGACTATTTCCAGCATACCGTTGGCGTACCAGCAAGCTACCCGCCATTCGAAAAGTTTTCCACCATGTGGATGAATGAAGAACCTGTGATTTGGGCTGATGAGAACGGTGCCAATTTTGAAGACAGTGGTCACGAACTGAGTATTATCCAAGGTCAACAAAACACGAATACCTTTAGCCTTGCGGGCGGTACCGGCGCAGAATTGAATACCGTTTTAGGTGTTGCCGCTATCGATATTAGGCATATGAAAGATGTGGCTAAAAATGTCTATACCACACACGAAGAGTCAACTGAAATCTCAGCCTACGTACCCAAGCGGGATACAGAAGAACGAGATACGTTAGATTCTTATAACTGGGGTATTTATGCTTACCCGCAGAAAGTGGAAAATGTTGATACTGATATGGACTTATTGATTATCGATTACTGGTATCACTAACCACCCAAAACGTTATTTTTAATAATACCAACAAGTCGCTACACGAGAAACGTTCAGCTCGGTAGCGACCTGTTATTTCCCACCTAAAAAAGTCATCGATCGCCATCATTCACAACGTAAACAATCATCTTGCTGATATTTAATTTCCCACAGTAACCCTCAACCACATATAATGATTTCGATTCACTCATTCAAAGGCCACTTAAATGCGTTTAACCATTTTCCATAAATTGTTTATTTCGTTAATGCTCATTAGCATGCTGATGATGGTTGGCATGGCATTACTGATCAATAATAGCTTTCAAAACGGCTTTCAAAGCTACCTAAATCAAAGTGAAGTCGAACGCATTGAAAGTATGGCTGAAAATATCAGTGATTATTATTCACCAGATCAAGGCTGGCGCCAGCTACAACAGCAACCCGAATTATGGGACAGACTATTAAGAAATATTGGTGAATATCCCAGAAAACCCAAGGATCACTCAGATCTGACATCAAGAAAAAGCAGGCCTGATTACAACCGACTCGAATCACGCCTTAATTTATTAGATAAAGATGAAAAATCTATTATTGGCCAGCGTAAAAATTTACGTCGCTTACATGCAAATATACAAATTACCAAGATTGCGATCACCAACAATGAGCAAACGGTTGGCTGGTTATCCATTATCCAAAGAGAAAACATCAAAGGTCATTTAGCCGAACGCTTCCTACGCCAGCAACTGGACAATTTTTATTGGATTGCAGCATGGGCGGCACTGCTCTCATTTATTGTTGCGGCTCTATTAGTTCGCCATTTCTTGAAACCTCTGAAAAACTTACATCGCGCGGCGAAGTCATTATCTAACGGTAACTTTGATTATCAAATTGACGTACGTGGTAAAGATGAATTAGCAGAATTATCTTTAGCTTTTAACTTATTAACCACTACACTCAAGACCCAGAAACACTCTCGAGAGCAGTGGTTATCAGATATATCTCATGAATTGCGTACCCCGATTGCAGTGTTACTCAGTGAAATTGAAGCCATTGAAGACGGAATCCGGAAACCTGAGCCTAAATATATAAGATCATTGCACGAGCAAGTCATCACCCTTACCCGTTTAGTTGATGATTTATACTCATTATCACTGTCTGATACCGGCGTGCTCATCGATACTTCTCATAAGGTTGATATCACGAATATCATTAATAATATTGCCAATCAAAATGAAGTGCGTTTAGCCGACAAGCAAATTACGATACAGCGCTTATACGAGCATAGTCAGTGCACCTTATTACACGCCGATGCCAAATCATTAGCACAGTTAATTGGCAATTTATTTGAAAACAGTTACCGTTATACCAATCCCGCGGGGCAAATACACATCAACTTACAGCAGACCAGCGACAAGGTATTATTGACCATTGAAGACAGCGCGCCTGGCGTGCCCGATGGCGCCTTACCGAAACTATTTGACCGTTTATATCGCGTAGATAAATCCCGCAGTCGCGCTAATGGCGGTTCCGGTTTGGGTTTATCCATTTGTGAGAATATCGTCAAGATGCATCATGGCGAAATCAGTGCGCAGCATTCCGAACTTGGCGGCTTAAAAATTGCTATATCACTTCCGATTAAGGACTATTAATCCATGACACAGTCAGCAAAAACAATACTGGTGGTTGAAGATGAACCGTCACTGGCCATCGTTTTATGTGAATACCTTGCTCAGGCAGGGTTTCAAACCCACATCATTGATAACGGCCTTGAGGTGATTGGCTGGATTAAGCAACACCATCCTGACCTGCTTATTCTCGATTTAATGCTGCCTAATCGTGATGGTCTCGATATCTATCGTGAATTACGTACCTTCAGCCAGGTACCCGTCGTTATGGCTACCGCCCGTGTCGATGAAATTGACCGCTTATTAGGGCTTGAGCTGGGGGCTGATGATTATATCTGCAAACCATACAGCCCGCGTGAAGTCGTCGCTCGTATCAAAAATGTATTACGCCGAACGGTCGAGGTGGCGGCATCATCACCACAACATGGACTGGCGATTGATGATAAACAGATGAAAGCCACGTTTGATGGCAACGAGCTAACCTTAACACCCGCCGAATTTCGTCTGTTAAGCTTTTTTAATCAGCATCCCGGTCAAGTATTTAACCGAGACCAACTGATGCAAAAAATTTATGCTGACAATCGTTTGGTTACCGACCGCACCATTGATAGTCACATCAAAAATTTACGTAAAAAATTGCAAGATGCAGCGCCTGACAATGAATACATCAAATCCATTTACGGGGTTGGTTATAGATTCAGCCTATAATATTTTTTCAAATTACGCTTAATCTCCACATTTCCTCCATAATTCCTGCGCATTTGTTGCTTATAGTTACTCCATCAACAGGTTAACTCCCGGTGAGTTAACCTTGTTAAGACTGACAACAAGCAACAAAGTGAGATTATTATGAAAAAGACATTCTTTATTACTGCCGCCTTATTAACAGCGATGACAACCACTACGTTTGCTTATGCAGATAGTGACAGCAAACAGCGCAATCATGTGTCTTTTGAACAAATGGACACCAACCAAGATGGCCAAATAGCTAAAGATGAAGCAACAGGCCGCCTAGCTGAACACTTTGATAAATTTGATACCGACAACGATGGTTTCGTTAGCAAAGAAGATTTACCAAAAAATGGCAAACACCATAAAGGCAAAATGTTTGCAGAGATGGATACTGACAATGATGGCAAAATTTCCAAAGCAGAAGCAACTGGCCGCTTAGCCGAAAACTTTGATAAATACGATACTGACAACGACGGTTTCATCACCAAAGCTGATATGAAAAACAAAGGAAAACATCATAAAGGCAAAATGTTCAAAGCCATGGACACCAACAATGATGGCAAAATTTCTCGCGAAGAAGCAACGGGTCGCCTAGCCGAGAACTTTGATAAATTAGATACTAATGGTGATGGTTTCATTAGCAAAGATGAATTACCGAAACGTGGTAACCATCATAACGGTAAAAAGCACAAAGGCATGATGTTCAAAAAAATAGACAGCAACAATGACGGTAAAGTGTCAAAAGTAGAAATGAACCAATACTTTAATAAATTAGACTCTAACAGCGATGGTTTTATCACCAAAGAAGACATGGCAGCGCAGCATAAACAACGCTAATACCATACTGACATAATTACCACACCATAAGAGTAGGGAGGCAACTGTCATCCTACCATTAACCCGATCAAACGACTTTATATCAAACCGTTATTTTGGCGACCACTTTTCGTTATGAATAGCAGCCTCTATATCCCGACGAGGTAACCAACCCAACTTTTCGAGTTCTGGTTTATCATTAAAGTGAGAGACATAACCAACACACAAATAAGCAATAATATTAATATTTTCAGGAATACCGAGTGCATCTTTCAACACCGAATCATGAATAATACTGACCCAGCCTACGCCCAAATTTTCCGCGCGAGCCGCTAACCACAAATTCTGCACCGCACATACCGTACTGTACAAATCCATTTCACTATTGATTGTTCGGCCAATAACGGTCGGACCATTACGGCTACGATCGCAAGTAACACAGATACCCAATGGCGCGTCTAAAATACCTTCTAACTTCAACTTCCGGTATTGCTCGGCTTTTTCATCAGTAAACATCGCGGCGGACTCAGCATGAGCAGACTCAAACCCGACTTTTATTTTTTCTTTGGTGGCTTTATTCTTAACTAGAATAAAATCCCAGGGCTGCATAAAACCAACACTCGGCGCATGGTGAGCGGCGGTTAATATCCGTTTCAATACATCATCAGGGATGAGATCAGGTTTAAACTGTCCACGTACATCTCGTCGAGAAAATATGGTTTTATAAACCGCATCTCTTTCATCTTCAGTTATGTTCATTCCGTCTCGATCACGATAGCAATATATAGTGCATCGATTATCTAATTAAATCACCGAAGAAGTAAAGCTACTGATACCTTAGCCGCTGTATGGCTTAACCTGCTCAAGCCTGCTCACAAACCATGTTTACATCATTTTTAAACACCCATATGAAATAAAATGTTAACTGGATCATGTTTATTCGTGTAAAAGCTCCTTTTAACTATCTGAATTACATAAGATGAGGCTAACCAATAAATGTGACCTAGCTAACAATTAAGTGTGAGTGATTTATGTCGAAACCTTATCCCCTTGGTGCCAACTTGCAATCTGCCAACAGCTTAAAACTACAAGGCTGTAACTTTGCGATATACGCACCAGACCGCAGCAGCTTGCAGCTAGTATTATTTAATGGCAAAAAACAACGCAGCTTCACTATCGAAAATAAATACGCCGGTATTCATCATATTTTTATTGCCGACATTAGTGCAGGGCAAGAATACGGCTTCTCAAGTAATATAGACGGTCAAGACTGGTTGTTACTCGACCCGTATGCTAAAGCTGTCAGCCAAGCTCCTTATTATGAACCGCCTTACAGTGCCGAAAAAAGCTGGCATCTTACTAAAGCTGTTGTCACCGATAATGCATTTGATTGGCAAGGCGTACCACGGCCTGACGTACCACTGGCTGAAACTATCTTATTAGAAACCCATACCAAAGGTTTTAGCCAATTAAATCCCGCAATCACCTCTGCTCAGCCGGGTAGCTATCAAGCATTATCAGATCCAGAAAATATTGCCTTATTAAAACAACAAGGTATCACCAGTGTACAACTGCTACCGATTGCAGTCTGTATGCACGAACCGCACTTATTAAATCAACAAGGGGTGAATTTTTGGGGTTATAGCACCCTGGCATTCATGGCTCCCGACCCGCGTTATGCCACAATAGATGCAGTAACCGAATTAAAAACTGCGATCAGAGAACTGCATAAAAATGGCATCGAAGTGATCTTAGATGTGGTATTTAACCATACCGCAGAAGGTGGCCAAGATGGGCCCACATTCAATTTAAAAGCGCTTGACCATCGTTATTACTTGCGTGATGAAAACGGTCTACGTAACTACACAGGTTGCGGCAATAGCCTAGATTTAACCCACCAAGCCAGCCTTAATTTAGTCATGGATAGTCTGCGTTATTGGGTAACGGAATATCATATTGACGGTTTCCGTTTTGATTTAGCCGCAACGCTGGGGCGTAATGGCGACCGCTTCAATCAACGATCGCCGTTTTTCCACGCGGTTGCGCAAGATCCGATTTTGCAGCCAACCAAATTGATTGCCGAACCTTGGGATATTGGCCCCGACGGTTACCAGTTGGGTTATTTTCCGGATGGCTGGAACGAATGTAATGATAAATTCCGCGATACAGTGCGCAGCTTTTGGCGTGGCGATCACGGTTATTTAAAAGATTTTGCCACCCGTATCATGGGATCTCGCCACTTCTTTAGTGGCGGACGCTGGCCACACAAACTGCCGGTCAATTATATCGCCTATCATGATGGCTTTACCCTGCAAGATTTAGTGTCTTACAACGATAAGCACAACGGTGCCAACGGTGAAAATAACCGTGATGGCCATGGTGACAATCGTTCGTACAACTGCGGTATTGAAGGTGAAACTAATGATGTTGCAGTGATTGCCTTTCGTGAAAAACAAAAGCGTAATTTGATCACTACATTACTATTTAGTTTTGGTATTCCCCATATATTAGCTGCAGATACTGTGTCTCACACCCAAGGCGGTAACAATAATGCCTACTGTCAAGATAACGAGATAAGCTGGTTAAACTGGCAAATGGACGAGGTAAAACAAGAGTTCAAAGACTGGTTAAGCAAGATGATCGCAGCACGTAGACAATATATGCTGCCTTTCATTGACGCGTTTACCGGTGATGGCCGTAATGATCACCGTATTAGTTGGTATTGTAGTAATGGTGACGTAATGCAACAGCATGACTGGGAGCATCAAAGTCGTTTAGGTCTACATCTTGGCCTAGGTACTGATGGCGATGAATTATTGTTGTTATTTAACCAAGTCGATACCCCTGTCGACTTTAAACTGCCTAATGTACCACCAACTTGGCACCGTGTTTGTGATACCAGCTCAATGCAGCTTGCACCATTAAATGTAAACGACCACTATCAATTAGCCGGCCGCTCTATGGTGATATTACAACGTAGTGGTGTCAGTGCTATTAATCGCACTGCTACTAGTACTGTCGATACTATCTAATGCCCTAACACGTTTAATTTCTTGGGGGGTAAAATATACCTCCCGCAATTGTGTAATCTCCAGCTGTTGTTGCTCACTGTCGTTGTCATTATAGGTACCGCTAGTGGTAATAAGAGCAAGTTGTTCTTTGTATTCATCTAGTTTTACTTGCCACTGCTGACGCTTTTCATCCAAAGCAGCTAAACGATCTGCCACTTCAGGTGAAAATGATTGTTGGGTGAAATCTTGCAGTTCAGTCTGGCTTGCCCCTTGTGCTTGCAAAGTCGCATAATGCTCACGATAATTATTCAATTGGTTGGCATTACGCTGTTGTTCCAATAACCAAGCCGGTGCAGTGGTATCCAACTCTGCTTTCGCGGATTGTTTCTCTACCGCACTTAATTCACTGTTTTTATTAATACTTGCCACACTCAACATGTAGGTTTCGTATTCATCTGCTTGACCAAAAAAAGCGGCGATGACATCAAGGTCTAAATAAGTGGTTCGCGCATCCAACACCATGTCGCGTACTTGAATGACATTATCTAGCGCATACTCACCAGCTGTAGCGGGATCGATACCCTGCTCAAATAGCTGTTTGATCGCAGTGATCTCATTAAGATATTGCAAATAACCCGTTAATATCGAGATACTCTGAGTAAGCGCAGGATCAACAAGTTGTGATGTTAATGCTTGCTTTATTCTAGCGACAATAATGTCTAAACTTTCCTCGCCCATTGCAGATAAATAAAAGTCGAATAGATGTTGAATTTTTTTATTAATCACTAGGTCACCGGCCTCATTAACATCCAGTGCTAATGGTATTGTTGAACCTAATAATGAACTGGGTAATAACAAAGGCACTGCTTGTTGCTGTGTATTTGCAGTAACAACCTCATCGCCCTGATTAACCAAAGCGTTTATCGTTTCAGGTGCTAATGGGTAGCTAGCCTGCTGCTCTACTATTTTCGGTTCGGTTATTGAGCGTTCTATTGCTGGCGCTTGTTGTGCAGCAATGGATTGCGCATCATCCTGCGACAAAAATAGTGTTCCACCAGCAACAGCAATAACCGCTGATAACACAGTAACAACAATAAATGATTTTGGTTTCAATGGCATAATAAGGCTCCCTATAACTAAGTACTGTATATACTACGCACTGTAAACCGTTAAGTACGGTACATAGTTAATCATGATAAATAGTTAAGCACTGTCCTGTGTCCACAGTGCTTAACCACACATTTAAAATAACGAATTACAGTCCAGCGCTAGTTAAACGCTTTGCATGTGCCGCATATAAAGGTAATGGACTCGTGCTACCTAAACCGCGTAAACCAAACATGCCATTGATTTCATCCGCGTGGTTCATGGTGTAATCATCACGGATCACTTTGCCTAAGTGCGTTGAGCAACGACCCACAACACCATCATTCGATTCATCAATAGTGAGGTAAGTAACCGCAAGTAAACCATCGGCCAGATCTAAAACATTAGAGTTAAACAACGGGTTATATGTGCCACCCCATGAATAATACGCCACACCGTTAACGTTATGATCACCGTCATTTACTGAGTAATCATAAACCCAGTTTGGCCACCACCACGAGCCCGCGTTATAACTTGGCGTAGCTTTACACTCTCCTTGTCTTAATCCTTCAGGATATTTAGCATTAAAAATAGCCGCATCTTTAGAATTCAAGGCTTCGAGTGAACCCATCGCATTAGCTTGCTGATCATTATTGCCAGTAGCAACAGAGAGCAGACTCGCTACCGCATTACCAATAGCCATCGCTGGACCTTCTAATGGTGAGTCTTTAATTAAATCAGCAGTACCAGAACCGCGATGCGGAGAACCTACAGAGGTTACCGACGCCACTAATTCAGGTCGAACAGACGCCACATAACGAGAGTCAATCCCACCTTGAGAATGACCAATTAAGTTAAACTTCTCAGCCCCCGTTACCGCACTAAGTTGTTCTAGATAACTCAGTAACTGCTCGCCACGTACCTCGCTGGTATCATAACCACTGACCTGTGGTGTATATACTTCTGTCGCGCCAACATCTGCTAATGTCCCTTTCACACCATAAAAATAATCTGCTAACACACTATCAAAACCAGCTAAGCCATGGACTAATACCACCGGATATTTAGTTTTCCCCGAGGTATCAGCATGTACAGGTGTCGCGATGAAACACAAGGTTCCAACTAAGACAGAGAGCAAAGTCCAATTTTTCTTTAACATATCTAATCCTTTATTTTAGAGTTATCGCAAAATGCACACTCGTTAATGACAACCTGTCCGATTTGAGCGCAGAAAAAGTTATAACGTAAAAAAACAACAGGTACAACCAGATGATAACGGAAAGATTCATTGATTAATTAAACCGGAAATAACAGATTATTAGACTGGATATGTTAATAACAAAGGTATGAATGAAAGGTAAATCCATACCATTAATGTATAAAAACCAGATTAAAAATGGCAACTTCGATTGAGGATATTACATTATTATATTGGCACACTTTTATAAGCAATTGTTTATTAAAAACATTATTGTGAATTATTGATTAAAATTACATTCAACTTTATATAAAATACTTTATGCTTATCAGACCTAGATCATACTAATGCATGAGAACGATTGAGAAACAGATACAAAAAAACCAGCAATCAAATTACTGGTTTAAAATGATAAGCCGCTTTAATTTGTGATAACACGCGTTAAAGTGGCCTGATTAGTCATAATCATTTAATCGAATATCAATGTTTGTTGATAGCATCCCACATGCTGAGTACCAGCGCTTGTTTTTGAGGGGTTAGCTCATTAGCAACAAGTGCATCTCGCAAACTGTTCACGACCTGAAATTTAATGTCGTGGGGATAGATTTTACCTATATTTTCGCACTTCGCCGTAGCGAAAGTAACGTGGCCGTGTAAATA